>Ga0315909_10009453_pt1 | contig 10552 bp, 9 predicted proteins | sample LakEriMetagenome_11_FD_203527 | JGI IMG/M metagenome (GOLD analysis project Ga0315909, IMG submission 203527) | Freshwater fungal communities from buoy surface, Lake Erie, Ohio, United States - Buoy 2 MA125 | ecosystem: Environmental > Aquatic > Freshwater > Lake | place: USA: Lake Erie, Ohio...
AGGTGCAGGTGTTGTTGTACTACTTTTTTTGTCATCTTTTGTTGTTTCTTCCTTTTGTGTTGAAAAATAAATTCCTACTCCACCACCAATACTAATTAAAATACAACAACATATTCCAATTATTAACATAATCATCATTTTTTGATCCATTATTATATATATATATATATATATATTATTTTTTTTGTAAATTTGTAATTAAAATTAATGTTTAACTTATTTGTGCGTGAGAAAAAATAATACTTTTTAATTTTGTATTTTAGAATGAGTGATATTGTAAATCGTTTTAAAAATGTTTTTATATCACCTAATAATTCAAATTATTTATTTAATATTATTATCAATAAATTAAATCAAAGGAATATACATGTAACAGAAAATTTAGAATTATATAAACAAAATTTTTTAGAATTACAATCTATGATTTACAATGATAATTTTGTAAATATATACAATGATCATTTTAATAAAAATCAATCTGTAAATTTAGAAGATGTTTTGATTAAATTAAACCAAATAGCTGTTACTAAATTTGAATTTATAGTTTCTCAAAATTATATTCAAAAAAATTATTTACAACAAATACAACAAAATGAACAAAAACAAAATGTGTTGATAGAAAATAATTTAGAACAAAATGAACAAAAACAAAATGTGTTGATAGAAAATAATTTGAAACAAAATGAACAAAAACAAAATGTTCATGAAAGGAATAATAAAAAAAATAACTATAAATCTAATAAAAAAAATCATGTAATGGTTAAAAAGGAAGAAAGGGGTATAATAGAAAAAAAAGATAAAAACACTATAACAGAAAACAATACGACTAAAATAAATTTTATAAATTTTTTTTCAGATGATGCTAATTTTATTAATAATAAATATGAATATGATATAAAAATAGAAAATTTAAAAAGTATTTATTTTGAGTCGATAAATTTATTATATGATATGTATAATATAACAAATTATAATAATAAATTTTATTTATTAGAAGGGTCGCATAAACATTTAATTACTATACCTATTGGATTTTATGTTATAGATAAATTATTAGATATAATTACAAAATCTATAAATTTTGTTTCCATAAATAAAAACAATGATTATAAGTTTTTAATTTATAAGAATAAAATTAAAAATAAAGTTTATATAACATGTGATTGGATTAAATCAATCAATGACAAAGATATTAAACGTCAAGATGAAAAAACAAGGGATAAATCGGTATTAGATTTTGGTATTATATTCGTGTCAAATAATACATCGCAAAATAATTATTCTTTGTGTGAAATTCTTGGGTTTGATAAAAATGAATATCTTAATAATAATATGTATATAGGAGAAAAATCACCTATTGAAAATATTTATCAAAATATATATTTTAAACTTTTTATTAATGATATAGAAATAGAACGTTATTATACTACAAAGGAAACTTTTACGTATTATGATAAGATTAATTTTAATTTACAAAGTAATTATGGTAATAAAATATGTCATATACCTAATTTAAATACTCCATATGATATAGATGAAGAATTAGAAATGAATAAAATAAGTTTTCAGTTTAATAATTCTATAGATTATATTATAAATTTACCATTAAATTTCGATATAGTTATGGGATTTGAGTATATTACTTTTTAAACAAATTAATTTTTAAAAAGTAGTGTTTTATCATAAAAATATATTATTTATATAATGTAATGATATCTAATAAATATATTTTTATTAACGATAATGATAAATATTGTTGCGTTTGTTTTGAAACTTTTAATTTAATAAAACGAACAAAACAATATTATACACAATATATTTCAAATGAATTTAATGATAGCGATTCTCAAAATACAGAAATTGATTTAAATAAATTAATAAATAAATATATAAATGATTTTGATAAAGAAATTGCTTTAAATACAAATAATACAAATGAAGATAATCTAATACAAGAAATGTATGATAATACAAAAGGAGAATTTTATGATAATACAATAGAAGAAATTTCTGATAATACAACACAAGAAATTTGTAATATGATACAAGAAATTTCTGATAATATGATTGAGGAAGTTTCTGATAATATGATTGAGGAAATTGTAAATGATATAATTGAAGAAAAGTTAGAATCGGATGGTTATTTATCTTTAAATGATATAGATAAATATATATTTCTTGATAATAAAATACCTAATGAATTATTGGTTAAAAGTTGTTGTAATATACATTATATATGTATTAGATGTATAAGAAAAATAATAAATAATTATGATAATCATCCAATAAATGAAAATAATTCGCATATGGCTTGTCCATATCCTTTTAAGGATTGTGTAACAAATATTGGATTTAAAAATGTTTTTAATCATAATTTAATTAGTAAGATATGCAATACAGAAGATGAATGGGACAATTATTTAGAACATTCGAATAGATATGCATTTCCAGGTTATACTATAATAAAATGTCCTATATATAATTATAGAACAGATTCAAAATGTAATACTGATATATTAGTTGAAAATATAATTTTAAAAAGTGCTAATAAAGGAGAACTTGTATTGGAATGTTCTCAAAATAATTTATGTCTAAAAAAGTTTTGTTATTGTTGTAAAGAAGTCATATACAATTATTATTCTATATGTTATACATGTAAAACAAATTATGAAAATGAAAATCCAAATGTTTATAATTATTATTTTAATAAAAATAGTAATGTAAAAATGGATGAAATTACAAATACAAATGAAATTACAAATACAAATGAAATTACAAATACAAATGAAATTACAAATGCAAATGAAACAGATTCTGAAAATACAAATTCTACAATTGTTGAAGATAAAAAAACGTACGATGAGTCTTCTTATTTATTTAAAAATAGTGAGATTACACTTGAAGAAGCTGTCAGACAAATGTTAATGTTATTAGAAAATATAAATAATTATATGATATGTTCTATTTGTAAAAATAGTTTGTATAAAACAGAAAAATGTAATGCTTTGTCACATCATAATTTAGAAAGATGTTATGCTTGTGGTAGAATTGGATTTTTAATAAAGGGGTTAGGTGATCATTGGAATGTAGCTGGTATTTCTGGGTGTTATAGATTTGATCATGATTCGTTTATAAAAAATTATGTATCAGAATATAAATGTACAGAGTATTGTTCAAGCCATGAAAAAGGTGATTGTATTATTAATGATCATTTAAATGGAATAGAAATGTTAAATAAAACTAGAATTAAATCATGTTTATTTCATGCTATAAATTCTTTATTACCGGAATTACGTTTTAATGTATATGATGATTTGTATAATTATTTAAAAAAGAATAAACGGGAATATATTGAATTTTTACCTTTTAAACAAACTTTGATATTAACATCTGTTTACAAGGAAAGGTCTAGAGATTATAGTGAACAAATTATTTATGAACAATTAAAGTGTGAGTATCCTGGAAATATAGAAGAATTTAAATTAGATAAATCTTTATATATAGATGTACAGTTATATTTAGATAAATATCTTTTAAATAAAAATTTAAAAAGTGAACAAAATAATTCAGATGAGTCTTTAATTATATATAATAATGATAATTTAAATACTGAAACTAATATACGTATTGATACAAATATTGAAAATGCAAATTTTACAGATAATATTTTTCGTTCATTGGTAAATATTGATACAGATAATTTTTTTGTAAATATTAATGAAATTATGGAACAAGAACGAATGTCTAGAAGATTTTATGTTCCTGAAATATCATTATATAATAATATGGAAATAATTGGTGAAATTAATGTAAATCAAAATGAAACGTCTGAAAATGATATTAATGTAAATCAAAATGAAACTACTGAAAATGAAACTACTGAAAATGAAATTAATGAAATTATGGAAAGTGATATAACTGATGAAATTATTGTATATAATGGTAGAAGTATTCGTCGTAATAATAATTAATTGTTTATTATTTTTTTTTAATAACAGCTTTTATTTTATCTTGTAAAATGAATTTTTTATTATGTAAAATTGATTCGGTTATCGTTTCTGATTCTTGTAAATCTTTTAAATGTTCGTTAATTTTTTCCATTATAGCTTCTTTTTTAAAAGTTTGTGATACTTTTTTAGAATATAGTATTATTTCACCATCTTTTAAAGAAATGCTATCCATATCATTTTCTGTCATGTATTCTTTAATTTCTTTTTCTAATTTATCAATTAAAGTTTTTGTTTCTTTTTGTTCTTTTCTCATTTTTGATAATGATTTGTGTAAATCTAAATAATTTTGGAATTTTTGTTGGATTTCTGAATTCATTTATATTATTTATATCTATTTTTTTAAAAAATAGATATAAACGAAATGTAAGTAAATATTATAAAAAATTTATTTGGTAATTGTATAAAAACGGGTTTTATTACGGAATTCGCAAATATGTTTTGATATGTTTATATTAATACGCTGATTACATAAAATACAAATTAAATTATTATCTGTATTTTTTATTTTTATTTGATTCATTTTATTTGTAATTTATTAATAAAAAATAAAAAATTAATTTTAAATTGTATAAATTTAATTATAATGTATAGTGTGAAATATAAACCTACAACTCAAAAATTATTGTTTCATAAAGATATAGTAAATCATATTCGTAAGTGGATACAATTAATCGAATATAAATATGAAAAGATTAAAAATGTTAAAGAAATATTATTTTTAAATGGACCTGTTGGTTGTGGAAAATCAGTTACAGTCGAATGTTTATTTAAAGGTTATAATTTAATTAATATAGATTCTGATAATTTGCGTAATAATGACAGACTTAACGAAACATTACAACAAATAGTTAGTTTTAATAGTATAACTTTAGCAAATATTGATAAATGGAATCATAAAAACAAACAAGATAAAAATAATATTGTATTTATTGATAATATTGAATTATGTGATCGTGGTATAGAAACATTTGTAAATTTAGTTTATGCAAGAAATATAAATGTACCTATAATTTTAATATGTAATACAACAAAATACAAGGATATTTTTAGTAGTTATAAAAATTGTACATTTATAGATTTTAAAAATGTTAGTTTATTAGAATTATCGAAACTTATAAGTGAAATTAATAAAACAGAATGTTTAAATTTAGAAAAGGATATGATTAAAAAAATAATAGACAAATCACAATATGATATTCGTCAAATATTATTTATATTAGAACAATGGAATATAAGTAAAGGAACTTCTGTATTATTTTCTAATTTTCTTGGATCTATAGATATTAAATATACTGATGAAGATTTATCTAAAAAAATGGAATATATATTTAAATCAAATAATGAGTTTAATATTGCTAAATTACATAATAAATTTGCATGTGATCCACACATTATATCGAATACTATTTATCAAAATTATGCAAATATAACTTTAGATCATATATCACAAACAACAGAAATATCTAAAAAAGATGATTTGGATATATTAATTAATATGGAAAAAGTTATAGATAACATATCATATTCTAATATAATTCATAATGATGTATATGAACATCAACGATGGGAATTGTATAATGAATATGTTCATCAATCTTGTATTATTCCAACGTATTATTTGCAACAAACGAATAAAAAGATATTTAACAATATAGAAACGACTTGTAAAATTAAGTTTAATTCATTTAAAGATATTTCTTATAACTTTATAAATTCTTATAATGAAGTTAAAAATATATGTAAAAAAAATATATATTCTGATAAAATTAATTTAAACGAAATTAATACATATTTTAATTGTATTTTTGATTCAAATAATTGTTTTTATATTGTTGATATTTTATTAAAAAATATGGTAATTGTTAATAAATATTTTGATACTAATAAAAAAGGTAAAAATACTACAAAAAAGGAAAAAATAGAATTATATAATAATATAAATGACTCTAATGTAAAAACTGCATTAGATAAAATATTTCAAATTATTTATGATTATAAATTGTTTGAAATAGACATGGATGATTTTTACAAATTGAAAAATGAAGACGATGTATTAAATAAAAATTTTCAAAAAATTAATTTGCGTGTTTTAAAACGTCTTTTAAATATATTTACATTTAGTGACAATAATAAAATTTTTAAATCTAATATAGAAACATCATTACAATATAAAATTTTAAAATATTTAATGGATAATACAGATAATAGTACAAAAGTATCTCTAGTAAATTCAGTTGAAGAAATGACAATTGATTTAGATAAAATTTGGGGATTTTAATTTAATTTTACAAGTCGTTTCTATATTATTTACTTTATCATAAAATTCATCAAATAGTTTTTTAATTAATTTATATGATACATTAACGTTTTCTATAAATTTTATCCTTTCCACTTCATCAACATTGTTGCAAAGATAAGTTTTAAAATTATTTATTAATTCTTTTGAATTTTCATATGTTAAAAAGTCATTGTGTTCAGGTAACATTCGTTTTAACATATTACCACCAAATAACAAACCTAAATAAAATTGATACGCAGATTCAAGTGGGTAAGTTTTACAATGAGTTAAAAGTTCTTGTAAAGTAGGTGTTATATATATTTCAGGTAAATCAAAATTTCTGTATAAATTAGATTGTAAATTAATATCATTTAATTTTAAAACTTCTTGAATTTTGTAAATGCAAATTTTATTAAAATTAATATATATTTCTCCAGCTAATTTATCTTTTCGTATCATTGAAACAAACGGATGTTTATCAACTTGTTTATGTGAATCTTTTGTTTCTAAATAAAGTAGATCTGTAAAAGACATTATTTAAATATAATTTAATATTTTTAAATAAGGAAATTAAAAATTTAAATCTAAATTAAGTATTTGTAGAGAGTGTTTTGCACATTCTTGTTCGCTTTCGATGACTTTACGACCAAAACCTATACCTAATATGTATTTTCCAGATTGGCATATATCAAATAATTTTAGATAAATTTTGGGATTATTTGTTTTATATTCTGATAATACGTGATTTGTATACTTTTTTATGTTATCTTGAATAATTGGATCCATTTCATTTAATTGAGTTTCTGTAAATGTTAACATTCTAGTAAAAACCTTACGATAAAGCGGTCCTTCTTCGTTCAAAGAAACGTAAATAGGTGTACCCCAAAGGCCGTTTACTTGTTTTTGGTAATACCGTTGAATAGAATCTTTGAAATTATCGTTCTTTGAGATTAATTCAGCAAAATCGATGATATTTTCAATGACATTTCTTACAAATCGATCAGCGTATAAATAGCCATATTCGCCAAAATCAACTAAAATAGAACCAATAAATGCTTCAAAAGCGTCTTCGAACATACTGGGTGTGTTTCTTCCGCGATCTAAGGATAATATAGACTGATTTTCAACTTGTAAAGACAATAATAAAAATTTTTTAAATCCAAGTGTAACCGCAATTTTATGTAACATTGAGCATTTTTCGATTTTAATTTTTAATTTTGTTAAAAATCCTTCACGTTCGTTCTCGAAACGTTCAAATAAGTATCTAGACATTGTTGATTTTAAAATATGATCACCCAAGTATTCTAGACGTTCACTTGATTCTTTTGGGATATAAAATTGATTGTTACTTAATTTATCAGATTTTAGTTCTGATATTTTATATTGGACTGCTTGAAAATAACTTTCATGTACAAATGCTTGTTGATAATGTTCTAAATTATTTATTTTTAAAAATTGGTTGTTGTCACCAATATTTCCAAAATAATTTAGAATATTTTCTACTTCTTCGCGTGTAATTAAACGATTATTTAGATTGTCCATTTATATTTTTAAAATTATAGAAATTAAATTCAATTTATTTTAATATGTATTTTGTTCATTAGTTAAAATGTTTATAATATTATTTGTAACATTTGAAATCATTTTTTTATCTGTTTCACCTTCTTTATATGCAAATTGTAATAAATATTGTATTTCTGTTATTAATTGTAATTCAAAATCTATTTCTATTTCATTTTCTATTTCATTCTTTGTTAATAATCTATATATTTTATATCCTTCAATTTGGCCATGAACTGTAGATGATTCCATTAAAGATCCTTTTAAATTACCTACTCTTCTTCGTAAACCTCCAAATAATGGTAATGCATATAATTCTTTTGTTTTATTATGTATTAATTTGTAAGCGCTTTCTAAATCAATATATAATGTACCACTTGGCAAATTAAGTCTGAATAATAACGTTTTTGTAGGACGAGTACCAAGACCTCTCATTAAATCGCCTTTTGATAAATTTTTATTTTTTAATTCATATATACTAAAAATTGTTTGATAATCCATTATATTAAATTTTTCATTTGAAGTTATTAAATCTCTTTTTAAACTTTCTTTAAAATTGTTAATCGATGTACATTGACTTAATTTAAATTTACCTTTACTATCTAATTGTTTAATTGATACAAGATCAGACCATTGTTCTTGTGTATAATTATATTGTGTTGCAATATCTTGGCAACTAAGACAATTAGCTTCAACCCATCTTTTATTATCTTCTGATAATATTGATTCATTCGGATCAGGGTCATTATCTTCATTATTACATGTTGATAATTTATCAGCCCCATTAATTATTAAACTATTTTTATCTGCTCGAATTTTTGTATTTGGTAATTGATCTTCTTCAAATTCACTTATAGATGAAAGTATGGTACTAGTATCTTCATACCCCCAAAGTACATTTTGACTTTGTTGAGACGGTGTTTCTGGAATTTGTGAAGTTATTGGTGCTGCTAATCTAGATGAAACTGGAGTTTGCGTAATAGATGACATAGGACCAGGACTTGTTGTATAAGTTGGTAATGGAGTTCCTCTAACCCAAACCCCTGGAGTAAGTGTAATTTCTTCTTGTCTTCTAGGACCTCTTATAGAAGATGATCTAGGTCTAGTTTGTCGAGTAGGGCTTAAAATAGATTCCCTAATAGTTTGTCTAGGTAAAAATCTAGGATCATCTAATAATCTATGTCTTGTTAGAAAAGTATATTTTGCTATTGCATCTAACATAGATAGATCATCTATTTTAAACAAAACAGAAATTCCTCTTGTAATTCTTCTTGTTAATTTTGATAAATATTCGTATTTTAATGTTTCATTATTTTCTGGATTAATTAATTCACGAAATAATTTCATATCTTGTTTTTTCCCCCGTTCATCACTTGTTATTTCATTATATTTTCTTTCTATTTCACTAATAAAACGTTGTAATACAGCTTCTCTAAGTTGTTGATTAGAAGTTGTACGTGATGACATATATTATAATTATATATTTTTTATATTTATAATTGTAATATTTAAATACATGCAATTAAGCCCTAAATAATAGTAATATTATTTAGGGCTTAATTGTTTTATTGTTTTATTGTTTTATTTTTATATTTTTATATTTTTATATTTATTTGATTTATTGGTTTATTGGTTTATTTTTTTAAACTGTTGCTTTTTTAGGAAAATGTTGAGAAAGATAACGTTGAAGTTTTAGATAAGTATACACTAAAGGTGATGATGCATCATTTGGATCCTTGTGTTCCATTGCTGGTCCGAAAAGTTTGTGTAAAACTGTGTCTGGAACAATTTCACGTCTATTCTCAGGATTTTGAAGATCATTGTCTTTAATATAAGTTGTAACATATCTAGTTACATCAGTTCGTGCAATAGGATCTCCTTTATTAATTCCAAAACGAGTTAGAAATGAATATAATTCATCAGAAACTACAACTGGTGATGCAAATCCTGAAGGTTTTCTAGTTGAGTTTTCATCACGTACTCTCTTCTTTCTACTTCTTTTAGAAGCTTCCTTTAAAGCTAGTTCGTGATCACGTTGCATTTTTTTAAGTTCTTGAACTTCTCGTTTAAGTTCCAACATCAAATCTTGTTTAGACTTAATAAGTCTTTCAAATCTTTGTTTCATTGAATCAACTTCTGTAGTTTCAACAACCACTGGTGTTTCTTCAACAACAGGTGTCTCGACAACAGGTGTTTCTTCAACAACAGGTGTTTCAACAACAACTTCTTTTGGTTTTGGAGTTGCCTTAGTTCTTGTAGTTTTTGTTGTAGTCTTAGATGTTACTAGTTTGCTCATTTTATTGTTTTAATTTATAAAGGAATTAATTTAATAAATTTTACGCACTTTCTATAAAATTCAAAGGAAAAATACAATTAAAAATCAATTTTTTATTAATTGATTTTTATTTAATTAAAATTTTAGAAATAAAGAGTGTAAGCAACGTAAAGACCGGCAGCTGCAACAGCAAATTTAACATATTTTTCAATGTCACCACCACCAGTGAGTTTATTAACGGCATCTGTACCATTAAAGGCTACTAGACCCCAATTGAGGGCTCCAGCAATAACTAGAATTTGAGCAAGTTGTAAGAGAAGTTTCATGTAATCCATTTTTATTATTTATATAATATAATAATAAAAAAAATATTATAAAAAAAATATTAAATAATTAAATATATATATTAATTAAATAATAAATACATAT
>Ga0315909_10009460_pt1 | contig 10548 bp, 10 predicted proteins | sample LakEriMetagenome_11_FD_203527 | JGI IMG/M metagenome (GOLD analysis project Ga0315909, IMG submission 203527) | Freshwater fungal communities from buoy surface, Lake Erie, Ohio, United States - Buoy 2 MA125 | ecosystem: Environmental > Aquatic > Freshwater > Lake | place: USA: Lake Erie, Ohio...
CCTCTGGAAGTGGCGGAGATGTTAGCAATTGATTTGGGTTCTGATCGCGTGGGTATACGCCTATCGCCGTTTGGTATCGCTAATGATTCAGGTGAAACAGATCCCCTGACCTTGTATCGGGAAATAATCAAAGAACTCAACAAATTAAAGCTCGCTTATTTGCACCTTGTTGAACCCCGAGCTTCTGGCGCCGGACAGCGCGATGTCAATCATCAAAATGTTCCTTCGGGTTGCCAAACCTTTAGACCCTACTGGGATCAAATATTAATCACTGCAGGTAATTTTTCTGCAGACAGTGCTGCTGAAACGGTCGCTAAAGGCGATGCAGATGCTATTGCATTTGGTCGGTATTTTATTTCCAACCCGGATTTACCCAGACGTATACAACGTGGAGATCCATTTACACCTTACGATCGTCCAACTTTTTATGGGGGTGGTACGCAGGGGTATACCGACTATCATGCGTTTGGTATTTAACCTGTTAGTACTGTGCATGGCGCAGCTGAAGGTGAGTGCGGGGTAAATGGTATTAAGTAGATTATAAAATCTAAAAACGTATTATCGCCATTACATATGCGAAAAATATATGTGATTTTTTTGCTGTTGACTACGCACTTTAATTCAGCCGTGTCGGCTGAACCACACCATGCGCTTGCGTTGATTAAAATTCCATAGGTATGATTTGCTCGGGCTAAAGATAGTTATAAGCATAAGGAATTTACCCACGCTGAGGATTTAGAAATCGATCCTGATAAGGAGGCTGCTTTTCCTGTTCCAGTGGGAAGCCGAAATCCATAACTGATAGTCAGCGTATTTTATTTTTGGATATCTAAAGCAACCCGAAAACTACTTCCGCTGAAGCGGTAATAAGTAGGATGTGTGCCGTCGCGTATGGCCGAGCGCAATTGCTGAGGATCAGCGCCCCACGAGCCGCCGCGCAAGACTCGTAACGAGCAGTTTCCACTTAGCCACGCAGTGCCATCGTTTGGAGCACCGTTGTAATTATTATTCCAGCAATCCTGTGTCCACTCAGATACATTTCCCATCATGTCATGAAGGCCGAATTGGTTTGGTTTTTTTAAACCTACATTATTCGTAGTGATTGAATTAGCAGTTGACCAAGCATGCATATGAAAATCGGAGTAATTATCGCCCCAAGGATATTGGGTATTGCTTCCACCTCGCGCTGCGTATTCCCATTCCGCTTCGGTGGGAAGCCTATAGTTTTTACCTGTTTTATTATTGAGTTTTTGAATAAAAACTTGTGCATCATCCCACGAGATATTTTCTATTGGTAGCGACTGACCTTTGTAATGACTGGGATTTGAACCCATCAATGCATACCATTCTGTCTGGGTAATTTCAAATTTTCCTAAAAAGAATGCTTTGATCTCAACAGGATGCTGAGGCATTTCATCATCTCTTAACCCGAACGTTTCTTGATCATCCGACATGTGGGTTGATGACGATCCCATTAAAAAACTACCGGCAGGGATAGATACCATTTCAGGGCAGTCTGAACAATCTTTGAACGCAAAGGCTTGGTCAGCTAACAAAATTAAGCTTAAAAAGAGAAGTTTTTTCAAAATGGACTTTCCATAATGATTAATCGGATTCTTTGAGAACTATGCTGTTTAAGCTAAAAGAATTACATTGACTTCAAGGCGGTTGACCAAGGATTCATGTCCTCGAAGAAACCCGAATTAATCCCCAACTTTTGCCTACGCGCTGCCAAAATTTTTTTCTCCAAATTTACTAGCCTTTTTTGTCGTCGCATTTTTTTTGGCCTAAAGGTATTTGGCAGAATTCAACCTCATTCCAACCGTAATTTGAACCTGATCGTTATTTAACTTGATTATGGGACCACTACGTAAAGATGTCCAAACAAGAACGTTAACCATGTTATGGATAGGTGTACAGGTTTAGAAGGAATTGGTTTAGACACTAAGCACGCCATCCAACATTGACTGAAAACAATGATTTCACAATGAGTGTATAAGGTGTGTGAGTTTGTCTGTTTTTGCTGAACTTAATTATCAACTTATTGGAAATCTTTATGAAAAAAACACTTATTGCATCACTTCTATTCGCTGGAATGGTACTTCCTGTACAAGCTAAAGACATAGTTGACACTGCTGTCGCCGCGGGATCTTTCAAAACACTAGCTACTGCACTGGGTGCAGCTAATTTAATCGATACATTAAAGGGCAAGGGTCCATTTACTGTATTCGCACCAACTGATGAGGCATTTGCCAAGATACCGAAAGCTGATCTGGATGCACTGTTAAAGGATAAGAAAAAATTGGCAGCAGTGCTGACATATCACGTCGTTCCTGGAAAAGTTATGGCTAGCGATGTAAAAGCTGGCATGGTCAAAACCGTTCAAGGTTCTGAACTAACCATCACAATAACGAACGGAGTAATGGTAGATAAAGCCAAAGTAATTAAGACTGACATCGTGGCTGACAATGGCGTAATCCACGTTATTGATACAGTTATCATGCCTAAGTAAGCACCAGTAAACTTTTGTTTATTGAGTTTTAAATTCCACTCAATTGAATAGATTTATGCCGAAATTTTCATGTTGAAAATTTCGGATTTTTTATTTCTATAAATATTGACTCTGTTGAGATCAGATTCTTCACTCCGACACATCAAACAATAATAAACATTGTGGTTTTTTGTTCTGATTAAAACAAAAACCTAATAAGCACTGTATTCACTCCAATCGGTGACCTACGTACCAACTACCTGCACAAACGGTACATATCAGCCTTTAATAACGCATGTAGTTTGGCTGTCACAAATTTAACGCAATTTTGAGCGCCTTGATAATTAAATTTTGTATTAGTTAAATTTATTTTTAGAAATAAAATCAAAGTGAAAATATTTTTAAAGCTCTTAATAATAAGTGGAAATCTCATTACCCTTTTTGGTTTAATTTTATTGGTTTTGGGAGCTTTCGATTTTTACAAAATGGATGCCCTTTCATTTGGTTTGTCCTCTGGAATAAGAATCATTGGCTCAATTTCAATCTGCGGGTGTTTGTTAAGCGCAACTGGATATTCATTTAATGAATATATTGAAAAATAATACGTAAGGAAAATTTTTATGTTCAAACGATCTGATTTTTTTATCATTTTGTCAGTAATGATTTCGTTTGTAATCTCTGCTTATTTATGGTTTGTTGTTGAAGATCAAATGCAGGCTATTTACACCGCAATCTGGGTTCCATCAATTTTTACATTTGGCATTTACTTTAAACTTTGTTCGCTGATGGGCGGTAAAAAATGAATAGTCAATACTATCTTTATGCCTCAGTTTTTGTTTTCGCTTTGTTGATAATTGGATTGGGTTTTACATTTCAAGAATTTAATGATCAAAATAAAAAAAACAATGAACTTTAATTTATCTTTCTGAGCATGTTTTATATGGGTCGTACAAATTCTCGATTGATTTTGGAAGCAATAGCGCGAATCATTTTTTGAAAAAACATCGTGATGAGTGCCAGCAGCCGCTTGATTCTATGTTCTTAAATTAGTCTTGCTTTTTTATTCAACCTTAATAGCTGACTGTAATAGTCGCTATTTTCCTGCTCAGCCTGACTGCAGGATAATCACCATTCCGGTTCCCAAACCAGCTCCGTGTATTGGTGCCATTACAAGCAGCCATGTGTATTACGGTGCCGACAGCATGCCAAGCGATTGTGAAAATATATCGTGGGGTCAATGCTGATACGGCCGAACGACTTTCACATTATTTTGCATGTGCGCTTCAAGCTGCCTACGAACTGAAGTCATTGTCAATTCGTGAGGAAAATTGAATTCGTAGTTCATCGTGGAAGCGAACTGGCCAAACAGGATTAGCTTTTTAATGTAAGTATTTAAGAGTGCGGCGCTCCGCAGCGATGAATTCGCGCAAACGTTTGCTATCGCTTCTTGCAAAAACTCAGCGTCTTAGTCAGTTTTGTTTTTAATAAACTCGGCACCATTGAATTGATCACTCCTTAAGCAGCTTTTTCCCCATACAAATCGTTCAACAGTGCCAGCCCATTGTCATATTGGGCTGCCTTGTGCTTTTCTTCCTGTCGCTTACGCCATTTGCGTATGGGTTGTCCATCTCGCAGTTGCGCCAGCAGATAAGGAATCCACCTGCGCGCTTGTTGTGCTGACACCAAAGGGTGGCTAGCATTACTGGCGGCAGGTGCGCTATGCCAGTTAGTAAACTGAGCCACGACACTCAGGTTGTCTGAGTTATCGGGGTTATGAGACACAATCGTGTAGCCAGATGTTTCCAGCAAGTTACGCAAGGTTTTGCCAGTGAAGTACAAGGTGTGTGCCCTGAAAAACATGTAATGCGGTGAACACAAGCGTAGGGCATTGGGCACTTCAATGTAAAGCAAGCCTTCGGGCTTGAGTTTTTCACCAATGGTGCGTAAGGCTGAGACGGGATTGGTCAAATGCTCGAGCACGTGAAACATGGAAATCAGGTCCAACGAACTCGGTGCTTCACTGGACAAGCAATGTTGCAAGGTGCCGTTATTGATATCTACGCCCAGCATGTTTCGGGCATAAGTGGCATAACCCGCATGGGGTTCAATGCCTTTGGCTTGAAAGCCTAGCGTGTGCATAAGATAAACGAACTCGCCACTGCTGGAGCCAATGTCAAGACTTCGTTTAGCTTGGATATTTGTGTCGGGATTAAGTCCTGCACTGTTTTGACATAACCATTCCCAACGCCATTGGGCATTGCGACCCGCACGCAATACATGGCGCAGCGCGGGCTGCACTGCAGATTTGTAGACTTGCCGATACTGCGTTGCATACCATTCGGCCAATTCCTGATCAGTGGGCAGCGGGTCAGTTCGCCCTAAGCCGCAATCGCTGCAGGAAACGGTGATCAATTCCTTACTTGTTTTGCCGTCTTTATTGGCGATGATTTGGGCAGAGCGTTCACCGCAATTTGGACAGGCTGTAGTGGCATTTAACACGGTGCCTGCATAGGTGTTTCGCAAAACTTGTTTTGTCAGATCAGTGTTCGCTGCATCAGCAAGTGCAACCGTACTAGGGCCCGCGGACGGGTTTTGGGAGGACGAGGGACCGGATGAATATTTCATGATGAATCGTGCTTAATGAGGGTTGATCTTAGGCTTGCAACTTGGCAACTATGTGCCTTGACACCATTTATAAAAAGGAGATAATTACTGATCAATCTTCCTAAAAAAACTGAACATGAGTGATTCATTTAATTACAAGCATCTTTACTATTTTTGGGTTGTTGCTAAAGAGGGGGGTGTTTCTCGAGCCGCAAATAAATTGGGCATGGCTGTTCAAACTGTGAGTGCGCAGGTGCGTGAACTCGAGCGTTCTTTGGGTTGTGAATTACTTAAACCGGCGGGACGCGGTCTGGCGCTGACTGATGCAGGGGTTGTTGCGATGGAGCAGGCCGACCTGATTTTTCAATTAGGTGATGATTTGCCGTCGCTGGTTCGCAAAGCCGTTAGCTCGCACTCAGTACGTCTCCGAGTAGGAATTAGCGATGGTTTGCCTAAACTTATAGTCCACAGGCTCTTACAACCAGTGATTACCGAGCCAGGTTTGCGTTTGCTCTGCCTGGAAAGTCAATTCAGTGATTTGCTTGGGGACCTGGCGCTACACAAAATCGATGTCGTAATTTCAGACAGGCCTGCACCACCCAGTCCTAATATCAAACTTTACACTCACGCCTTAGGCTCTTCGAGCATTGCTTGGTACGGCAAGCCATCATTGCTACAAACTGCTCAACATGAATTTCCGAAATGCCTTGAGAGCTTGCCGGTGCTGCTACCAACTACACATACGGCGAGTCGAGATAGGCTAGATTATTGGTTTAAGCAACTCGGTATACGGCCTCGAATTGTCGGTGAATTTGAAGACGGAGCTTTACTCAAGACCTTTGGTGCAAATGGCATGGGGGTGTTTCCAGCGGCTGAATGGGTGCATGAAGAATTATTAGCGCATTACGCAGTAGAGCGACTAGGGCCGTGTGAGGGCGTGACAGAACATTTTTATGCCATTGGTACTGAAAAGCGAGTTCAGCATACTCTAGTCAGGCAATTGCTGAAGCTGCCGATATAGTTTTGGTTTAATTGGATGCTTTCATTTACTGAGCGATTTACCTTGCAATGACTCCTATAAATTGTGAGTTGCTGTTTCAATTGTAAAAACCATTTTTATAACGAATTGTCCAAGTAATAACGATCTTTTATTCGTAGTAATGGTAGAAATTTCTGTGTAAGCTCCAAACAAAACTTATATAAATTTTTGGAGACCTTTTATGCCATCCCCCGAATCTAGCAGCGCCACAACCAGCTTTACTTTGAGCGGTACGAATGATCTCGACGCGATCCTGAACGAAGACAAGCTGAAATGGGGTAATGGCTCGGGGCCGACAGTTGTCACCTACAGCTTCCCGACGACCAATGCGGCTTGGAGCTCTGAGTATGGCGATGAGGTGACTTCCAATAATTTCTTGGGAATGTCATCTGACAGCCAAGCGAAAGTAACAGCTGCGCTTGAGACCTGGAGTAAGGTCGCGAATATCTCCTTCCAGCTTGTGCCAGAAACGGCGACTTCTGTCGGCGATATCCGTTTCGCGTACAGCTATGCGGTCAACGATTCTGCATGGGGTTATGCATTTTATCCCTCGTCTAGTCCCTGGGCAGGTGACATCTGGATCAACCGAAAGAGTGTGTTTGATGAGGGCCCAGCGAGCTTCGACCAAGGCACAATTGATTTCGAGAACCTGATCCACGAGGCAGGGCATGCGATAGGACTCAAGCATCCGGGTAATTACAACGCCGGTGGTGGCGGTAGCGGCGGCCCTTACATCACGCCTAGCTTGGACAGGGTCAATTACACGATCATGTCTTACACCGAGGCAGACTGGAAGGATGCGAGCGGTGCGGCCATCTACCCACGCACTCCGGGCGTTTACGACATCCGCGCAATCCAGTACCTGTACGGTGCCAATAACGCAACCAAAAATGATGTCTACAAATACAGCCCGTCCACACTACTCGGCGAATCGTTGTGGGATGGCGGCGGCAGCGACATCATCGATGCCAGCGATTTTTCCGTTGCTGTGCATATCGACCTGGTTCAGGGGCATTACAGCAGCATCGGCCTAGAGAACAATATCGGGATTGCTTACGATGCAGTGATCGAGGCTGCAGTTGGTGGCTCCGGCGATGACACGCTGATCGGCAATTATGTCGGCAACACCCTGACGGGTGGCGCTGGCAGTGACAAGTTCTTATTCAATGCTGCGCTGGACGGCACGAACAACGTCGATACCATCACCGATTTCTTGTCCGGTGCTGACAAGCTTTACCTGAACTCTGCAGTGTTCTCTGCGCTCAGTTCGTCAGCGCTGCCGCAGTCGCTGGTGTCTGGTACTGGCATTGCCCCGACCTCGACCGAGCAGCGCCTGCTGTATGACACCGCGACCGGTTACCTTTCATATGACGCTGACGGTAGCGGTTCTACGGCTGCGATTAGGTTTGCGAGGTTGAGCGGCGCGCCGGCACTGGCGGTCGGCGATATTCAGGTTGTGGGCAATGGTGGCAGCTCATCATCATCGGAGCAGACGTCCTCGAGCGTCACACGAGTCTATGACGGCCAGATCGAATCGGGCAGCTCGACCAAAGATACGATACAGGGTGGCACCGGCGATGATGAGATCTCAGGCGAGGAAGGCAATGACACCCTGTCCGCCGGCGATGGTGATGATTACCTCGACGGCGGTGATGGCAACGACAAGCTGGAAGGCGGAGAGGGCGACGACGTCGTCTCGGCCGGAGCTGGCGACGATGTCGTGTATTCCGGGCTTGGCGACGACGAGGTATACGGCGACGAAGGCAAGGACAAGCTGTACCTAGACGATGGCGACGATTACTCAGAGGCCGGCGACGGTAACGACACCGTGTTCGGTGGTGCTGGCAATGACCAGATGTTCGGCGATGCCGGCATCGACAAGCTCGACGGCGGTGAGGGCGATGACGAAATCGGCGGTGATAGCGGCAATGACCTGTTGACTGGCGGAGCGGGGGACGATGTGCTGGACGGCGGCGCTGACGCAGACAAGATGACTGGCGGAGCCGGTGACGACGTCTATTTCGTCGACGCAAAGAAAGATAGCGTCACCGAAAAATCTGGTGAGGGCGATGACTCGGTCGTCAGCTTGATTAGCTATGTGCTGGGGAGTTTTGTCGAGAATCTTTTCCTTTATGGCGACGCTGGCCTGACCGGCACCGGCAACAAGCTGGATAACTACCTATGCGGCACGGACCAAGATGACACGCTGAATGGCAAGGAAGGACAGGATTTGCTCGAAGGCGGGCTGGGCAATGATGTGTTTGTCTTTGATACCAAATTGTCGGCCACGACCAACGTCGACTTGATTGACGATTTCGTCAGTGGCCAGGATTCGATCAGGTTGAGTAAGAAGATTTTTCTTAAAATCTCGGTCGGCACCTTGTCTGATGACGACTTGCTAATTACCAGCCTGGCTGATGACGAAATGGCTTATAGCGAATCAGGCGAGCGTTTTATCTATGACCAGGCAACCGGCAACCTGTACTTCGACAAGGATGGCGAGGGCAGTGCTGACGCCGTGCTGTTCGCGACGCTAACAGGCCAGCCAGAGCTAGTTGCTTCGGACATTGTTATTGCCTGAAAATCGCGAGAAAAACAAAGTGATTGCTACTTTGATTGTGTCAGACTAAAACGAAAAAGCCCGCAAACTTCCGTTTGCGAGCTTTGCTATTTCTGAAAACAAAAGGAAACCCCTTTAATCGAGGTCGGTTCATCCACTGCCCTCCGCTTTACAATCATTGTTCATTTTTCGAACCGATATGTCCATGTTAGATAGCGATAACTCCACACCCGGTATCATTTAAATCGTTACGGCGCTGTTGATTGGTGTGCTGTATTTGTTCACGACCTTCTTACAGGATCGTGAGGACGAGTAAATTGTAGTCAGGCGATAAAATCACTTTTAGACAATCCCATTTGATACGCCCATTTTATTTTTAAGGATCTTCATGAATCACACACGTTTGCTTTGCGCGCTGATTGCAGCTGTTGGCTTTACCAGTGCATCGGTCGCTGAAACACCGAAAACTGAAACGCTGCCGTCCGGTGTCGTCATTGAGCACCTGAAAGAGGGTACGGGTCCGACCCCGACTCTCAATGACACTGTGGTAGCTCATTATCGGGGCACGCTGGCCGATGGCAAGGAATTCGACAGCAGCTACAAGCGCGGCGAGCCAACTGCATTTCCGTTGACACGTGTCGTGCCATGCTGGACTCAGGGTATGCAAAAAATCCGCGTAGGCGGCAAAGCCAAGCTGACTTGCCCAGCCGCGACAGCCTATGGTGATCGCGGATACCCTGGATTGATCCCCGGTGGCGCGGTGCTGACCTTCGAGATTGAACTGGTGAGCATCAAGAAATAGGTGCAAGCTATCCAAGCTTGCAATCGGGTGACGCATTGCGGGGTTGGTAGAAATGTGAAAAAAATGATGTGGTGCGTTATCGTTCGATTTTGAAATTGTTGATCACCACTGAGGTGCAAGTATGAGTCGTCTTGTTAATCGTATGCGTCCAGTTCATCCTGGTGAGGTGCTGCGTGAAGATTATCTGGTTCCGCTGGAGATGAGTGTCAATGCGCTTGCCATGGCGCTTGTAGTACCCGCTACTCGCATCCATGCGATTGTGAAAGAACGTCGTGGAGTTACTGCTGATACTGCCGAACGTCTTGCACATTATTTTGGTGGGGGATGCGGCTTCTTGGATGGAGTTTCAAGCTGACTACGATCTGAAGACACTGTCAACGCGAGATGAAATTGAACTCAGAGTTCATCGTCGAAGCGAATTAGCTGGCACTTGATAGCAAGCCTCATGACACAAAAAAGCCCGCAAACTTTCGTTTGCGGGCTTTTGTATTTTTTGGCTCCCCGACCTGGACTCGAACCAGGGACCTGCGGATTAACAGAGCGTTCTACACTATCGATAGCTTTCCAACGTTTTCTGAAGTTTATCAGAGAATAGGGGAGTGCAGGCTAGACACCCCTAACCACCACCAGAGTATAAAAACGACGAAAGCCCTGCTTCATGCAGGTTTTCAGCGGACGGACAAGTTACGGTTGTACCCGCCATGCCTAGCCCAAGGATAGCTCGATACATTTCACGGCATCAGATAGGCAGCCCCAGAAAGTATCACCACAGGCTAATACAATGTTATTGTATTTAGAGTGAATCTAGGCTGAGCATGAACAGCTAATGGCAGGGCGTACTGCTAGAAAGCAGTAAGAAGCATCTCGAGCCTTGTTGAACTGGCAATGCCGTCTTTCGCCACTTGAAGATAGCTAAAAAAACTACCGGCAGATATGCCTCCTGAGATTTTGGATCGAGGAATCTCTTTAGACTCGCTAAGGAGTCTTCTATCGGGCAGGTGGCGTAGTAATTGTCATCCAGGCGAACTAGGCGCAGCACTTCGCAAACTGCA
>Ga0315909_10009463_pt1 | contig 10547 bp, 7 predicted proteins | sample LakEriMetagenome_11_FD_203527 | JGI IMG/M metagenome (GOLD analysis project Ga0315909, IMG submission 203527) | Freshwater fungal communities from buoy surface, Lake Erie, Ohio, United States - Buoy 2 MA125 | ecosystem: Environmental > Aquatic > Freshwater > Lake | place: USA: Lake Erie, Ohio...
ATAGAATATAAACTAAATAAATCAGTTTCGTTTATAGAAACTCCCATTTTTGTCAATTCTTCCTGTATCTGTTTAGTCGCCGTCTTTCTGGTCGCTTCTTCTTTTCTTTTTGCCTGCTCCTGATCGAACGCGCTTAAAAACTCTTCTGGAGAAATTCTTTTCCCAGTTTTTTCCGCCTCTTTTCCAAGTTTAGCTAAAGCCTCAGCGGTTCTATCAGCTGGACTTTTAAAGTTTTCATATAATCTTGAAAGCAGAGGGAATGCGGAAGCTAAAGCTGTGACACCGGCAGCTAATATTCTAAGTTGTGGGCTTAAACTTTTGCCTATTGCAGCAAATGTTGCAACGCCAGAAGCAACTGCCGATACACCTTCTAATGCATTAGCTGCCGCACTACCTTGTTCAGTTGCAGACTGAAATGCAGAAGTTAGCCCAGTTACCGCTGATTGTAATATAAGAAATTTTCCTAAGTCAACATCTTTTTGGTCTTTTGGCTTTATTACAGGAGGCTGATTTTGATTTGTTCCTCCAGATGTTACAATATTTGAGGGCCTAAAAGAGCTTACTTGTTTATTTATTTCTTGCCAAGCCTTTTTCTCTGCATTTTTTCTATTTTCAATTTCTTGCGTAGCGTTCTTTACTGCGGATCTAAAAGCCTTATCCTGTTGTCCGGTCAAGGCAAAGTCTCTTGAAATTTCTTCAAGTTTTGATTTAAGCAGTTCTGAATTTGAACTTAATGCTTTTATATTTGTTATAAGACTGCTAACAGCAGACTTAAATCGTTCTGTTGAAGCCTGATCAAGAAAAGATGGGATTTGAGATATATCTTTTTCAAATTTTTGAATTATAGGAGTTGCTGGAGACGACGTTTTTGTCTTATTGTCTCTAGTTAATGCAAAATTAGGCACAAATCCTCTAGCCGCCATTGCGGCGCGCATTCCTCTTTCTCTAAAATCATTTGGAATCTTGCCGTTTGGCTCGTCTCTAGTGTTGATAACAGCTAGACCGTCTGGATTATCACGATTCTTTAGTCTCCCGTCTTGCGTCACACGCACGCGCGCAGGCGGGACTCCAGCACTGATTTCTCTGCCGATAGCTTCTTTTAATGGATCATTATCAGCAAAATTTGGGATATAGCCACTTGCTCCTTTTTTTGCGACTGCTAGACTTGGCTGAAGAGAGACTGTTGCAGCTTTTGCAAATGTAAGAGCAGTTTTTAAATCATAAAATTGCCCTGCCGGTGCCAAGGGTTCGTTTTCGCTGGGGTTTTGTGTAACGGCTCTTAATGCTGGCCTTGGGCCATTAATATCTCTATTGAAAAACTTCAGAGAAGCCAAATCATTATTTGGCCTTGGAACTCCAACTGTAGCTGCCTGAAAGCCTATAAAGTCTGATATAGAAGCCGTAGAATCTAATTGTTCTCTAAATTTTCTTGTTGCCGGTTGCCCTGCTATTTGACCTCTAGAAACACCAGCAGTAATTTTTTTCTTACTGAAGTCTCCATAAGCCCTTTGCGCAGCTTTGTTAATTGACAGCTCTAACCCAGCATCATATTGTTGGTCTTTAGACTCGCCAACATAATTTGGAACGTAACCTAAAGCTGCTCCTCTGTATATCGCGCCTTCTTTAGGCTTCTTCAACAACTCGTATTTGCTAGCATTAAACCCTTCCTTCATTGGTTCAAATATACCAACTTCTTTTTCTACATAAGGAATGCCATCTTTATAAAAGGCTGTAGCGACCTTTTTATTATTTGCTCTTCCTGGAGCGTCAATATATTCCCTCGTTCTTTTGGCAAACGGGTCTTGCCCTCCCGCTGTAGCTTTATATATTTTTTCTGCAATACTATTTAGCAGCTTGGGGGTACTTGCGCCTTTAACCTCCAAAGCATTTACTGAATCTTTTATGCCAAAATTCTTTTTAATCAAAGAATTTCCAGCAATATTTAAATCAAAAAGAGAAGTCGTTGACTGTTCAGTGTAGTCTTGAAATGACTTATCCGACAACAAAGCCCCAACACTTGCTTCAAAAATAGTGTTGGCAAAACTTTGCAAAGAACCAGGATTGAACGTTTGCGTTAATTTTTGTTCGGCAACGTTATTTCCAAGGGCGCCTCCAGTCACCTCTCTCGCAAGATCAATTGCTAAATTTTTACCAGTATTTCCTAGTGCCTCTCTTATCGATTTTAATTTAAACTCGTTCTTTTTTGGAACTCTATATACATCAAAAGTAACAGAATCGGCAGATTTAATTCCAGTATCATAAACATCAAGACCTTTTTCGCTTGGTGTTACATATTTTGTTATCGATTGAACGTCAGGCTTATTATCTGGAGCAGTTTCTCCTACTAGCCCCGCATATATACCTTTGTAATTTAGTTCGGCAAAATTTGGAATATATCCTTTTGAAGCAGAAAAAATTGCAGGCTGCTTAAATTGATAAGCGTGCTGTAAAGACCAAAGAGGATCGCTTTCAGGTGGCCATGTTTCTTTTTTCTTTTTTAATTCATTCAAATCCATTGGAAAGTCCATACTTCCACCATTGAAAGCAGGGTGCATATTCCAATATTGAATTGGTAATTTTTTATTTTTAACATCCTTTGTACGCATTTTCCTGTATCCATCCCAAATTGCTACAGCTTTATCACTAACCGCGCCTCTATCCGAAGTTAACCAAGAGCCCTTTTTAGAAACTTCGGCCAAAACCGAATCATACACTGGAACACCGAATCCACGACCCTGTATACTAACACCCGATGAAGTAACAGAATATAAATCAGGCGCTATTAAACTTGCGCTAACACCACCAGTTAAAGTTTTTTTACCAATTTTTGTTTTTTCATATTCTGATTCAATGACTTTATCATCATCTATTTTGTTTATTTTAATTTTTGGATTAACAAAATTTGGAATGTATCCATTCGCCGCCCTATAGCTTTTTAACGCATCCTTGTTTATCTTGTCCGCAATATAAGGCATTGTAATTGTTTTAACAGATCTTGATTCGCCAAATTTATCTTTAAAAAGGCTTCTTGTAGCTTTTGACCATATCGAATCCTCTGTTGTTGCGGAAGCAACTTTTTTAGCATCTTCTCCTTCCATCAAAAACAACATCGACAAACCGTTTGGATTTAAATTTATATTTCTATTTATTTCTCTTGCATTTAAAAACTCCTGTCTTCCTTCTGGAGTTCTTAAATATTTGTCTAATAGACTTTTTTCGCTTTTTTTATTTTGAGTTCTTTTTGCGTCTCCATACTCCGACTTTGAGTCCATTCCAAGCGCATTTTTTGTTTCGCTATTTGCGCCAAAACCTTTCGGTTTTGGAAAATCTAAAACGGCATTGTCCGCATACGATCTTTGCCCAAAGAATTTTAAATTTAAATTTTCTTCAAATTGTCTTCCTTGACGGATTGCTTTGATATTTTTAGGCTGTCTTTCAGCAAAATTTGGCACAAACCCACTAGCCGGAACAAATCCCCCAGAAGCAGTAATCTTTTTAGCTCCCGGCGGCAGGCCATACTCCTTCGCCATATCCTGATTAAAGATAGCCGTACCGCTACCACCAGCATAATTAGGCACAATATATTCGCTGGTATTTGCTACCATCGTGCCACGCTTACCACCGCCAAACGAGAAGTTTGGAATCTCTACAACTTTAGAAGAGGGGCTGGCCCCACCGACCCCACGACGAACATCTTTCGCCTCTTCTGCTGGCAGATAACCTCCCGCCGCTCTCTTTTTAATCGTTCCAGATGTAGCGCTTAATCCAGCAGCTTGCAGTGCAGGAGCTACTCCTGCTGCAATACTCTGTACCTGTTGAAGCGCCGCTAACTGCCTATTATAAACAGAAAGTAAATATTCTTCTTGCTTTCTCCGATCTCCACTAAGAGACAAGATCGTCGCCATTACTTGCTGATCCTTGATCAGTGTATTAACAACAGCCTGCTCCAAAGCTTGGCGTTCCCTGACTTCCTTGTTTATCCCCAAGATAGTTTTTAGTGACTCTGTGCCGAATTGGGCAATGTCTTTTGTCAGCTTAACGAATATCGCAAGAAGAAGAGGAATTCCAACTTTAAAAAATACTCCACTAAGCCCAGAAATTAAACCCTTTGCAATCGTGCCACCAATTCCCTCAGAATCGATAACATCATTAATTCCAGTAAGTATACTATCAAAGAAATTTAAAAGAGACTTTAAACTATCAGTTACGCCGATTTTTCCTAGGGTATCAGCAAGCTTAGTTGCAGAATTTGTAACTTTTGTGATTATTGCGTCAAGAGCTTGATTAAGTTGGATTTGACGCTGATAAGCTTCGTTTTGCGCGCCAGCAGAAACGTCTCTAGCCTGCCTAAATTTACTGGTAGTTGAACCTAAATCGTCAACAAGTGCAGTTAAAACGTTGATGTTGTATTTGCTAGCGATTGACTCTAAAACTTCAATTCTTTTAGTTTCGCTGAGCGTTCCGATTTTGCCAGCTAATTCTTCAAGAAGGCTAACAACAGGCTTAAGTCGCCCTTGGGCATCAAAAGAATAAATACCAATACTTTGCAACGCCCGAACTGTTTCATCCGATCTTATTCTAGTAAAAATTGTTTTGAAAGCGTTACCAATAACCGCGCCACCACGGGCCGTTCTTTCCTGTGCAATTGTAACTATAGCATTTAGCTCATCAAAATTAACTCCAACTTCTTGAGCGATTGATCCAGCGCGGGATAAGCCTTTAGCCAAGTCTTCAGCGGAAACTGCAAACTTGGTGTCAACAGCGACTAACTTATTCAGAATTTCACTAGTAGTAATTCCAGTTTCTCCGAAAGAGTTGGCAGCGGCAGTCAATACGTCTACCGCCTCTGCGGCGCTCAAACTTGTAAAGCGAGTAAGCGTAAGGGCGTCCTGAGTTCTTTTTAATGTTTCGTCAAGGCTTAAACCTTGCCTAGAAAACTCCAATGCAGCCTCGGATGCAGTTTGAAAAGATTGAGCAGTATTTTTTGCAATTTCAAAAAGCGCTCTAGAAAACGGCTGAAGCTCATCTACACTTTTCCCGCTAATTACCGCAATATTAGCTAAGCTCTTTTCTACTTCGATTGTAGTTTTAACAAGCGAAGCAAAAGCGTTTTGCACACCATTGATAATTCCTACTGAGGCTCCGAATGCAATAACACGCGCATTTGAAGCAGCAATTGACTTTTCAAACTCTGTTGCTAAACCACTTACTCGGCCAAGAGGCTGGGCAAGTCTTTTAAATGAACTAGGATCAACCGTAGCAGAAAGACTCAGCGGCCCAGCTTTCTTGGCCGCTGCTTCGATAGAAGCTTCTAAACCCGACTGGACTACAGGTACTGTGATTCCTTTTGCCATCCTTTAACCTTTGAGGTTATTTACACAGGATTTATATTATTGGCCGTGTAATTTCATTAACTCTTCCATAGAAAGCACCGCCTTATCCTTCATAACGTCTTTTAATGTTTTTGTATCTTGACCTATTTCATCTTTTGTCGCTCCAAATACCATTTCAGCCCCTTCAACATTACCCCTTTTCTTGGGTTTTGTTTTGCTCTCAAATTCTTTTTGAGCCTGACTCTTATCTTTGTACTGAAGAAGAGCCTCTGGATCTTTTTTGATATTTTCTGGAATATTTTCGGTGGTTTCAAATATGTTTTTGAATATTTTGGCATAAATTAATAGTCTTGTCTGATTTTCCGAAAGTTGAACCATTGGCTTTCCAAAAAGCTCAGTTGGATAATCTAAAACTAAATAATTTGGCTGAAAAAAGTCAGAAAGTGCGATATGTTGGATATTTAAATCTGAAATCTCATTAAAATAATTATTATAAAGAATTACGCACTGCTCTAGATCACCTAATGGCATTTCATCAAACTCTTCTTCTGAAAAAAGAAGTTTTGTAAGATCCTTATCTTTATAAAAGCAGCTGTATATCAAATAGTCGCCAGATCTACTTGATGCGTAATCTTCGGCAGTTTTCCCTAAAACTTGTTTTTTTTCAGCAAGCTTTTTAGCAATTTTTTCCTTTTCCTCTCTCAAATTTTTTTCAATCTCATCTACCTGAAGTTTTTTAAATACTTTTTTTCTAGTTATATTGAGTGTTTCAATGTATTTTTCTGAGACCTTAATTTCTTCGTCTTCTTTTTCGGACCAAAAACCTTCATTTATCGCCTTTTTCAAAGCATCTTCTTCTGTTGGAAGCCCCTTTGATATCGCATAAGCAAAATAAGTTTTATACTTTTTATTAAAAAGCTGCCGCTCTTTTAATGTTACATGCTTAATAAAAATAGGGTTGCCCAAGAAAACCTTCTCAGAGCAACCCTCAACTATCTGGCAGAAAGCCAAAAATAAATCAGTGTCGTTAATACTTTCCTTCTTCAAGATCTTTCTCTAACTTTTTAAAATCTTCCTTGGTAGTATTCTTACTAAAATACCAGAAAGAAACAAACGTTGCTAATTTACGAAACATAGCTTGGTACAATGGATCTTCAGCCTCATCGAGATCTCTCATATTATCAAGCTTTTCTTCATAAGTTGAACCGTTAAAGAACGGTTGGATTTGGCCATTGCCCTCTTGCTTATAGGTGAGATTGACACAAAACCAGCGAATAAGATTATTTTGCGCAATTGAATCAGCCGTAGTATTGAATAAGTTATTATAAGTAGATTCAATTTCTACCATTTCCTTTCTAGTAACCGCCAGCTTTTCTAAAATTAATTTAGACTTTTCCTTATCTTCAACTGTTCCGACGCTAAGATCAAGATACTGCTTTTGCAGAGCGGACATTTCAATATACAAGCTAGTTAACCGCTTATCATCATCTTCTGAAAAAAGACCGCCGGTATCGGAATACTTTTTTACCAACATCCCTTTTGTCAAGATACCCTTTTTAATGCAGTTTGACATCTCAACGCTAAATTGAATCTCTGCCTCCTCCGTATCTCTGCGCGAAGGCTGTTTAAAAATAATACGAATAGGAACATCTTCGTTTACTTTACTGGTGACAGTTATTGTTTTGCCGTCCTCTTCGCGAGTTTCGGTCTTATCTACTTCTTTATTAATCTTGACCGTGAAGTCGAATAATTCTTTCATTGTTTAAATGTATGATGAAATTCAATTTGGATTAAGTCCATTTCAGTAGTCATTTTTCGAATGGATTCGTTGCCCATATCGAGAACTTTTTTTCTTAGCCAAGCCATTTGATTTTCATCAAGATAATTGGCCTGTTTGACTACAGGCTTAAAGGAATCGGGGGCAGAAGAATACAGTATTCCAAACTGACGGTCGTGTTCGTGCTTAATATCTTCTAGGATTCCAAGCATGCGCTTGAATAAATCAGAAGTATTAACCTTTACCCTATCATTTAAATAGTCCTTGCCCGTCATACCTTTTACCTTACTATATATTACATCTAATATAAAAAGTGTAAAGTAAAATATGGCATCTTACCTCTCAGACGCACAGAAAAACTTTATCAACGAAGTGATTGATGATGTGTTTGACACCTTTTCCAGAGAAATAGTCGTTTACTCTAATCCAAAAGAAACAGTTATATCTACTTCGGCTAGTTACAATTACTTTTACGATAAAGATGTTCCACAGGTAGAAACTAAAGAATTTACCACCGTTAAGAACACTTATCAGGCTAAAATTAAATATTTAGATCAATCTAAAACGCCAGTACCTGGAGCCGATACCCAGCAAAAAATCGATTATCCTGCTGGTAGTGTTAAAATTAAGGTGCCAGCTTCCGCCTACGCTGTTTTAAAAGAAGCTCGTCGTGTTGAGTTTGATGGTCGTAGATACGGAATTACTTCTGATTCAAAGCCTTATGGAATGTTTGGCCCAAGATATTATTCATTTATTCTTTCTCCAATCAACGAATAATTATGGCGAAGATTCCTGCAAACGTTGCCAAAAAAATCAATAAAGATGTCGCGCCGATATTAAAAGATAGCGTAGAAAGGCGTGTTTTCTTGGCTTTCGAAAGGATAAAAAGAGAAACGATCAATGAATTTCTTCGACACCCTGTTACAAAAGAAATCGAAGCTGGTCCAACGGCTCAAAATATTAGTGGAACTCTCGATGGCTATGGTAATCTTTTTTCTTATATTGGTTTTTATAACGGAGACGATCCGATATCGCCCATAACCGAAATATTCCAAAAAAGCACCATCACTTTTTCTAGACTGATTGATGGGGGCGTAGTTTGGAATATATTTATTCCGGCAAAAGAAGACATATGGGATGTCTCGCCAATGCCTTGGGCTTCTGGGCGCAGTTGGGCCAAAGGTATTGAAACAGGGATATCTGGTATTGGCCAGTATTTTTATACTTTACGCGAAGACCTTCCCACATCAAGATCTGAAACAGCTATCCAAACAAGTAAAAATATTAGAAGAAAAACTAGATTTAAAAATGTAAAATACATTAGCGCTATATTGGCCAACTTCGAAAAAAAGATAAACCTATTAGATGAAACCGCAATATCAACATAACGTAACTACATCTTTTGCCCTATGGCTTGATCATTATCTTTTAGAGAAGGGCGAGGCTTATAGCAACCAGACTGGCACTTTCACTTATTATGCAGATCCAAGAATATCAACTACTTACAAAGCTTTCGGCACTCCTTACAAACAGTTTGTGTACGACTCCACAATTACTGGAGCAAGCATTCCTAGCGGTGTTCATGTGTCGGGAGTTTTTAAGGGTCGTAACGATGGGGTTATTATAGATTACATTAATGGCAGAGCTTTGATAAGTGGAGTTTCTTCTACGGTTACTGTTACTGGGTCTTTTGCCGTTAAAGATTTTAACATTTACCTAACTAATGAAAATGAGGACGACTTAATTCTAGATAATAACTTGGATGCTAATAAAAAATTTCCTTGGACTGGAAAGTATATAGCTCCATACGATCAGGTAGCTCCAGCGATATTTATCGCAAATGACTCAACTTATAACTCGCCATTCTCTTTTGGCGGCGAAGATGAAAGTCGTTCCTTTGTAAAATGTGTCGTTTTTACTGACAATCCGTATCAGCTTGATGGCGTTCTATCCATTTTTGCAGACTCTAAATCTAGCACTTTCAAGTACAAGGAGTTCACTGGATATCCACTGACAGAATATGGAGATGTTAAGAATGGCAGTTACTCTTATGACTCATCCGCAACAAATCAAAATGACTTTTTTATCGATGAAGTTGTCTGCTCAAAACTGAAAGATTCGCGCGCGAGAGGTGGAAACGCCAAACCTTATATCGGCTTTATAGATTTCGAGGTGGTCAAATATCGCTACCCGAGAGCCTAATTATTCCATTTTTAGATAAAAAAATGTAAAGTATTTCAAACCTTCTTAACTAACAACTTATGGCACGCACAAGAGTAATTTATCAATCAGAAGCTCTTTTCGTTGATGATGGCACGCTGGTTCCAACAGCCACTTACCCATCGGGCAATGTCAGACAGCTTCACCGCGTTCAGTCAGCCAATTATGGCTTTACAATCAATCGCCAAGACGTTAATCAATTCGGCAATCTTGCTCGTATTGACCAAATTTCTATTGAGGCTCCAACTGTAAATCTGGATTTTTCTTATTACCTTACAACTGGCAATAATGAATCCGCTCTTGGCTTTACGGTAGGTACAAGCTCAAGCACCAGTTCCTTCATTAGCGGACTGGTGGATTCAAATAGCCCTGTTGCAAACATCGGTATCATTTCTGGCCGTAATTATCATATTCTTACAGTTGCAGAAGGTAACGATGCCAATAATTCCTTACCCTCTATTTATTCTGGTTCCCCCACCAGCAGAACAATCAGCATTGGCAATGCTCAAATCACAAACTATAGCGTAGAAGCTGCTGTAGGTGGAATTCCTACTGTTTCAGTAACTGCTGAAGGTATCAATCTCAATGTAATTTCTGGTTCTTCTGGCGCCTCCCCCGGCATCAGCCTTGAATCTGGCACAACGGCACCAGGAATCACATTCGTCCTCCCTCCTCCAGTCAGTGGTAACGTTGGAGTAAGCGCCCTGCGCCCTGGCGACGTAACAGTAATCGTTGCAGACGGCATTGTATCTGAACTTCCCACTGGCGCCGAAGGCGGTCTTGCCAACAACACTCCATGCCACGTTCAAAACTTCTCAATTGAAGTTCCAATTGGCCGTAGCACCCTTGATCGCCTTGGTAGCCGCTTCGGCTTCAGCAAGGTAATCGACTTCCCTGTAGAAGTCACCGTAAATATGTCCGCTGTTGTAGCTGACCTTAAATCAAGCGGCGCTATTTCTACACTGCTTGATGCAGACACAACCAAGACCCTTGCATTCGTATTCAAGGTTCCTGGTACCGCTAACGACAGAATTGTTTATGAAGTCAGAGGCGCAAAACTTGTCAGTGAAAACTTCACTAGCACAATCGGTGACAATAAGACTGTTGATGTCGTATTTACCACCCAGATCGGTAGCCCACAAGACACCACAAATGGAGTCTTCGTATGGGCACAGGGTAGCGCTTACACTCCTAGCATCTAACTACTAAACTAACAC
>Ga0315909_10009465_pt1 | contig 10545 bp, 13 predicted proteins | sample LakEriMetagenome_11_FD_203527 | JGI IMG/M metagenome (GOLD analysis project Ga0315909, IMG submission 203527) | Freshwater fungal communities from buoy surface, Lake Erie, Ohio, United States - Buoy 2 MA125 | ecosystem: Environmental > Aquatic > Freshwater > Lake | place: USA: Lake Erie, Ohio...
AATTAGGTAACTTATCATCAACACAAAACACAATTTTAGAAAAAGGTAAGGTAAATTCTCGTTTACTGCGTTCAGTTGATGCAAAAGATAGACAAGTTTCACAATTAAACAAAAAAATTGAGGGTTTGCAAACAGAAAATGCCAAAAATACTGAAAAAATTAACGAAATTAAACTCCAAAACTTAGATTTAGAAAAAGAAGTGGGTGGATTCCGATTTGTAGCTGATGCATTTGGTATGGAATTGAAAAATGTTGTAAAATTCTTCATATTTTTGATTGTAATTGTATTTGACCCACTTGCAGTAGCGTTAATTATTGCATTTAATGGGTTGATTGTAATAAAAAATCGAAAAGAAGAAGAAAATTTAACAGAAAATGTAAAATTAAATGAATCAATTCGACAAAATTCCGAATTAGTGGAAAAAAATTATCAAATTTATGGTGATAATGGAAAAAATTCTACAAAAGAGGATGAAAATCCGGTTATAGTGGAAAATATTGTTAATGAAACCAAAAAAGATGAGATTAACACAAAAAATGAAGAAACACTTATTCAGTCTGATAATTCTTTGGACAATGTTGCATCTAATAGTGGGATTATAGAAGAAAAAATGCCTGAATTAAAGTGGGAAGAATATATGCATCCAGATTTTCCTTGGAATAATCGTAAAATGTGGATAAATAATCCAAAAGCAGTAAACTATTGGATGTCAAACAGAGGTGGGACCGTTAGAGACTTAGCAAAAATTAGAAACGAAGAAGAAAATATCAAAACTTACTAAAAATTTGGTATTTTAATTTATTTTTCTTATATTACATATATGAAAATAGGATATGCATGTATTAATATGAGTATGGGTAAAAATGTTAGCACAAACCGTGCTATGGTTAAAAAAACCTTCCAAACTAAAGGATTAGATTATGTTTCCGAACTTGCACTTAAAAATGCATCGGATATTATTAAGATTTTAGAGTGGAACAGATTGAACGGAATACATTTCTTCCGATTATCATCTGCAGTTATTCCTTGGGGTGACCATTTAGATTTAACCCAACTTAAAGATTACAAAGAAATCAAAGCAGAGCTTAAAAAAGCAGGTGATTACGCAAGATATTGGGGAATGCGTATAAATTCTCATCCTGGTCCGTTTTGTGTGCTTACTTCACCAAACGAAACCGTTGTTAAGAACGCAATTGCAGATTTGGAACTACATGGTAAGATATTTGATATGATGGGATTAGAAAAATCACCTTTCAATAACATTAATATCCATTGTAATGGCGTTTACGGAGATAAAAAGTCTGCGATGGATAGATTTATCAAAAACTTCCAAAGGTGTTCTAATTCGGTTAAAATGAGGCTTACAATCGAAAATGATGATAAGGCTACAATGTATTCTGTTAAGGATTTGATGTATATCCATGATGAAACAGGTATTCCGATTGTATTCGATTATCATCACCACCAATTTTGCACAGGCGATTTGACAGAGGAGCAAGCACTTAAACTTGCAGCAACCACCTGGCCAAAAGATATCGGACAAGAAGTGCATTATTCAGAAAGTAAAGCATTACACGAAAATAATTCAAAACTAAAACCACAAGCTCATTCCGATTATATCAATTCTCTTCCAAATACATACGGATTGGATGTTGATATAATGGTTGAAGCAAAAGCAAAAGAATTAGCAATACTACCATTTCTTAAACAACAAACGATGATGTGTCAATATAGTGGTTTGGTAACAGTAGAAGAATATAATTAAAATAATATAATATGAAAAAATACGCATTATACATTGGTAGATGGCAAACATGGCACGCAGGACATGAGTGGTTAATCCGTCAACAATTGGATAAGGGAAAAAATGTTTGGGTAGCAATTAGAGATGTTCAAGTTGATGAAAATAATCCAAAAACAGCACATCAAGTCCTTATGGATTTATCAAAAGAAAAATTCTTTATTGAAAATTCAGACAAAATCCTAATCAGTATTATCCCTGATATTGAAAGTGTAAACTATGGTAGAGGTGTGGGATATGATGTTATACATCACCATCCACCCGCAGATGTTGAATTAATTAGTGGAACAAAAATTAGAAAAGGGTATATGGATACCGATGGAGATGTTATAGAATATGCCGTTGATTAAAAGACATATAGCAAAAAGTATAAGTTATAGAATTATTGGGACTATAACAACAATACTACTTACACTTGCCGCCGGTTTACCCATTAAATGGGCCGGTATGGTTGGGTTGGGAGAATTATTATTTAAACCATTAATATATTTTATTCACGAACGATTTTGGTATCAATACATACCATTTGGATTAAAAAAAGAAAAAAATGAAATTAGTAATTGACAAAGACAGCAGGGGGTTTGAAACAAAAGAATTTAGAGAGTATCTGAAAACACCATGTTTTAAAACAGAAATAACACAATCGGAATCCGATGAATTACGAACCCAATTAGAAGAAGGTATGAGATTATATCCAGGTTTGGGTATTTCAGCAACTCAATTGGGAATTAAAAAAAGAGCATGTCTTATTCAATTTGGAGATGAAGAATTATTTTTATTAAATCCGATTATAAAGGAAAAATCAAAAGAAGGATTTCTTTTTTATGAAGGATGTTTATCAATACCATCAACATTAACAAAACCAATTAGAACAATAAGAGCATGTAAAGTTGTTATTGATACTGATAATTTGGGTGAATTAACATTTGAAATTAATCCTGAAGGTGATAAACAAAATGAACAAGTTTCAAAAGAAACAATGATGACAGTAATTGTTCAACATGAAATCGACCATTTAGATGGATTTACTATTAAAGATAGAGTATACTCAACTACGGTTGTTAAAAAAAATAACTATGGTAGAAATGATAAAGTTATAATGAAGTCACCGGATGGAGAAATGGTTGAAGTTAAATACAAAAAAGCAAATGATTACTTTTTAAAAGGATACGAAATTGTTTAAATTATGGAAATTATAATAATATTTTTATTCATATCTTTAACAGCTGCTGGATATGGAATTTTTAACTTAATTAATAAATTAGAAAAATACGAAGATTTTATAGAAGAAGAATTACAAAGAAACGAAGCATTACTGGAGGCATTACGACAAATTGATAGTCGTGAAATGTTTGAGAAGGATGATGATGTAGGTTCTATATTTTATCAAATAAAAGAAACCATTGAAAGATTCAAAAAATTCAAATAACTATGCCAAGAAAAAAAAGAGGACCCAATAGACAATATTTTACAAAAGATACTGAGGATGCTATAATCGAATATAATCTTACAACAGACCAATTTATAAAAGATAAACTTTATAGAGAACGAATTGATTCTGCTTTTAAGAAATTGGCAGAGATAGTTTATAATAAATGGAAATTCACATATTTTGATGATGACCCACAGGATGTAATGGCCGAAGTGGTAGCATTTATGATTGAGAAAATTCATATGTATAAAAATGGTAAAGGTAAAGCATTCTCATATTTTACGATTGTTGCAAGAAACTATCTTATCTTAAATAATAATGCAAACTATAAGAGATACAAAGACACAGATGTAATGTCTGCTTTACCTGAATCTTTTGATACTGAAAATAATTTTAGAGAAGAGGTTCGTAATGATGAGCACAGAACTTTTAATCTTAGAATGTTAGAGTATTGGGACAAACATTTAGAAAACTATTTTCCAAAGAAACGAGATATGCAAATAGCAGATTCTGTTTTAGAATTATTCCGTAGAGCAAATTATATAGAAAATTTCAATAAAAAATCACTTTATCTACTTATTAGAGAAATGACAGGTCACCCAACGCATTATATAACCAAAGTTGTCAATAAAATGAAAGAAAGACAAATGGAATTATATAACGAATTCGACAAATATGGTGATATAAAAATTTAAATTTATGATACAATTGGGGTTATCAGGATTTTACCATGATTCTGCAGCAGCATTGGTTATTGATGGTAAAGTAATTTGCGCAATTGAAGAAGAGAAACTATCCGGCATAAAGCATGATAGTTCTTTTCCATTTAAGGCAATTCAATGGGTTTTAAAGTATGCACAAATTACAATTGATGAAGTTGATATGGTTTGTTGGTATGAGAAACCAAAACTGAAATATGAAAGAGTTAAAAAAACCATTGGACAATTTGGTGGTTTAAGATATACAAAAAAATGGAGAGAATTTAATAAAAGATGGCATCAAACCGAAGGTAATTTAAAAAAAATATTAAAATCTATTGGTTATGATGGAACTATAACATATACAAAACATCATTTATCACATTTAGCATTCTCATACTATACATCACCATTTAATGATGCTATGGGTTTATCCGTTGATGGTGTTGGTGAAAGTGAAACAATGGTTGCATCTTATATAAAGGATAATAAATTTCAAACAATAGAATCTTTACAATTTCCAAATTCATTGGGATTGGTTTATTCGGCATTTACTGCTTATTTAGGATTTAAACCAAATGAGGGTGAATACAAAGTAATGGGATTGGCACCATATGGTAATGGTTCAAAATATGAGTTTGTTTTTGATAAAATAGAGCACCATAATTGGTTGGCTGATTTGGTAAATATAAATCAAAAATATTTTACATACCAAACATCGGATAATGATATGTTTAATTATAAATTGATAAAACTTATAGGATTCCCACCACGTTTTAAAGATGAACCAATAGAACAGCATCATAAAGATTTGGCAGCTTCTTTACAACAATGGTATGAAAGAACACTTTATTTTATTATAAATAGAATTAACTCAAATTGGTCAAGTGAGAATTTGGTGTTAGGTGGTGGGTGTGCATATAATGGAACGGCAAATGGTAAAATCAAAAAACATACAAATGTTAAAAATGTTTGGATTCCATTTGCACCATCGGATGCCGGTTCTGCGATTGGTGCGTGTTTGTGGCATTGGCATCAAACATTAGGTAATCCAAAAATAAAGGGTGGAGATAATCAATCTCCATATTTGGGAAATAATTGGAACGATGATGAATTATTTGATATTATTAAAAATAGTAAAGGATTAAGAACACAATTCATAGGTGATAATAATAGATTGTGTGAAATTGTTGCAAAGTTAATTAATGAAGGTAATATAGTTGGGTGGTTTCAAGGTAGAACTGAATTTGGGGCAAGAGCATTGGGTAATCGTTCTATTTTAGGTAATCCACATCTTGCAGATATTAGAGATAAAATTAATAAGGTTGTCAAAAAGAGAGAGATGTTTAGACCATTTGCTCCATCGGTAACCTTTGAAGATTACGATAAATACTTTTCATCGGAAGGAGAAGTTCCTTATATGAATCAGGTTGTTCAAGTAATTTCCGAAAAACCAATACCATCGGTAACACATGTTGATAATTCAGCAAGAATACAAACCGTTACGGAAGAACAAAATCCACTTTATTATAAATTATTAAAAGAGTTCGAAAAGTTAACGGGTACACCAATTCTATTGAACACATCATTTAACTTAAAAGACCATACAATGACAAATGATCCAGAAAAAGCAATTTGGACATTTCTTAATTGTGATATGGATTACTTAATATTAGGAAATTTTTTAATTAGTAAATAATGAAATTACATGCATACGGAGATAGTTGGACGGAGGGTGAAGGAGCAAATTGGAATGTAGAATCACAAATAAAAGATAGACAGCAATTACAATTGTATAGAAATCAACATAGTTGGGTAAATCATCTTTCAAAAAAATTAGGTTTAGAACCAGTAAATAATGGCTGGAGTGGTAGAGCCAATAATTTAATTTTTAATGATGTAATAAATGATTTAAGAAACGATAAAATTAAAAAAAATGATTTTGTTGTTATTATGTGGAGTTCTACATTAAGAGATTACGTTCCTTTTTTGCCAAAGGGAGAATGGATAAGTTGGGGACAATTAGAATTATCAATATTACCACATAAATTTACAGAATCATATCAATTTGGTAATGATAAATTTAATTCTTTTTTATCGGATTACAAAAAATTTTTTTTATTAGAATTGTTTAATCAGAATTATTATAATATTGTAAATCAAAATTATATTATATTTTTACAGAAAATGTTAGATGAATACAAAATAAATTATCTAATGTGTGATGGGTTTGACTTAATGGTGCAGGATTTAGATAAAAAAAATGATGTTACACATTTGATAAATAAAAAAAAATATTGGGGATTTGCAGAGAAATCCATAGAATCGTGGATGATGAAAAATTATAAAAATAATCCAGTTTGGGAAGTCAAAATACCAAACCCAATTAAAGTTGCACAACATCCAAATATAGAAGGATACAAACTAATAACTGAAGAACTTTATAATTATATAGTAAAGAACGAATTATATGAGTGCTGAATTTCAACTATTTGATGGTAAGAATTTATCATCATTGTTTAAAGATATATACGAAAACCAACAAAACAAAAAGAAAAATATTTCCGAATTGATTGAATCGCTTCGTAAATTAATTAAAAATGTTGGTGAAGCAACGGTTATTGCTCCAATCATTAAAGACCTTATTGAAGTATCGGTTAAAAACGATGAACATCTAATTAAGATGGCAACAATTGCTCAAAGATTAGCAGCAGCAGAAGCTAAAGGTATTGGTGAAGATGGTTGGTTAAGTGAACATGAAAAAAATCAATTACTTACTGAATTAGAAGAAGTTGTTGATGAAGTTGATGCAAAAAACAAAGAAAGGTTAACAGATATTGAAATTGAAATTGAAGAAATAAAAACAAAAGTAAAGTAATGGAATCATTTTTTGCAAGAGTTGTAAGTGTATTTCCAACCAACACACCTTTTTACGAAAGAGTTAAAGGAAATACACCAGTATATAATGATAATAAAGATTTTGTAGCAGATGATATCCACACCTATGGTGCAATAACGTATGCTTACGAAAATGAAATAATTCAAGAAGATATTGCGTATCCATTTGATAAAAATAATTTTACATTTCCAATTAAGGGTGAAACGGTTATAATTTTAAAAATAGATGGTGAAACTTATTATTTGCCATATTCATCCACCCCATATCCAAATTATAGAGAAAAAGCAAGACTAAAAGTAGCAGCTGAACCTATAAATAATTCCATCAATTCAAATGGTGGAAAGGATTTAAGAGAAACAAAAGAAACGGGCGGTTCAAATAATCCAAACGCAAAAAAAGATAAAGAAAATACTGGAGGATATGTTGTTAATGAAAAAATCAAATTCTTAAATCCAAAAAATGGAGATACCATAATAAGTGGAAGAGCGGGAAACACAATTAGATTTTCCGAATTTTTTTTAACACAAGATGATAAAACACCATCACCTGGTATTTACATTCGTAATAAACAAAATCCTGAATTAGATTCAAAACCAATAGGAACTCTAATAAATGAAGATATTAATAAGGATGGAACATCTATTTATATTGTTTCTGGTAAAGTAAAAATACCTTTCAAAGAAACTACAAAAAAACAAAAAGTAGCTTTTAAAGATTTTCCATCATCCGATAAATTAAAAGGTGACCAATTATTTGTAAATTCCGATAGAATAGTATTATCTGCAAAAGCTAGTGAATTTATAATCTTTGGTAAAGGAAATACTGGTATAATAACAGATGGTAGATTTACAGTCGATTCAATTGGAGATACACATATTCAAAGTAATAGCAATATAGTTTTACAAACAAATAGAAACATTGTTTTAGGAACGGATGGGACAGGAAACATATGGTTGGGTGGAGTTAAACCAACAAAAAGCCAAGCAGGTGAAGAATATCAAAAAATGGTAATGGGCGGTGAACTAATAAAAATATTAGGAGATATATTAGATGAAATTGCAAAAATACAAATCCCAACAGGTGTAGGACCATCGGGAGTTCCAGTTAATGCAGCTGCATTTAAATCAATAAAAGGAAAACTCAAAGTTATACTTTCTGCTAGAAACTATTTAAGTAAATAATAAAATGTCTTGGACTTTATACAAAGTAAATGTGCTTAAATCTTTAATTACACTCCAATACGCAAAAGATTTGGATGGAATGTCTGAATTTATTGCAAAAGAATATGATGCTTGTATAAAAAGAGGTGGTGATATGATTTATGGTGTACCTGTTATGAATGGTAATGTAACAGGTATGGCCGATGTTATTAAAAGAGCTTTAAAAAAAGGACAGGATAGTGGGGGAGAAAATTATAATTTTTTAGCAGAAATATATCCAGCAGCATTTGATGCTTATTGGTTGGGTGCAGAGATGGCACCGATTCCAAATCCACTATTAAAACCAGGAGGTTGGCCAACCACACCGCCGGCACCCGGTACAATACAAAATATTGGTCCAAATCCAATATCATTATCATTATCCGCAGCTGCTATTAAAGCTTTAAAAGAAGCATTGAAAAAAGTAGTTGAAGAATTAAAAGAAAAAACTGTAAATATTCCACCAATTGGTGATGTTAAAATTTATGAAACGATTCTTAAAATAATAAAAAAGGAAAAAGTTGATGATAGAATAAAAAACCATCCAGTAATAAAACAGGCAGTTGATGTATATAAAAAATACGAAGAAGCCAAAAAGAAAAAACCATCAATAGGTGCACAGATAAAAAAAGCTATAAAATTTCCATTTCCAGAATTACCAAAAAGAAGTGAGATAATAAAAAAAGCAGAAGATAAATTAATTGAAGAAGCTATTAAAGTTATAGAAGAAAGTATTATAAAACCAATAGAAGAAACAATACTTACTCCAATATATGCTGCAATAGAATCGGCAGTTGCTTTGGCGGATAATATACCAAATCCAAAACCAACAAAAGAACAAATTAAAAAGTATGTTAGGGATACAATAGATGGTTTAATACCTGAAATAGAATTACCTGGTATTGCAATACCAAAGATTCCAACAAAACAGGAATTAAAACAAATGATAAAAGATAAAATTCCAACAAAAGAGGAATTGAAAGCGATGGCATATGATATGATAAAAGATAAAATTCCACAAATACCAAATATATGGTTTATTCCACCTACATTTGTATTTTCATATCCAACAAACATATTATTAGACCCATTTGTTAACATTGCAAAGTTTCATTTGATGGGAGTTAGTGGAAATATGTCTGTTATGGCTCAATATCCACCACCGGCACCCCCTGCACCGGCAATATTAAATTGGACAGGATATAGAGTTATTGGATAATTATTAAATCAAATATTTATTACTAAAACATATACAAACAATTATTATGAAATCAGAAATTTTACTAACTTTAATCAAAGAAGTTGTTAAAAACGAAGTTAAGCAACAGGTTAAAGAAGAATTAACTAAGCTTATCAAATCTGGTGCGGTTACATTGAACTCACAAAAGAAACCATCCACTCCATCATTGAGAGAGATGACAGAAGTTGAATCTGTACCTGCTAGAAAGCAACAAACTATTCAACAACAAAGACCTCAACAAACAAAGGAATATACAAAAAATCCAATGTTAAATGAGGTATTAAATATGACACAACCATTTACTGCAGAACAAAGAAAGGAAGGTGCACACGCCGTTAGTAGTGTATTGGATATGTTACAACCACAAAAAAGTGTTGAAGAAGATTGGGAAACAATGGATTACAGAATGATACATGATATTCCACAAAATACACCAAACTTTCAATCAACTGGTGATGGATTGCAAGATGCTACAATAAAAGCATTGACAAGAGATTATAGTGAATTAGTTAAAAGATTTAAATAATGGCAATAGAGCTTGGTAAAGTTAATGTTACCGATTTAACGGAAAATAATTATAAAATACTTGGTATCGGAATAAATAAACGTTCTGATAAAGGTGGTATATTTTCTGTTAATTATACAACTCTTACTCAAGCTAAAGATAATTTAAAAAATTTAATACTAACAAGAAAAGGAGAAAGAATTTTAAATCCAACTTTTGGGTGTGATATTTGGAAAGTATTATTTGAGCAGTTGGATAATGAATTGATTGAAAATAAAATTGAAACATCAATATTAGATGCAGTTACAAACTGGTTACCATATTTAAACATAGATGAAATCATATTTGATTATGATGATAAAGATATTGATAACAATAAAATAAATTTAGAAATAAAATTTTCTTTGGTTTCAAATCCAAACTTAGGAGAATCGGTTCAAATAACTGTAAATAATTAATAAAAATGGCACTTAGACCTTTAGATAAAAATTGGGGAAATGATAAAAAGGGAATATCCTATGTGGGTAAAGATTTTGCAACATTAAAACAAAATTTAGTAGAGTTTACTAAAACATACTTCCCAAACACATATTCGGATTTTAATGAATCATCTCCTGGTATGGTTTTTGTAGAACAAGCGGCCGCAGTTGGTGATATGCTTTCATTTTATCAAGACATTCAATTAAAAGAATCAATGTTATCATATGCAACGGAAAGAAAAAATGTGATAGCATTGGCACAATCAATGGGATATAAACCAAAAGTTACAA
>Ga0315909_10009466_pt1 | contig 10544 bp, 6 predicted proteins | sample LakEriMetagenome_11_FD_203527 | JGI IMG/M metagenome (GOLD analysis project Ga0315909, IMG submission 203527) | Freshwater fungal communities from buoy surface, Lake Erie, Ohio, United States - Buoy 2 MA125 | ecosystem: Environmental > Aquatic > Freshwater > Lake | place: USA: Lake Erie, Ohio...
CGCGAACTCGTCATGAGCACCCAGCCGTCCTTGTTGACCTTGCCTTCGGTCGGTCCGGGCTGCCAGCGGCTGTTCTCTCCCATGGAAGTATTCGAAGTCCATGCGTAACCGGAGGCTTCGCTGAGGGATTTGGCAGCGGCCTTGACGGCGTCGGCATCAGCACCGTCCGCAGCGCGGAGCGCGGCTGGACAGAGGGCGAGAAGGAGGGCAATATGACTCTTTTTCATGCTGGTGAATTTGGTTCGGTGTTCCTGAATACGCTTCCGCAGAGATGCGCTGCGGACAGCGAAAACGTCAGTCCGCGATTGCGGAGGATTCGTGGAATCCAAGCGAACTCGCCGCCCCGCGGATCCTAACAACGGCCCGCCGCACGGCCCGGACTTCTCCGGAGCCGCAGAAAACGGCAGCGGCAGCCGTCATCCATCCCGCCAGCTGCCATGGGGGCCCCGCTGCGAGCAGAAGGATCGTCAGCACGGCAGCCGCAGCAGCCATGGCCACCCGCCAGCCCGCAAGGGCGCAGCGGACCCTCGTGACGTTGCCGGCCTCATGATATTCGGTGACGGTGAGCACCCGCACGCCGCGGGATCCCAGCAGGAGATCCCATGGTTCCCAGCCGTCGCCGACTCCAGACCCCTGCCCTGCGAGCGCATGGAGAAGATCATGGCGGTCGGTTCCGGACGCACAGCCGAACCGAAGCCCGGCCACCGTGACATTCCCCATGCCTCCACGCAGCCAGCGGATGGCAGGACCATGCGGCCATGGCGATGGCCCGCGGGGCCGTGGCACGCCAAGCAGAATCCGCCAGAGGAATCGCGATCCGGTCCGCACCACCGGCTGGAGGAGGAGCAGCCACGCCAGCAGCAGACGGTTGGGAATCCGGTCCCAGCCCGATGGCAGCACGAGCCGCCGCGCCCGCACCCCGGCAACGGCGAAAGAAACGAACGCCATGACCAGCGGCAGCGGCCAGAGCCCCGTCACGAAGAGGGACGCCGCAGCCAGTCCGGCCACGGTGCACCACCAGCCGAATCCGCTGGCCAGCCACTGCCCTTCGCCACGCACATAAACGCCCTGGTACCCGGCCAGCCCGTACCTCCCGGAATAAACCACCGCATTCGACCAACCCAGCCTCCGCTGCGCGGCATCGTACACCACCCCTTCCCAGCGCGCCCCGCCATCGTCGCCGAAACGCTCCGCATGGGACCCCATGAGAAGAGCCTCGGCTTTTCCATACCCTGCCTGCTGACGGAGGTAGGCCAGCGCACTGAACCTCCGGTAATGCCAGACCACCGCAGCCGGCACCGGCGCAATCCTCCAGCCACGCGACAGCACCTTCCAGCAGAAATCGACATCGTCTCCCGCTGCATGATACTCGGCCCCGAATCCGCCCACTTCCGCAAAAACCGACGCCCGTACCGCTAGATTGCAGCCGGGAATGTGCTCGGCCTCGCGGTCGTTGCGCAGAACCTGCGCCGGCGCCCCCGGAGCCGCCATGACACAGGCCTGCGCCGCCGTCACTGGCCGCGGCGGCACATTCGGTCCACCCGCAGCTCCCACACCCGGATCATCAAAGGCCCGCACCAGAAACCTCAGCCAGTCGCCATCGGGAATGCAGTCGTCGTCCGTGTAGGCAAGGATCACTCCACCCGCCGCCGACGCCCCGGCATTGCGCGCCATGCCAAGCCCCACCGCGTCCTGACGCAGGCAGCGCACCCCCGGAAATTCACCGCAGATCGCCGCAATCCCCGGTCGCGAACCATCATCGACCACGATGACTTCGCAGTCGGGATAGCTCAGCCGCGCCAGCCCAGCCAGACAGTCGCGCAGAGTCCGGTGACCATTCCGGGTGCACACAATCACGGAAACCGCCGGACTCTTTCCCGCAGCCGACCGCACCCGCCCAGCATCTACGCCGCCACCGAGCCGGAACCACGCCGGACGCGGCTGCCGATCAGGACAAGTCAGCCCGAAATTCCATCCGGACACATCCTTGCCTCCCCGCCACCAGGCATCGGTGAACGAAAACAGGAAATGCCCGGCCGTCCCGGTTTCCTCACAGGCCTGCCGCTGCGCCTCCAGCAGGGCAGCCTGCACCCCGCCACCAAGTCTGGCCGCGTCGGCCCCGAATTCGGAGATCACGAGCGGTCGGTCACCCGCCAGATGATGCAGCCGCTCCAGATACCGCCGGAACGCCCCGGCATCTTCAAGATACACATTCCATGCCGCGAAATCCGCCCGACCAGGCTGCAGGAATTCCGTGCTCGGATAATTCGCATACGAAACCGGGAGGCCACCCGATTGCTGCTGCGCTTCCTCGATCAGTTCATCAAGGAATGCCTCGACACGGCCATAGCCCAGCCAGCGGACCAGCGGAGCGGGAATCTCATTGCCCACCACAAGGGCGGCCACTTCCGGTCGGTCAGCCAGCTGCCGCACGCCCGCCGCCACCGCCTGCCGCACGGCCCGGCGCGCCGCGGAACTTGTCAGAAAATCAATGTGATCAGTCCATGGAATGCCCGCCAGCACCCGCAATCCCCGCCCACCGCAGGCATCCAGAAACCAAGGCGGCGGAACCTCGTAAAGCCGCAGCGCATTCGCTCCCCAGCCCGCCAGCATTTCCAGATCCGCTGCCACCCGTCCCGGCCCGGGCAACCCGCCGCGCACCGCCGCCGGACCGAACGGACCGTACGTCACCCCGCGCAGGATCACCTTTTCCCGGCCACACCGGAACCACCGGCCGGAAACTTCCAGCGGTCCCTGCAGTTCGGCCGCGGGACGTGGATCGGATGGCGCTGACTCGTTCACGGAAAGTTCGTTCGCTTCCCTTCCCACTGCACCATGCACAACAGCGTGGGCAACGAAAATGATGACTTCCCCTTCCGCACCTGCGGACTCCCGCCAGCCGCAGTCCGGCGTTTCTTCCCCACTCATGACACGCTTTTCCGCCGCCGCCCTGACCTGCTGCTTCGCTCTGGTTTCCGCATCGGCTTCAGACTGGCCGCAGTGGATGGGACCGGAACGGAACGGGATCTGGAACGAACCGGACGCAGCCAGCCGGATGGACCTCGCCCATGCCACCATGCTCTGGGAGGCTCCCGTGGGCGGAGGCTACGCCGGACCAGCCGTGAGCGGGGACTTCGTCTACGTGGCTTCGCGCCACGCCGCACCAACCAGCGATACCAACAAGGGACTACCCGGCGATGAAAGCCTGCGCTGCTTCCGCGTCAGCAATGGATCGCCCGCATGGGAACAACGCTGGCCAGCCACCTACACCATCGATTATCCATCGGGCCCGCGCGCCACGCCCACCGTGCACGATGGCCGGGTCTATTTTCTCGGCGCAGAAGGCCGCTTCGTCTGCTGCTCCGCCGAAAGCGGAAAAATCCTTTGGCAGCACGAACTGCGCACTTCCCCGGGATGCGCCCCTCCCATCTGGGGATTCGCCAGCCACCCGCTCATCTTCGAAAACCTCGTCATCATTGTGGCCGGAGGCGACGGCTCGACCTGCATGGCCTACGACCGGATCACCGGCGCAGAAAAATGGCGGGCGCTTTCCTCGAAACAGGCAGGCTACTGCCCTCCCACCCTCATCACGGCCCACGGCAAACCCACCCTCATCGTCTGGCACGGCGAAGCCATCAATGCCCTCAACCCCGCCACCGGAACCACCCTCTGGTCACAACCCCGCGAAACCCGCTACGGCGTCAGCATGGCCAACCCAGTCGCGCACGGAAATCACCTCCTCATTTCCGCCTTCTGGTGGGGCAGCCGCATGCTCTCGCTGCCCGCAGAGGGCGAACCCTCCATCCTCTGGGAAACCCAGCGCGAAAGCGACACCCGCACGGAACACCTCAACGCCCTCATGTGCACCCCCATCCTCGCCGGCGACCACCTCTACGGCGTCTGCAGCTACGGCCAACTCCGCTGCCTCGACTGGAAAACCGGGGCCCGCCGCTGGGAAACCTTCGCAGCCACCACGGAAAAAGAGACCCGCTGGGGCAATGCCTTCCTCACCAGACTCGGCAGCAATTCCTCCGGCTTCCTCATCGCCAATGAACGGGGCGAACTGATCCACGCAGCGCTGACCCCGGACAGATACCGCGAAATCGCCCGGCGCCAGCTCATCGAACCAAATTCCCCGGACGTCCGGGAACGCAAGGTGGTCTGGAGCCACCCAGCCTACGCCGGCAACTGCATCTTCTGGCGGAACGACGCCACCCTGCGCTGCTGGCGCATTCTCAAACCCTCGGAATAACCCCGCACGGTCACAGCCCCGGCGGCTTCCGCAGGTGCCAGTCGCTCACCCGCTGCCACGTCCCCGCCGCCCGGAAAAGTTCGCACTCTCCCAGCGGCCGCCCCATCAGCTGCAGCCCCACGGGAAGTTCCCGCCCCGCAGCCTGCGTGAATCCACAGGGCACACTGATCCCGCAGATCCCGGCCAGATTCGCCGCGATCGTGAAGATGTCGGCCAGATACATCTGCAGCGGATCCCCCGCATGCTCGCCCAGCCGGAAGGCAGGCACCGGACACACCGGTCCTGCAATGAGATCAACCTCGCGGAACGCTTCATCGAAGTCCCGCCGGATCAGGCTCCGCACCCGCTGCGCCTTCCCATAATAGGCATCGTAATACCCACTGCTCAGCACATACGTGCCCAGGATGATGCGGCGCTTCACCTCAGGGCCAAAACCTTCCGCCCGCGAACGGTCGTACACTTCCCGGATGTCCGCCGGAGCCGCACAGCGGTGACCGTAGCGCACACCATCAAACCTCGCCAGATTGGCCGACGCCTCGGCGGTCGCTATGATGTAGTATACCGCCACCGCATACTCGGTGTGCGGAAGCGAAATCTCCCGGACCTCCGCGCCTTCCCGCTCCAGTCCCCGCACGGCTTCCTCCACCGCCGCCCGCACCCCTGGATCAATTCCATCCACGAAATATTCCTTCGGTAACCCAATCCGCAGTCCCTTCACTCCACTGCCCAGCGCCGCCCCGTAATCCGGCACCGCGTCGCGCAGCGATGTCGAATCCCCGGGATCATGCCCCGCCATCACCTGCAGCAGCAGGGCCGCATCCTCCGCCGTCCGCGCCATCGGACCAATCCCATCAAGCGACGATGCATACGCCACCAAACCACGCCGCGACACCCGTCCGTACGTCGGCTTCAATCCCGTTATGCCACAGAACGAAGCCGGCTGACGGATCGATCCCCCCGTGTCCGTCCCCAGCGAAACCACGGCTTCCCCCGCCGCCACCACCGCAGCCGATCCCCCGCTCGACCCACCCGGGACCCGCTCCAGATCCCATGGATTGCGCGTCAGCCGCAGGGCCGAATTCTCACTCGTCGACCCCATCGCAAATTCATCGCAGTTCACCTTCCCGAACGGAATGGCTCCCGCGGCCCGCAGCCGCGCCACCGCCGTCGCATCCCATGCACTCACATAACTGCCCAGCATCTTCGACGCACATGTCAGCGGCTGGCCAGCCACATTGATGACATCCTTCACAGCCACCGGAATCCCGCCCAGCGGCAAACTCACATCAACCCGCCCGGCCTCCACAAGGGCTGCCTCCAGATCACGCGAAAGATACCCTCCAATCCGTTCATCCCGCGACTCAATCACCGACTCCAGCGACCGCAGAATGTCCCGCGGAGCAATCTCACGCGAAACCAGCCGCCGCCGCAGTTCCGCCACCGTGCATTCATTCAGTTCCTCATTCATCGCTTTATTCAACTACCCTCGGCACCAGAATCTGATCACCCACCCGCGCCGGAGCATTCGCCAACGCAGCTTCCACCGGAAAACTCTCCACCACCGCATCAGCCCGCACACTGTCCATCAGCCCCAGAGGATGCGCCATCAGCTCCACCCCGGACGTGTCCACCCTCCCAAGCAGACTGATGTATTCCAGAATGCGGTCGAGCTGCCCGCGGTACGATTCCGCTTCCTCCGGCGTCAGCCGCAGCCGCGCCAGATCAGCCGTCTTCGCCACATCAATGTGCACCGCTTCACTCATGGCGCGCGCCATCCCACAGACCCCAGCCCCCGGCAACCAGAAATGATCCCCGCCCCCCCGCCTCACGGCCGCGTCACTTTCACCCGCATCCATTGCCGTTCCCACCCACTCACCGGCACGGAATGCGAATACACCGGCGCCACCGACCCATTCACAAGGTCGGTCCACGTCTGCAGATTCGATGACGACTGCACCTTCACCGTAACCCCCGTCACGGAAGGAGCCAGGCTGAAATTCATCGTCATGGCCAACGGCCCCACCACGGCCTGCGGCATCTGCCCAGGCCCGCTCAGCCCGGACAAGGGATTCGTGCCAAACGCATACTCCACCAGATTGCTCAGCTGATCCCGGTCGTCATCCCCCGCCGCTCCTCCGCTGGCCCCAGGATAATACCCGGCCACCCACGCATCATATCCCGTCAGCGAGGACACGGTCACCGACACCAGATTCGTCCAGCCCAGCCTCCGCACCCCGGAAACCGGAGCAGCCCGCAGCACATACTTGTCATTCACATTCATGACCGATCCAAGGGTCGCTTCGCTGAGGGTGAAAGGCGACGCCGTAGCCGTGATCTCATTCCCCTTCGCCGTCAGCCGCTGCACGCCCACCAACCGTACATCGTCCACAAAGCAGCCGTACATCTGATCCTCTCCGTAAAAGACATTGGCTCCCGGCCGGAATACATACCGCAGCCGCACGGCTTTGCCCGCATACGCAGCCAGACTCACACTCCGCAGCTTCCACAACGGCGCGTTCCCTCCCGTCCCGGTCTTGTCCCACAGCGAACTGTCGTACATGTTGTCTTCCTCCACCGCATACTGGCCATTGCGTCCGTCAATCTCCGCCCAGACCACGCCGCCATCAGTCGAGATCTCCAGACTGAGACGCGACGTGTCAAATACCCAGCGGAAACAATTGTAGTAATCAACCCGCGACGTCGCCCCAGCCACAAAGTCGGTCCCGATCTCGACAACCTGATCAGCCCCGTCCCTCGGAAAGGTCAGATGCAGGGCACGCGATCCCGTCCGCGGGGTGAAAACCACGCCATTCGGCAGAGTCTGCGCGGCCTGCCGCGCCGGATACGTCCCACTGGTCTGCACCGCCAGATCAGTGGCATTCGCATCCTCGAATCCCTGCACGTAATCAGCCGCCGCAGCCACCGTGGCCACCTGCAGCCGGTACCCGCGCGCCCCAGCCACTGCCGTAAATGGATAGGATCCCCCAGCCTTCGGCAGCGCCGCCGGACCACTCAGGGCCAGCACGCTCCCCGCCACATTCACCGGAAACAGCACGGTCTGCCACGTCCTAACCGCCGGCACCCCGCCCCCGCTCATCCCGGAAACCGTCACGGTCACCACCTGATCCGCCAGCGCCGCCGAAGGCAACGCACCCGGTTCCCACACGATCGCATTCTCCCCAACCAGCGCCGTCCGCGAAACCACCGTCACCGGAATCGACCCGCCCGGCCCGCTCATCGTCACGGTCGCCGCAGAAAAATCCGCCCCCGGCCACGCCAGCGACCAGCGCCCCGGCACCAGTTCCGCAGGAAAATACCCCTCGTTCGGCCACATCGTAAACCGCGCCGCCCCGGCCGGACGGAAGTTCCCCACCACATAAAGCGTGTTCGCCCCATTCACTTCATACGTCACCCCATCCTGCGTCAGCGTCCCTGCCGGCACATCGCCACTCGCCATGTCAAGGGTCCGCGGGAATAGAATCCAGCGCCGATGCCCCACATTCTCATTCGTATAAAGATCCGATCCCCCATCCTCGTCCACCATGTACGCATCAATCGCCCCAGGGCCCCAGTACCCCACGGTCAGATTCCCATGCGCCGACCCGTTCCACGCATACGCCGACCAGTTGAAATAACTGTTAGGCGGATTGTGCGACAGAATGAATTGCTCCTCGGCATACCACGATTCCATCGCATTCATGTAAGCCGACTGCATGCAGCAGTACGTTTTCGATGTCCCCGCCGGAACAGTCGTGCCAGCCGGCCCGGGCACCAGATTGACCGCGTCCTGCGCCCCGAAGGTCACATCCGCAGGAACCCCCGCCAGCCCACGGTAGAAATTCACCCGCCGCCGGATGTGCTCCCGGTACACTTCCGACGTGGTGCCCGCATTCCCCGTCAGGGGATCGTACGACCCCGTCCAGCCCATCGTGGATTCGACCCGCTCGGAAGCGCGGTACACGGTCTGGTAAAAGCTCTGCACCTCGGCCCGCGACGCGGCATCCACCACAAACCCAGCCGCCGGCACATTGCCCCCTCCCGCCGGAACCCACGTATTCTCATCGGCCTGCAGCAGACTGAAGGGTCCACCAGCCAGCAGCAGAGTACCAAGAAGCACTGGAGCATTCATGATTTTCATGGGGTACCTTGCCACATTCCGGCACCAGAACTCAATCCCAATCCTCGCTGCGCTCCGCTTGTGCCGCCCAACTCCGGCTCCATACTCCCCATCCCGCCAGCGCTCCTGCCGCCCCGGCGGCCCTCTCTTTCTATGGATTCTCTCCCCACTGTTCACTTCGGTCTCGCCGGCCTCGGAAATGTCGGCATGGGCGTCTACAAGAATCTCCTCCGGAATGGCGAACTGGTCGCATCCCGCAGCGGCGTCCGCCTCAATGTCCGCAGAATCGCCATCCGCGACACGGCCCGCCACACCGCCGCCGGTGTCCCCGCAGCCCTCCTCACCACCGACTGGCGCGACCTCCTCAAGGACCCGGAAATCAAGGTCATCGTCGAACTGATCGGCGGCACCACGGACGCCTACGACCTCGTCAAAAGCGCGATCCTCGCCCGCAAGGCAGTCGTCACAGGAAACAAGGCGCTCCTCGCCGAACACGGACTCGAACTGGTCGCCCTCGCCGAACGGGAAGACGTCCCCCTCTACTTCGAAGCAGCCGTCGCCGGCGGCATCCCCATCATCAAGGCAGTCCGCGAAGCCCTCATCGGAAACAACATCGAAGCCATCTACGGCATCATCAACGGCACCACGAATTACATTCTCACCCGCATGAGCGACGCCGGACTTTCCTACGAGGACGCCCTCGCGGAAGCCCAGCGTCTCGGCTACGCGGAAGCCGATCCCTACCTCGATGTCTCCGGCTGGGACGCCGGACACAAGGCCATCATCCTCGCATGGCTCTCCTACGGCCAATGGATCAATCCCTCCCAGGTCCATGTGGAGGGCATCAGCCAGCTCACCCGCAGCGACCTCTCCTTCGCCCGCTCCATGGGCTACTCCATCAAACTCCTCGCCGTGGTCCGACTCGATCCCTCGAAGAATATCGAAGTCCGCGTCCAGCCATCGCTCGTCCCACGCACCAGCATCCTCGCCAGCATCAACGGCGTCATGAATGCCGTGGCCGTCTACGGCGATGTCGTCGGCGAAACCCTCTTCTACGGAAGTGGAGCAGGCCAGGACGCCACCAGCAGCTCGGTCATCAGCGACCTCGTCGACGCCGCCGACAGCCTCATCAATGAAGCCGGCACCAACAATGGCTTCGTTCCCCACGGCCAATACGGATCCTCCCTCCCCGTCACGGAAACGGAATCAGGATACTACCTCCGGCTCCACGTCGATGACCGACCCGGCGTCATCGCCGCCATCGCCGGCATCCTCGCCGCCCATAACATCGGTATCCTCTCGATCCAGCAGCCGGAAGTCAACGAAGGAGCCCGCGGCGCCGACCTCATGATCATGCTCCACAAGGCCCGCTACGGCAGCATCCTCGCCGCCCGCGATGCCATCACGGCCCTCGACTGCATCCGCCAGCCTCCCGTCCTCCTCCGCGTCGAAAATCTCCCCGGACGCCACTGAACTGCCTCCCCGCCACCATGAACGCCGACCAGGCCCGCCAGCGCATCGCGGAACTGTCCGCCGCCATCGAACACCACAACCGCCTCTACTACCTCGAGGCCAGCCCCGTCATCTCGGACCGGGAATACGATGCGCTTTACCGCGAACTGAGCGACCTCGAATCGGCATGGCCGGACCTCGCTTCGGAAAATTCCCCGACCCGCCGCGTCGGTGGCTCCCCCGCAGAAGGATTCCGCCAGGTCCAGCACGCGGTCCGCATGATGAGCCTTGAGAATACCTACTCGGAAACGGAAGCACTCGAGTTCTACCAGCGCATGGTCCGCCTCACGGGACTCGACCGCATCCACACGGTCATCGAACCGAAAGTCGATGGCGTGGCAGTCTCGGTCCGCTACGAAAACCATGCGCTCGTCCTCGCCGCCACCCGCGGCGACGGCATCACGGGCGACGACATCACAACCAACGCCCGCACCATCCGCCGGCTCCCACTCACCCTCCCGCCGGAAGCTCCCCCCCTCCTCGAACTGCGCGGCGAAATCTTCATGCCGAATGCCGCCTTCCGGAAACTCAACGAGGAACGCGAGGCCGCCGGCGAAGCCCGCTTCGCCAACCCTCGCAACGCCACGGCCGGCACCCTGAAACTGCTCGATTCCCGCACGGTCGCCCGCCGCCCGCTCGACATCATCTTCCATGGCCTCGGCG
>Ga0315909_10009472_pt1 | contig 10542 bp, 9 predicted proteins | sample LakEriMetagenome_11_FD_203527 | JGI IMG/M metagenome (GOLD analysis project Ga0315909, IMG submission 203527) | Freshwater fungal communities from buoy surface, Lake Erie, Ohio, United States - Buoy 2 MA125 | ecosystem: Environmental > Aquatic > Freshwater > Lake | place: USA: Lake Erie, Ohio...
TACACTGTTGAATTTATAAATTCAATTCCTATATTTTTACAAAATTTAAATACTATGAACGAGATAATGGATGATGGACCATCACACAAAAAGAAAATAGAAAGTGAAACAGGAACACCTGTATTAGATAACTTCTCAAAGGATTTAATTAAGTATGCCGAAGAAGGCAAATTGGACCCTGTAATTGGAAGAGATAAAGAGATTTTGAGAATTGCTCAAATTCTATCAAGAAGAAAGAAAAATAACCCAATTATTATTGGTGAGCCAGGTTGTGGTAAAACCGCAATTGTTGAAGGATTGGCGATGAAAATCCAACAAGGTGAATGTCCAAGAAATTTGGTTGATAAAAGAATTGTTTTACTTGATATGACATCCATTGTTGCGGGAACCAAGTATCGTGGCCAGTTCGAAGAAAGAATGAAAGTGATAATCGAGGAATTACAATCTCATCCAAACATTATTGTCTTTATTGATGAAATCCATACAATCGTAGGAGCAGGAAATTCTTCAGGCTCTTTGGACGCTTCAAACATATTCAAACCCGCACTTGCAAGAGGAGAAATTCAGTGTATTGGAGCAACAACATTAGATGAGTATCGTAAGAACTTTGAAAAGGACGGAGCACTTGAACGAAGATTTCAAAAAGTAATTGTTGACCCAGCAACAAAAGATGAAACTTTACAAATTTTAAGAAACTCCAAATCAAAATATGAAGATTATCACAAAGTAATTTTCTCGGATGAAGTATTAATTACTTGTGTTGATTTGGCAGACAGATATATTACAGATAGAGAGTTTCCTGATAAGGCTTTTGACATTATAGATGAAGTAGGAGCAAGAAGTCAGGTAGATGTTAAAATGCCAGAGTCGATTGAGAAGTTAAAACAGGAGGCTTCTGATATAAAACAAATGAAGATAGATGTTGTTAAAAGACAAAACTATGAACAAGCGGCGGAATTACGAGATAAAGAAAAAAAGGTTCTAAATAGATTACATGCAGAAAAACAACGATTTGAAGAAGAAATGAACATCAACAAAAAAGATGTTCAAATCGAACTTGTCTATGAGGTTGTTTCAAATATGACCAAAATCCCTGTGGGTAAATTAAATGTTGATGACACAAAATCTCTTATTAATTTGGAGTCAATGTTGGAATCAAAAGTTATCGGTCAATCAGAAGCGGTAAGTAAAATCTCAAAAGCAATTCGTAGAAATAGATTGGGTATCAAGGACCCAAATAGACCAATTGGTTCGTTTATTTTCTTGGGTTCAACAGGCGTTGGTAAAACACACTTAGCAAAACAATTGGCAAAAGAAATTTTTGGTAGTGAGGATTCACTAATCAGGATTGATATGTCTGAATATCAAGAAAAACATACCGTGTCTCGTTTGATTGGAGCACCTCCAGGATATGTGGGTTATGATGAGGGAGGACAACTCACTGAACAAGTTAAAAATAAACCATATTCAGTTGTTTTATTTGACGAAATTGAAAAAGCAAATAAAGATGTATTCTCAACATTACTTCAAGTATTGGATGATGGGCACTTGACCGATAGTTTGGGTCGTAAAATTAACTTCAAAAATTGTTTGATTATTATGACATCAAATCTTGGTGTTAAAAAAATCCAAGAATTTGGTTCGGGTATCGGTTTTCAGAAAAAAGATTACATCGTTGAGGAACAAAAACGAGATACTCTGAAAAAAGAACTTCAGAAATTTTTTGCACCTGAGTTCTTGAATCGTATTGATGATATCATTGTATTTAATACTTTGAAAGAAGAACACGTAAAAGAGATTGTTAAAATTGAACTTATTAAGTTGACAGATAGGTTAACTAAAATTAAATACAATTTTAAATTTGACGAATCAATTGTTGATATGATTTCTAAAGTTGGATTTGATGAAATGTATGGTGCCCGTCCTTTGAAGAGAGCAATTCAAGATAAAATTGAAGATTACATTTCAGAAGAAGTTCTCAGAGGTGAATTACTCACAGACCACAATTATACTATATCGGTTGAGGAGGAAAAAATAAAAATTACAGAGGATAAGAAACCAAAGAAGGGTAAAACAAAAAAGGAGGTCGATTGACCTCCTTTTTTTATAAAACCGAATAAAATTTATCAGGTTTTTCCATTTTGAATCTGTATTTGGAATAACCTAATTTTTCAATCATTTTCTTTCCTACATCAATTCCGTTATAAACATCTTCTACAACAACATATTCGTTTTTGGTATGGTAATCATAATACCCGATTGAAATGTTTATACAAGAAAAGTCAAATGATTCTTTCAGAGCGTAAACGTCAGTGTATGGATGTGAAAAATATTGCAATTTATCAGGAAAAGATTCAGTCAACACATTATCACAGTGTTTGAAAAAATCAGACCTACGGTCAAACAAGGTCGTACCCCAACATCTTTCAGTAACCATCCAATTCTCAGGGGCGTCAAACTGAATTGCGTATCCTATATCAGAGAAAAAAGACCTGTCCGCTTTACGAGAACCGTGACATCCTGTTTCTTCGGATACAAAAAATGATGCTTTTAGAAACGGTAACTCTTTTAATAATTCCAAACAAGCATAAATACCACACTTATCGTCACCACCAATTCCCGTAGGATTACCTAAATCATTGTAAGCCTTTAATGAAAGTTTCATTTCACCTTGAGCATTTTTCTTTTGCTCTTCCACAACATTTATAGTATCAATATTGTGAACCGTATCGGTGTGAGATACAACACAGGGGAAATAAAAATTATCAGGAACAGGACCCGTTGTTTTTGTGGCATATACATTCATATATTCATCAACTTCGTGGTCGATGTTATTTTCGGTAAGCCAATTTGAGATAAATTCAACCATCAATTCTTCATTGTAAGTTTTAGATGGTACGGACAAAACGTCCTTCAGTAATTGATAATTTCTTTCCATAGGACAAATCTATCAAAAGTTTTTAACAAAACAAAATTAAAACAAAGAATAATTATAAATTAGGTTATAAAAATCCTCTAGTTCCATTAAAGTTCGGTAACTATTAATACCTTTACCTCTTAAATTGACATCCAATTTTCCTGTTTCCAAATCTACTTTTCTTAAATAAAAAGTTTTATTTGGGTCAATTGGAAAATCATACCATACTTCAAACTTGAATTTTTTAGAAATTTCATTATATACCTTTTTTACTTTATCTAAATTTTGTTCCTCTAACTTCTCTAAGACCCTATCCAAGGTTCTTGCGGCATCTCTATTAAATTGTTCGTCATCAAAATTATCACCATATATTTCATACATATATTCATACCAATCAGTTACATCTAAACTATGTCCTATCGCAGAGATTAGTCCCAATAAATCTGTATTAAATAATTCTCTTGATTCGTATAATCTAATTAAATTCCAAACAGGAGTTGTATATTCCCAAAAACATCCTCTTCTTACGAATATATTAAATTTTTCATATATATTACAAAGTTCTTCAGTAACTTCTTCTTTTGCTTTTTCGTTTCTTGCCTGATTTTCTAAATTAGCATACTCAGTAGACAAATCATCACCAATTTCAGGATAGAAATTATCAAGTATTTTAGTTAACTCTGCATTATCGTGGTCATTATCTGTTAGAGTAGTACCAGGTTTTAATACTTTTAATATTTCATTAATTTTTTCTTTATTTTCGTCATTCAAATTATAAGTAAGAATGTAACCGTCAGTCCATTGGTAATTGTCAGAGGTATCAACAAAATCAAATCCACCTCCATAAGAGTTGAAAATTTGGTTCAAAAACCAAACGGTATCATCACTAACTTCAAATGTTTTAAAATATTCTTCATCATTATCAAATCTTAATGTCACAATAGAATTTCTTGGATTTCCTTTAATATATTTGAAATTACTAATAAGGTCATCGACATTTTGCATCGTCCAATCACTTAAAGGTGGAACCCCTTGAGCAATCGCTTTTAAAGCATAATAAGTGCTCATATCAAATGGATTGACCTTATCCATAATGAATTTTTCAATAAATGAGTGTTTTCTTAAAAGGTCGGATAAAGTAAGAACTTCCTCATAAAAGGTTTCTATTTCTATAGAACTCATATGAGGAATATGAATCCAAATTGAGTCTCCCCTGAATTTTTTATCAATCAAATAATATAAATGACCCTCTCTAAATTTTCTTCCCCAAGTGTTTGCGATATCTTCTTTACCGTAGTATCTTGCAGTTTCAGCATTTAATATTTCCATAAAAAGGTAATTATCGTTTTCAATAATCACGTCCCTTCCTTCATCGAGGTCTTCACTTGTCATAAATTTTTTATTGATAAATATTTATTCTTTTTGGTTTTTCCAAAAAGGTTCGTATATTTGTAGAAGAAAGAAGTTCTTTAACATAATGGGGATGACATAGCATCGATTGGCACGGTTGCTAATTAAGGGCGTAACGAGGCTGAGTTAACCTTGTAAAACTGACTTAACAATTAGACGGAAACGTTATCAACAAACTTTCAGCAGTAGGACTTGTTCGCACTTCTGAAACTGTAGCGGTAGCCTAAGGCGAAACTACTTCGGGTCGGCGTACACATAACCTCGGAACAGAAGTACTGGTAGGGTGTGGTTTCTATCCTAAAAGAAACAAAACTCGTTTGTGGTTTGCTGAGTAAGAAAATCAATATTTCGGAACATTAAGAACTAATGTTGACCTATTTACGTAGTCCTTAATTACCAAAGTGAGCAAGACCGGGGGGCGGCACCCCGCATCTCCACCATTTGAAACCTCATTCCTTTTCGGAGTGGGGTTTTTTATTTTCTATGAATATTTATCTGATATATTTAATTTATGAAAATTATTTTATCAGAAAGTCAATACTATAGATTAATTGAAAGTGTTGATGAGGCGGAAAAAGAAGAATCGATTTTAATCATCGGTGATAGTCATAGTGTGGATGCTGGTTTCACTTACTCAAGTTTAATAAAAAATAATTTCAAGAACGTCAAAATTGCCGCAATAGGAGGTAAAAGAACATCTTGGATGGTATCTGAATTATCCAATCAACTCTCCAAACAACACTACGATAAAGTTGTAATTTGGGGTGGAGCAAACGATATGTTTTCTAACGTATCTATTTCCGAAGCGATATCAAACATTCAAAAAATGGTTGATATGGTGAATTCCCAAGACGGACAAGCATATGTAATTGTCGGTTTTGACCAAAGGGTTTTTTCCAAAAAAGGAAAATATAAAGCCACAAAATACGCAAATCCTGACCAATTAGATAAAATGAGAGAAAAGTATATTGATTTTCAAGAATCTTTACCTAGTGGCATAAGTAATGCAACCGTAATCGATTCATTCGATATAGATAACTCACACACATCGGATAACATGCATGGAAATGGTCCTGCACACAGACAAGTATATTCTATTGTATCTGATTATCTTTCGAAGAAAAATGATAATAAAAAAGTTGAAAAAATTATCGAAAAAGAAAAAGGACTACAGGTTATTGAGAGATTAAAAAAATATATGGACGAGCAAAAAAGTTTTTCGCATGAAGATGGAGAGAGTTCGATACCATTTGAACCTGAAGTAAAGGACATACAAACAGGATTACAATTTTTAGGATTTTCATTACCTGAATGGGGTGTTGATGGTAAGTTTGGTAAGGAAACAAAAAGTGCGGTAGAAGAATTTCAGAAATCAATAAAAGCTGAGATTACTGGTATTATGGATGATGAAACGATTTCTGACTTAATTGAAGAATTAGAAAAAAGAGATTTTGATGAAGAAGATTTATCCAAAATTATAACTAAAAAAACGGAAAGTTTAGAAACATTTAAACCAAGTGAAAATATTGTTATTGACAACCCTGGTGTTAAAGTGAGGACATATCCCTCTGACTTGATGGATAGATTTGAAAAAATTTCTGACGGATATTCTGACACATTTATTTCAGATGTTAAGTCTATCGGTTTGGACCCTGTGATTGCAGTTAGGCAACTATACACTGAATCAGCATTCAGTCCAGAAGTTATGAAATGTAAAAGAAAATCATCGGCAGGTGCAATGGGTATTGCACAATTTATGCCAGGAACTTGGCCAACATATGGTAGCGGAAATCCTTGTAACGTAAGGGATTCATTGAAGGCATATGTTAGATTTATGGATTATCTTTTAAAAAGATTTCCTGGTAGGCCTGACATAGCGGTTGCTTCATACAATAGTGGCCCCAACTTGAAAATCTATAAAAAAGCACTCAATGATAATTTAGCCTTTCAATCATTGAAAGGTAGGATTCCTAACGAGACATATAAATACGCCGCAAGTATCTTCCAACCATAAAAAAAGGGTCATCACCGAAGTGATAACCCTTATTTGGCTATTGGTTTTGTGGTTAGGTTTCCAATAAACCCAAGTTTAATTGTAGTGAGCAATTAACTCGAATCGTTCGACCACTCGACGGATGTGTTAAATAGGTGACTAAGCCTATTTTTTATTCGTTTTGATGAACCTTAAACGAAAGGTGTGGTTATCACATCTACGCACACACTGAAAAGGTGGTCTTTTTTTTCTGATTTCACGGGTGAGGGGTGTGAAACACATAACAAGAGCCTAAATATTAAACAAAACTCCCCCGAACACATTCTTTTTTTTGTTTTTTTTCGTCATCCCGAAAAATTAGGTGGCTTCATTCGATTCCACCGTAAACGGGTCACTAGTTGCGACGCTTTGGAGTTGAACCAAATTAGTGATGCTTATGAGACACCCCCAGATACCGACCTGACCGCCCGCCATATTTTTAAATCCAGAACGTGCTACAGACTCGCAAACACGATGACCGAAGTCATACTATTTAGTCAGGTTCACACTAGACCTCTTTTCTGAATTACTTTTGTTACTATAACCGTTGCGGTAATATGTTTCACTTACACTTTAAATGCGAAGGAGTCCCGTAGTCACTTTCCTCACATACAACAGTAGCCCTACGGACCTAGACTGTTTCAGTAACTTATGTTTTAAAGAACTTTCTGAATTATTGTTTGACAAAGTTAAGTAATTTTTTTCACTTGTCAAGCACTATTTTCAATTTTTTTCTTTCGTCCTCCCCACCCTATCGACTAAATCAATCAACTAACTTATATTTGATAGGGAGGGGTGGTGTTCAATCCTTTTACAAAGGTAATAAAAGGAATATAACTTCCAAAACATATTTGTAAAAAAAAGTATTTGACTTCTTAAAAAATGTTAATTATATTTGAAATCGTAAACTTAATAAACTAATAAAAACTATGAAAAATCTATTTTATTCTTTGGTAGTAGTCCTTGGACTCGCATCTTGCACAGGTGGTGCTGACGCCCCTTCACCATCAACTGATTCTACGGCTGTTGACTCAACTCAAGTTGATTCTTGTCGTGTCGATTCTTGTAAAGTTGATTCGTGTAAAAAAATGGGTAAGTAATCTACCGAAGATTAATTACTTAATAAACCCTACCTCAATGGTGGGGTTTTTTGTTTTATAACATATTTATAAAAAAAAACCATATGGATTTATACAACATTGCCAAAAGATTATCAAGATTGATACCTGAGGGTTCTTATACGAATTTAAATCAACTTTTCATTTATATTAAAACAAATAAAACCTTCCAACAATTTACACAAAATTTTCCTTTGGAAGTAACAATAAAACTAACTTTCTATTTGGATGCGGTTTTAAGAAATGTTGAGAAAAAAACAGTTGATTGGTCAATTAATAATAACCTTTATACATTTGATATGATTTGTTTTGGTAAAGAACCTGGTATGGTAGAGTGTGATTACTGTGGAGGTAGTGGTACCGAAACTTGTGGTTACTGTGGAGGTAGTGGTAGTGAAAGTTGTGATGAATGTGGTGGTAGTGGAAAAGTTGATGTAGAAGATGATGAGGGAAATACAGAACAAGAAGAATGTGAGTATTGTGATGGTGACGGGGATATGAGTTGTGATAATTGTGGTGGTGATGGAGAATACAATTGTTATAAATGTGATGGAAATGGTGAGGTTGAGGATATTCAAGAGGTCCCTGAAATACTTGTTACCACTTATATTGCTTATGACTTAAATTTGGAATCTGTTATTGAAGGATTCTTATCACAGATGAATGAGGTTGAGGACACAAAATTTACATCGGAATTTCCTGTGTTATTTGCGATGGAAAGAAAATATAGTTCTGAAGACATCGCAACAAGTTCTATACCTAAACAAAATTGGGATAAATGTTTTATAAACAAAGTTGAGGATTTTGAACCGAGTAGGTTTAGTGCGACCGGAACAAATTATCAAGTTTTAAGGTGGGTTGAGCCTGGTACATTTTACGACATCAACGAAAAATTACTTGATTGACATCAACGAAGAAATTAATCCTGTCGCGGTTAAAGTAACACCAACTCCAAAAATTATATTGACAGGTGTATTTTTGAAAATGTTTGGTCTTACATATTCTTTGGTAAATGAGTTTGTTTTCGGTGAATAACTATATACCCAATCCCCTTGAGCATTATTTTCCAATACCGAAGCGGTAATTAAAGTAACTCCTCCCACCAACATTATAGGTCCGTTTTTAGGTTTGTTTGAATAACGAAAAGTTTGAGCCTTTGTTTTTACACAAAGACCCAAACTTACAACCAAACCCAAAATTAAAATTCTAAAGTTTTTCATATTTTGGTTTTATCAATTTCCATATTATGGATGAATAATCTTTTTTATCCCACATGGCGAACATAACGGCGTGTAGTTCTTTTTTGTCAAAATTTTTCTGAACAAATTCTGCAAACTCCTTTTTGGTTGGTTCTACCTCTTTGTCCCCATATTTCCCATATCTATAACTATCGTGATATTTACCGCAGTATTCAGATATTTGATAATGTGCGTATTTTAATTTACCAACATAAGTTTTTACCTTGTTATAAAATTCATCAGGAACATCTTTTAACAATGCATCTATGTCATCACCATTACTTAAAACTTCCCATATAGAAGTGGTAGATACTTGAGTCATTATTTTATGTAATCTCAAATATTCCTCACCTTTGATTTTCATTCTATCTCCGTTGGAAAAACGAACAACAAAACCTTCTTCGTTATCTCTCACCATAGATTTCAAGGTATTATAATCGTTTATTCCATCATATTTTTTTACAACTTTGAAACCTAAATTGTTTATCAGATTTTTCAATCTAACATCCACGGACCCACCATATAAATCAACTTCATAACCTGACTTGGTATTTATCATACCTAACAAAACCACATCCTCAAAATCATAGTCAACCACTATTCGGTTTGATTTGTATATGATTTCAAATAGATAAGTGTAATCCTTATGTAGTGATGCAAAGTCATATTTAAACATCATTTCATAACCTTTAACTGCTTGGTCAGAAGTAAATGAACCTCTGGTTGCCATAACCCAACCACCATTATAATAAAAGAAGATTCCCAAAGACCCATCCATCTTTTCATATACATCAAACTTTTCAGTCGGAGTATGTTTTGATTCCTCTAAATTGAAGAATTTTTTAAATGGTCTTGCAACTACATTTCCTTTATCGTTGGTCACTAATCCTCTTGACATTAGAGTAATATCATCCCATAGCCCTTCATATTGAACCTTTTCAGTATAGTTCCATATGGTTAGAGGTAAAGAGGGGTGTACTTGTTTATAAAGTAACCCCTCATTATGATATTTCTCTAAGGTTTCTAACATTTCACAAATTTAAAAACTATAAACTAATAACACAAATTGGAAAAGTGTTTTTTGTAAAATATTTTACATGTTCTGATGGAGATACTGGATGATGTTCATGAACCAATTTTTTAATTTGACAACCATCGAATTCTTTAAGACATAAATTATCATTACTCAAATCTAAACCAAATCTCGAGAATCTACCATCTGGTTTGAGTGAGTCTTTTATAAAATGAAAAAACTTATATATATTTTGGTCACAGTGAGTGTCAAAATAAACAGAATCATATTTCATACTGTTTATTGAATCTAACACAGTTGTCCAATCACCAAAAATTATGTTAATATTTTTTTTATCTTGAGACCAAATTTTTAATTTTTCATATACCTGAGGATGTCCCTCAACTATTGTGTGAGTTTTTGGGTTTCTTTTTTGAGCATAACTCGCAAATATACCCATTCCAAAACCCACTTCTAACAAATCATCACCTTCGTGAACTAAAACCTCAGCAGTTCTTTGCATCAAAGAATCTTCACAAGAATCCATAACAATATTAATTTTTTCATTAAAAGTGAAAAAAAGACTATTGTCCGTAAAGGTTAAATTTTTTTTTAAAAAAGAATTATTATTCATCATCCTCAAATCCTTTATTTTTTTTGTTGTTTTTATTGGAAGATTTGTTTTTACTTTGATTCCCTTTGTTTTTTTGTTTTGGCGAATCGTTTTTTGTATTACGATAAGTTTTACCCATAATTATTATCCTACAATTCCTTTGATTTCATCTGTATGGTGGTCGAATTCCATATCAGACACG
>Ga0315909_10009473_pt1 | contig 10542 bp, 8 predicted proteins | sample LakEriMetagenome_11_FD_203527 | JGI IMG/M metagenome (GOLD analysis project Ga0315909, IMG submission 203527) | Freshwater fungal communities from buoy surface, Lake Erie, Ohio, United States - Buoy 2 MA125 | ecosystem: Environmental > Aquatic > Freshwater > Lake | place: USA: Lake Erie, Ohio...
CCCATGTAGCCGAAGGGATTTGCAGGATTGGACAGCAGGCCCGAACTGATCGAAGCGAGCGCACTGGCGCTGTTCATCCAGCTGCGTTGCAGCTCGTAAGCGTGGTAGAGCATCAAATAACCTTAAACGACGAACAAGCCGGCACCTCATCCCGCGGGAGCCTTGGGCCTACAAATGCGCCTTTGCAGGGCATTGTGCAATGCACAATATAGTGTGCTTCCCCCGTGCGGCAGGCGTCTGTTGCTTTTTGCACGTGAAATTCGCAGGCTTCGTGGCTAGAGCGGCGGCACGATGCATGGCGAGACCCCCGAAAATCCGCGAGCGGCGCAATCTGCCGGCGAAGAGCCCGAACTGGTGAACGCACCGGTGGAGACGCTCGCCCCGCTCAGCGACGGGCCCGGGGAGGAGGCGGACGCTGCGCCCAAGTCGCGCTCGCTCGCCCCCTTGCGGATGGTGTTCGGCGCGGCGGTGCAATACCCGCGCGAGATCGCTTTTGCGCTGACCGCTCTGCTGATCACCTCTGCCGCCACGCTGGCGATCCCTTACCGGTTCAAGGTGATCATCGACGAGGCTTTCGGCGGTTCCACCACACCTGACGATATTGCCCACGCCTTCCAGTATCTGTTGATGATCGTGGTGATCCTCGGAATCGGCACCGCGCTCCGGTTCTATTTCGTGAGCTGGCTGGGCGAGCGGGTGGTGGCTGATATTCGCCTGAAAGTGCAGGAGAACCTGCTGCGCCTTTCGCCGGGATTCTACGAGGTCAACAGCCCCAAGGAAATCTCCAGCCGGATGACGAGCGACACCGCGATCATCGAGAACGTGGTCGGCACCACGGTTTCGGTCGCGCTCAGGAACTCGCTCACCGCGATCGGAGGAATCGGGCTGCTGATCTTCCTTGCGCCCTCGCTGACACTGGGCCTGCTGATCGGCATCCCGCTGGTGATTGCTCCGATCGTCTTCTTCGGGCGCAAGATCCGTGCGGTTTCGCGCACCAGTCAGGACCGGATCGCCGATGTTGGTGCTTACGTGACCGAAGTGCTCTCGGCGATGAAGATCGTCCAGAGCTTCGGGCAGGAAAAGCGCGAGGGCGAGCGGTTTGCGGGCGTGGTCGAGGAGACCTTCGCGACGGCCCGCAAGCGCATCATCTTGCGCGCGGCGATGACATCGGTGGTGATTCTGCTGGTGTTCGGCGCGATTACGCTGGCGATGTGGCGCGGCGCGCTGGCGGTGAACGAAGGCACGATCACGCCGGGCGACATGGGCTTTTTCGTGTTTACCGGCATCCTTGTGGCAGGCGCGCTGGGCTCACTCACCGAAGTTTACGGCGATCTGCTGCGCGGCGCAGGCGCGGCGAGCCGGCTGGCCGAGCTGCTCGAAGCCAAGCCAGACATCGCACCCCCGGCCCGCCCCGAACGCCTGCCCAAGCCGGCGCGCGGCAGCCTGTCTTTCCGCAATGTCACCTTCCGCTATCCGGCGCGGCCTGAAACCGCTGCGCTCAAGGACGTCACGCTCGAGATCGAGCCGGGCGAGACCATCGCCATCGTCGGACCGTCCGGCGCGGGCAAATCGACCATCTTCCAGCTGGTTGAACGCTTCTACGATCCGCAGGGCGGCACGATCCGCTTGGACGGCGTGCCGCTGACCCGCGCTGATCCCGCCGATATTCGCGCCCGCATCGCGCTGGTGCCGCAGGACGGGGTGCTGTTCAGCGCCAATGCCCGCGACAACCTGCGCTATGGCAAGTGGGACGCGACCGATGCGCAGATCTGGGATGCGGCGCGCGCGGCCAATGCGGAACGCTTCCTGCGCGCGCTACCCCAGGGCCTCGACACCTATCTCGGCGAGGGCGGAACGCAGCTTTCAGGCGGCCAGCAACAGCGCGTCGCCATCGCCCGCGCGCTGCTGCGTGATGCGCCGATCCTGCTGCTTGACGAGGCCACCAGCGCCCTGGATGCCGAAAGCGAGCAACTGGTGCAGCAGGCGCTCGATGCGCTGATGCAGAACCGCACCACGCTGGTGATCGCGCACCGCCTCGCCACCGTGCGCGCGGCGGACCGGATCGTGGTGCTGGACGAAGGACGGATCGTCGAACAGGGCACCCACGAGGCGCTGAGCAAGACCGCCGGGCTCTATGCGCGCCTCGCCAAGCTGCAATTCGCAGCCGACGCTGCGTAATCTGCCTTCGCGTTCACTGACGTGAACGGCAGACCCCCCGCCCCGCCCCGCCCCGCCCCGCCTCCCCGCCCGGCCACCAATAGCACCACTATGTTATGGTAGCCGGGCGGGGAGGCGGGGCGGCCAGAGAACCGGTACGTCTGCGCCACCGCAGGTGGCACGCAAGCAAGCTTTTTCGACAAAACGCTAGGCTCACCGGACAAGCGGCAACCCTTTGTCGCGTGCGACGTTAGTGTGACGTTCGCAGGTATCCTGCCACAGCTTTTCGGGGACACCGCACATGATCCACAAAACCGCCGCCCTGCTGGGCGCCAGCCTCGCTGCGCTGGCCTTTACGGCGCCCGCCCTCGCCAATGATCATGCCCCCGCGCATGAACACGGCATCGAAACGCTGGCCGAAGGCGAAGCCGCTGCGCCCGCGCTGCCGACCATGAGCTTTGGCAGCTGGGGGTTCGAACCGGCGCTGCTCGCCACCGACATAAAGCCGGGCGACGACTTCAACGCCTATGCCAACAAGCGCTGGATCGACGGCAATCCGCTGCCGCCCGAATTCAGCCGCATCGGCGCCTTCGTACTGCTCGGCGAAAAAAGCACCTATGACGTCAAGGCGCTGATGGACGAGCTGACGGCCAAGCAGCCGGCCGCCCTTTCGGCCGACGAAACGCGCATCATCACCGCCTACAACGCCTATTTCGACACGGCTGCGATTGAGGCTGCGGGCCTCGCGCCGGCCAAGCCCTATCTTGATCGCATCATGGCGGCCAAGTCGCTTGATGATCTGGCAATGCTGTGGGCCGAGCCGGGCTTTGCCAGCCCCATCGGCGGCGGTGTCGGGGTCGATGCCAAGCAGCCTGACCGGCACATCGCGAACGTCGGCTTCGGCGGGCTCGGCCTGCCCGACCGCGACTACTATCTCGACACCAGCGAAAAGGGCGTCGCGATCCAGAACAAGTATAGGTCCTATGTCTCCTTTCTGCTGGGCCAGGCGGGCTACGAAGATCCGGAGATGCAGGCCGCAGAGGTCTATGCCTTCGAGGACAAGATCGCACGCACCGTGGCGTGGGACCGCGCGGTACGCCGCAACCGCGATCTCACCTACAACCTGCTGACCGCCGATGAACTCACCGCGATCAGCGGGAAGGTGCCGGTCGCTGTGATGCTGGCGAAGATCGGGATCGAGAAGAGCCCCGGCTTCGTCGTCAGCCTGATGCCGCCGACGCCGGAAGAAGTCGCTGCGCTCAAGCTTGACGAGGCGACGCTGGCTAAGATCGGCAGTGGGATGCCGGGGATGTTTGCGCTGCTCGGCGAGACCCCGGTGGAGACGCTCAAGGCGTGGATGATCAAGGAATTCCTCTCGGGCAACGCCGCGGTGCTGCCCAAGCGCTTCGACGATGCCAGCTTCGAATTTTTCGGTAAGACCCTTCGCGGCACCCCTGAACAGCGTCCGCGCTGGAAGCGCGCGATCGGCGAATCCGAAGGCCTGCTCGGCGAGCTGATCGGCAAGGCCTATGTCGCGCGCTACTTCCCGCCGGAAAACAAGGTGGCGATGGACGAGCTGGTCGCCAACCTGCGCATCGCGCTGGGCCAGTCGATCGACGAGATCAGCTGGATGGGCGCGGAAACCAAGGCGCAGGCGCACGCCAAGCTGGCGAGCTTCGATCCCAAAATCGGCTACCGCCCGAACCTCGAAACCTATGATGGCCTCGCGATTACCGCGGGCGATCCGATCGCCAACCGCATGGCGGCGGCCAAGTGGCAGCAGGCCGACAATGTCGCCAAGCTGGGCGAGCCGATCGACCGCACCGAATGGGGCATGCTGCCGCAGACGGTGAACGCCTACTACAACTCGGTGAAGAACGAGATCGTGTTCCCGGCCGGCATCCTGCAGCAGCCGTTCTTCGCGCTGACCAATGATATCGCGGTGAATTACGGGGCGATCGGCGGCGTGATCGGGCACGAAATGGGCCACGGCTTCGACGATCAGGGCTCGAAGTCGGATGCCACCGGCATGCTGCGCAACTGGTGGACCGATGCCGACCGCGCCGCCTTCGACGGGCTCGGCAACGCGCTGGTGGCGCAATACAACGCCTTCTGCCCGCTCGATGCGGGAGCAACATGTGTCAACGGGCGCCTGACGCTGGGCGAGAATATCGGCGATGTCGGCGGGCTTTCGATGGCCTACCGCGCCTACAAGCTCGCCACCAAGGGCAAGGATGTGCCGGTGATCGACGGGTTGACCGGTGACCAGCGCTTCTTCCTCGCCTGGGCGCAGGTGTGGCGTTCGACCCAGCGCGAGGAGAACTACCGCAACCGCCTGCGCACCGACAGCCACTCGCCCGAGGAATACCGGGTCAACGGCGTCGTGCGGAACCTCGACGAATGGTACGCAGCCTTCGGCGTGATGCCCGGCGATGCGATGTATCTGCCGCCCGAAAAGCGTGTGCGCATCTGGTGAGGAATGATTGACATGGCCCGCGCTTCCGTGATGGAGCGCGGGCCATGAACGAAACGCTTGCTGCGATCCTGCTCGGCATCCTTGAAGGGCTGACCGAGTTCCTGCCGGTCTCCTCTACCGGGCACCTGATCCTCGCCACTGAATTGCTCGGCTTTGACCAGCGCGAGTGGGAGGTGTTCAATATCGCGATCCAGCCGGCCGCGATTCTTGCGATCGTGGTTCTCTACTGGCGCACCTTCCTCGATGTCGCCAAGGGATTGTTCGGGCTCGAGAAGGGCGCGCTGAACTTCGTGCGCAATCTGCTGGTCGCCTTCTTTCCCGCCGTGCTGCTGGGCCTCGCTTTTGGCGATGTGATCGAGACCATGCTCGGCAATGCAGTGCTGGTGTGCTGGACGCTGATCATCGGCGGCATCGCGATCCTCGCGATCGAACGCTGGGCCAATCCGCCCGCAACCGGGCCGGGTGTGGCGGGCGTCTCCTTGCGCACCTCGGTGCTGATCGGGCTGGTGCAATGCCTCGCGATGATCCCGGGGGTGAGCCGCTCGGGCGCGACGATCCTCGGGGCGATGGCCTTCGGCGTGGACCGCAAGACGGCCGCCGAATTCAGCTTCTTCCTCGCCGTTCCCACCTTGAGCGGGGCGACGGTCTACCAGCTGGCGAAGAACGGCGCGGCCCTTACCGCCAATGATCTGCAGCTGATCGGGATCGGCTCGCTCTCGGGCTTCGTGGTCGCGCTGGTGGTGGTCAAGTTGTTCGTCGAAATCGTCACCCGGATCGGGTTTGCGCCCTTTGCCTGGTACCGGATCGTGGTCGGGGTGGCCGGTCTGGCGTGGCTCAGCCTGCGATAGAATCGCAATTGCTGGAACCAGCCGCCGCCGCGCTGGTTTGAGAGACAGTCCGGTGCCGGTCCGGAACTGATGGAGACCGATTTCTCAATGGCCTTACTGGTGCTGATCGTGTTGGGGGCAACGCTGGGCTGGCTGGCCTCGATCCTCGCGCGCAGCGAAGCGCCGGGCGCAATCCGGCGTCAGATCATGCTGGGCCTTGCAGTCTCGGTGGTCGCGGGCGAAATCGCTAATGACGGGACGATGATCGGCAGCCTGTCGTTCCTCGGGCTGGGCGTGGCGCTTGCCGCCTGTCTGGTCGCGCTTGTGCTCTACCACGCAGTCGCCCGCCGCATTGTGAAAGCGTAGTCTGTTTCGCCCTCAGACGCCGGGCGCAGCGCATCCGCGCTGCTTGGCTTTCCTCGCATAAGCTCGGGCGGCCGCCAAAGCCTTTTGGCGCCCTTGTGACGCCTACGGCGTCGGTCCCTTAGACAGGAACAGCCCCGCTGCCGCGCCCGCCGCGCAGGTGATATTCCTGCGTGCCCCGGTGCAGCACATTGTCGACATCGATCACCGATGAATTGGCATAGGTGAAGCCTGCCGGAAGGCTGCGATAGAGCCGGTCGAAATCGCGCTCCACCGTCTGGCGATACAGGTCAGCGAAGCTCTCGATCACAAAGTAGGTCGGCTGCAGATCGCTGATCACGTAATCGGTGCGCATCACCCGATCGACATTGAGCATGATGCGGTTCGGGCTCTGCGCCTCGACCGCGAAGCGCGCCTCGGTGGGGCCGGACAGGATCCCGGCACCGTAAGCCCGCACGGCCCCTGCGTCCTCGATCAGTCCGAATTCGACCGTGTACCAGTAGAGCGCGCCCAGCGCCTTCAGCCGGTTGTAGCGCATCGCCTTCCACCCGGCGCGGCCATATTCCTGCATGTAATCGGCATAGGTGGGATCTGTCAGCATCGGGACGTGGCCGAAGACGTCGTGGAACACGTCGGGTTCCTCGATGTAATCGAACGTCTCGCGGGTGCGGATGAAGTTGCCTGCCGGAAAGCGGCGGTTGGCGAGGTGCCAGAAGAACACGTGATCGGGGATCAGCATCGGCACCGGCACCACGCTCCACCCGGTCAGCGCGCCGAGTTCTTCGGACAGCTTGCCGAATTCGGGGATGCCGCCGCACCCGAGATCGAGCTTTTCGAGGCCGTGCAGGAAGGCCGCGCAGGCGCGCCCGGGCAGCACCTCCATCTGGCGGGCGAAGAGATCGTCCCACACGCTGTGATCCTCGGCGGTGTAGGCGGTCTGCGCCGGTTCGAGCCAGTCTGCGCCGACATGCGCAGGCTTGGCGAGCGGCGCAGTGAAGACATCCGCTGCCATGTCTGGCAGTGTGGCAAAATCGGGCTGGGGGTCTGCAAGCGTGGCCATTTCCTTGCAGATGATACTAGCTTTGTGCGGCCCACACAAACGAAGGAGCAGCCAATGGGGATGAAGCGGAAGGATTACGAGGCGGCGCTGGAGCCGCTGACGCGCGAGTTGGTCAGCATGACGCGCTGGGCCAAGGCGACAGGAGCGCGGATCGTGATTCTCTTCGAAGGGCGCGACACCGCGGGCAAGGGCGGGGCGATCGGCGCGGTTCGCCATGGGCTCAATCCGCGCCAGCTCCGCACCGTCGCGCTGTCGAAGCCGGACGAGACCGAACAGACCCAGTGGTATTTCCAGCGTTATGTCGCGCACCTGCCAGCCGCAGGCGAGATCGTGCTGTTCGACCGGTCATGGTACAACCGCGCCGGCGTCGAGAAGGTGATGGGCTATGCGTCAGAGGCGAAGGTGACAGCCTTCCTCAAGGCCGTCCCCGCGTTTGAAAAGCTGCTGGTCGATGATGGCATCCACTTGTTCAAATACTGGCTCGGCGCCGATCAGGACGAGCAGGAGGCGCGGCTGCGCGAACGGCTGGATGACCCGCTGAAGCGCTGGAAACTCTCCCCGATCGATCTCGCCGCGCGCGCGAAATACGACGATTACACGGCGGCGCGCGAGGCGATGCTGGCGGCGACGCATACGGACTACGCGCCCTGGACTCTGGTGGATTTCAATGACCAGCGGCGCGGGCGGCTGACGCTGATCCGCGATCTGCTCGCCCGTGTGCCCGACACGCACGAAGAGCCCGAGGCGATCGACTTTCCGCCGCTCGGCCGCGCGCCGGTGAAGGAAACTTACAGCGTGCTGGAGCCGATCGCGGACTATCCGCTCACAGGCTAGCGCTTGCCTGCGTCACCTGCCGGCCATCATCAGCGAAGGCGGCAAGGTCATACCCAACCTCGCTCTTGTGCATCACCAGATGCAGCGGCTCGCCCGCGATGGCGGGGGATAGGCCGCGAAAGGCGAAGCTGCGCAACCGGTTTGCGCCGCGCTCGCTTGCCGCCAGTTGCAGCAGCAGGCTCGCGGTCAGCGGGCCGTGGACGACAAGCCCGCGATAGCGCTCGACCTGTTGCGCATAGGGCGCATCGTAATGGATGCGGTGGGTATTGAAGGTCAGCGCCGAATAGCGGAACAACAGCGCCGTCGAGGGCACAAGGCGGCGGTGCGCATCCCACGCCGAGGGGTCGAACGCGCCCTCACCCGGCGGCGGGGGCGAAAGCGGGGCATCAGGCGCGGCGGCCTCGCGATAGACCAGCGTCTGTGTCTCGATCACAGCGACGGTGCCGTTGGCGCGGGTCATGTGCTCGACATCGACGAAGGCGAGGCGGCCCGATCCGCCGTCCTTCTGATTGACTGCCACGACCTTGCTGCGCCGCTCAATCACCGCATCGATGGTGATGGGCGCGTAAAACTGCATCTTGCTCGAGGCCCACATCCGGCGCGGCATGGGGAAGGGCGGGAGGAAGCTTTGGGGGGAGTCGTCGCGCGCCGGGTGGCCATCCTCGCCGAGGCAATCGGTGCGCGCCTGCGGGGTGCAGAGCGCAAAGTGGATACCCTGCGGCATGATCCTGTCGCCCGGCCATTCCAGATCGAAGGTCGAGCACCACTGGAATGCGTGCTGCGGGGTCAGGCGATCTCGCCCGGTCTGCTCGCGCCCGATCCAGGCCGCGAAGTCGCTCATGCCGCCCGCTCGAACACCGCCGCGATGCCCTGTCCGCCGCCGATGCACATGGTCTCAAGCCCGTAGCGCACGCCCCTGCGGTGCATCTCGTGCGCCATGTCGGCGAGGATCCGCCCGCCGGTCGCGCCGATAGGGTGGCCGAGGCTGATGCCAGATCCGTTAACGTTGAGGATATCGCGGCGGCTGTCGCTGTCCGACCAGCCCCAGCCCTTGAGCACCGCGAGCACCTGCGGGGCGAAGGCTTCGTTGAGTTCGACGAGACCGATATCGTCCCAGTTGTAGCCACGCCGCTCGAACAGGCGCTCGACTGCCGGCACCGGGCCGATGCCCATGCGCGACGGATCGCAGCCCGCCGCCGCCCAGCCGCCGAACCACAGCATCGGCGTGAGGCCCAATTCCTCGAGCTTGTCCTCGGCGACCACCAGACAGGCCGCCGCTGCGTCGTTCTGCTGGCTGGCATTGCCTGCGGTGACGATGGCTTGCGGATCGCGCTTACCGTCAATCGGTGCGAGCGAGCCGAGCGTCTCCATCGAGGCGTCCTTGCGGTAGCCTTCGTCGTGATCGAAGATCACCGGATCATCCTTCCGCTGCGGGATCGCTACCGGTACCAACTGCTCGGCAAACTTGCCTTCCGCCCACGCGGTCGCTGCGTTCTGGTGCGAGTGCACGGCAAAGGCATCGGCCTGTTCGCGCGAGATGCCGTAATCCTTTGCGAGGTTTTCGGCGGTCTCGATCATGCCGGTGATCACCCCGAACCGCTCGACCGGCTGGCTCATTACCCGCCCGCGGCTGAGCCGGTCATGCAGCACCATGTCGCCCATCCGCACACCCCCGCGCGCGGCAAGAGTGTAGTGCTCGACATTCGACATCGATTCGACGCCGCCCGCCACCACAACATCGGCCATCCCGGTCTCGACCATCATCGCCGCAGTCGCCACCGCCTGCACACCCGAACCGCAGCGGCGATCAAGCTGGAAGCCGGGCACTTCAAGCGGCAGTCCCGCTGCCAGCCATGCCCAGTGGCCGATCGCGGGCGCCTCGCCATTGCCATAGCCTTGCGAGAACACGACATCATCGACCCGCGCCGGATCAATGCCCGAGCGCTCCATCAAGGCCTTGAGGATCACAGCGCCCAGCTGTCCGGCGTTCATGCTGGCAAGCCCGCCGAGGAACTTGCCCACCGGGGTGCGGAGCGGGGTGCAGATAGCGGCCCTGCGAGATTCTGGGCGTCTGGTCATTTCATCAACTCTCCGTTCGCCCTGAGCTTGTAGAAGGGCCGCACTTCACTTTTGACCCGTGCTCGAAAAAAGAGCGGTGCTTCGACAAGCTCAGCACGAATGGGTGAGGGTTACCTGTCTTGGTCGCTTAACGCCACCGTCCCCGCATCGACCAGCTTTCCGATAGCGCCCGACGACAGCCCGAGCCTTTCGGCGAGCACCTCCTCGGAATGCTCGCCCAGAAAGGGCGCGGGCCGGGGATCGCCGACATCGCGGCCAGGCAGGTTGGCGAAGCTGCGGGTCGCGGGATAGGCGAAGCCCGAGGGGTTGGCGGGCGAGGGGCCGAACAGCGGATTGTCCGCCACCAGCACCGGATCATTGGCCGCCTCGTGCGCGGTGCGATAGCGTTCGAAGGTGCAGCCCTCTGCCGCCATGCGCGCTGCGAGGGTCTCGTAATCGAGCCCGTCTGCAGCCTGCTGGAACAGCGCGAACAGGCGGGCGCGGTGCTGGAAGCGCGGGGTGTCCCCGTCGGCAAAGCGCACGCCGAGTTCGGCCTCCAGTGCGGCCATGCCCTCGCCGACCCCGAAGGCTTTGACCAGCCCGCTCCACTGCTTGGGTGTGAGCGCGGCGACCATGAAGCGCGCGCCGTCGCGGCTGCGAAAATCGCGCCCGAAGGCGCCCCAGATCGCATTGCCGAGCCGTTCGCGGTCAGACCCGCGGTAAAGCATTTCGGCCATCGTCCCCGAATTGGCGAGCGTGCCGATCGC
>Ga0315909_10009476_pt1 | contig 10539 bp, 9 predicted proteins | sample LakEriMetagenome_11_FD_203527 | JGI IMG/M metagenome (GOLD analysis project Ga0315909, IMG submission 203527) | Freshwater fungal communities from buoy surface, Lake Erie, Ohio, United States - Buoy 2 MA125 | ecosystem: Environmental > Aquatic > Freshwater > Lake | place: USA: Lake Erie, Ohio...
TAAAGCAAGAATTTTTGCTGGAGAGACGCTTAATCGAGTTTATGATGCTCTTGGCTTAGTACCTGGAATTACCAACCAGCGCTAGAACTTTTTCCGCCATCAAAATCGAAAATGGCTCCGGTTGAATAAGAGAATTCTTTTCCAGTTATTTGAAAGACTAAATCAGCAACTTCTTCGGGGCTGGCATACCTTTTAGCAGCAACGGCATTTTTCCAATTAGTGACGCCCGCGGGCCAGCGGTCAGTTAATTCTGGTCCACCAACTAGTCCTAGTCGGATTCCGTTAACTCTTACCGGTGCCAGCGCGTTAGCGAGCGTTCTAGTGAGCGCTTCCAACGCTGCCTTTGAAGCGCCGTAAATTTCATGTCCGGATTTAGCAACATTTGCTTCGACCGAGCTTAAATTTACTATTCGACTCGCTCCCGCGGCTTTCGCCGCAACAGAAAGCTCACTAGGCGCAATCACATTAACTCGCAATATTTCCTCAAATTTTGCTCTGGAGATTTCAGAGATTGGAATCACCTCTTGATTGGCGGCGTTGTTTATCAGAATATCTAATTGACCAACTTCAGATAAGAGTTCGGCCCCAGATCCTCTAGAAAAATCGAAGAAATGAATCTCAAGATTCTCTCTTGGCGAGATGCTATTTGAATCTCGAACTTGAGCAATCACGCGATCGCCATTAGAAAGATATTTATAAACTAGTGCGCGACCAATTAGACCATTTGCACCGGTAATCAGAACGCGTTCACTCATGGAATAACTCCGGTATCTCTAGGTGTGGAAATTCTTCTCGCATGGTTGCAGATTTGCCAAGTTTCATCTTTGAAAATGGCGGAGTGAGAGCGCATAAGGCTAATGACCAGGCTCCGTTAGGTCGAGCTGCCATCCAAGTTTTTGCCAGAACTCGATATGAGAAATTTCCAGATTCTCTAAATAGTTCGGTTGTGAGCAATTTACCGGATTCAATTGTGAAAAGAGTTATAGGTGAACCAGCGAGATGAACCCAGAGTTCTGGTTCATCAAGAATATGCCAAGCCGAAAAATCTGGGTCTCTCATCATGAAATAAATAGCGTTGCTCTCAGCATCGCGATAGATCGGGCTCCATAACCCGCCTTCGCCCTCTAGAGGCTCAAGCTTTAAACTCTTGATTAATGCTTCGGGATTCATCAAAGTTGTGCGATTCGATTAGTAACGTCTTTTTGTAGCTGAGAAAAATCCAATTTAGTGGAGCGATAATCTTCAACAACTTGTTCGCCATCAACAAATACATCACTTACATCAGATCGTCCAGCGGCAAAAACTAATTGCGCAAATAAATTATGAATCGGAATTAAATGTGGACTATTTAATTCAACTGCGATGATATCCGCTCGTTTTCCAACCTCTAAACTTCCAATCGAATCGGCCATGCCAAGTGCTCGGGCACCTTCAATTGTGGCCATTCGGAAAATTCGCTCGGCATCTAAATTTTGGGGCCCACTATTTTGGGCAATCAAATAGCCCGCCAAGCGCATAACTGGCCACATATCTAAATCATTGCTGGAGGAGCAACCATCTGTGCCAAGAGCAACGGTAATTCCGTGCTTGAGATATTTGGTGATATCGGCGATGCCGCTAGCAAGTTTTAAATTGCTGCCTGGACAATGCGCAACCGCTGCATTACCACTCATCTTTGCGAGGTCAGAGTCACTCAAGTGCACTCCGTGCCCATATAAACAACGTCGATTGAGCAGACCTGAATCTTTAAGAATATCGGTCGGAGTTCTTGAGTATCGCTTTGCTACATCTTCATTTTCTCGGTTATTTTCAGAGATATGAATATGAATATTGGCATTAATCTCATTAGCAAGAGCTGCAATCTCGGTTAGATGATCCGGCGAACAGGTATAAGTTGCATGCGGCATCAAGTAAATCGGAACTTTTGGCCCACCAATTTTCCCTAATTTATCTGGCCAATTTTTTGCGAATTCAATTCGCGCAGGCCACTCCATTCCATCTAAACCAGGAAAGTCGAAGAAGATAGGACCCGCTACATGCCGTAAACCAGCGGCTACTGCGCCGCGATGAGTATCTTCTGGAAAAAGATACATATCCAGCGTTGTTGTCGTTCCACTAAGCAGCGCCTCTAGCGCGCCGAGTTTGGTTCCTAGTTCGGCAGTAGAGCCATCCATAATCGCGCCCTCAGCGGCCCAAACTCTCTCTAAGAAACCTTGTAGATCGACACCTTCTGCGTATCCGCGCAAAAGCGTCATCGCTAAATGGGTATGAGTATTTACCAAACCAGGAGAAATTAATTTCCCACTCGCGTCATAATTTATAGCGCCATTTAGTTGGGACTTGGATATTTCGACAATCTCGCCAGCTCGTATTCCAATTGAATAATTCTCAAGAACTTCACCAGCGCTATTACATGTTACGAGATATCTAGCATTGTTAATTGCTAGATCTAACTCAGGCATATATCGACACCAATTCGGGAAGGGCAGCTTCAATGACACTTAAAGTCTTAGCCTTACCTTGAACTAGTACATCTTTAATATCATCCTCGCTAATCTCACCATCAAATAAGCCGGCGGCCGGATTTACGATCAGCGCAATAGCAGCGTAAGGAACTCCTATTTCTCTCGCTAGAGCAGCTTCTGGACAGCCAGTCATTCCCACGACAGTTGCGCCTGCAAGTGCGGCAAACCGAATCTCAGCGGGAGTCTCAAATCTCGGGCCATTAAAACCTGCGTAAATACCGCCTTCTCGGAGCGGGATTCCTATTATCTTCGCTCCATTGCTTAGCGCTGTCCGCACAGTTTTTGAATAGACATTTGTCATATCTATATGACGCACGCCATCTTCGCCATCAAAAAAAGTACTTATTCGTCCGGAAGTGAAGTCAACGAAATCTTCAATTAACGTGAGGTCACCTGGGGCAAGAGTGGCATCGACTCCGCCAACTACATTAATCGCGATAATCGCGGAGACTTCTTGATCTTTTAACGCCTGGATATTCGCTCGATAATTTATTTTGTGCGGTGGTATTGAGTGACCACCGCCGTGTCTTGTAAGAAAAACTAATTCAGCGCCTTGCCATTGACCGATAGTAATTTCCGCTTCTCCATAACGAGTATTAATTCGTTTAGGAGAAATTCCAGATAGAGCTGGCAGGTCATAAAAACCCGTCCCAGCTAGGAGCGCAATCCGGCAACTCAAGCGTTTGAACCTGCCATCAACCGGCCAATTTCGGCTCGGTCAGCGCTCTTGGAATCAAATGTCGCCACGATTTTGCCACCATAAATAACAGCTATGCGATCAGAGAGTGATAGAACTTCATCTAATTCGGCAGATACCAAAAGAATTGCTGATCCTTTATCCCGGGCAGCAATCAACTGATTATGGATAAATTCTATTGATCCAACATCGACACCGCGCGTGGGTTGAGCGGCTACAACTACTTTTTTGTTTTGACTCAATTCTCGAGCAACTACCGTTTTCTGTTTATTTCCACCGGAGAGGGAACTTGCGGGTAAATTGGGCGACGGAGTTCGTATGTCATAACTTTCTACCAAAGCGATTCCATTTTTTGCAATTGCATCATGATTTCTTATCCAGCCTTTTGCAAAAGGCGCTTTATCAAAGGTGTTTAAAATTAAATTATCCGCAATCGAATAACTTGAAACAAGCCCATGCTTCTCGCGATCCTCTGGGATATGTGAAATACCTGCGTCATGCGCTGCACGTGGCGAGAGATTCGGTAGCTCAACCCCTTCAATATATACAGTCCCACCGACTCGATTTCTCATACCGCAGATTGCCTCAACTAATTCACGTTGACCATTTCCCTCAACACCAGCTACTCCGAGAATTTCACCGGACCTTACTTCTAGCGAGAGACCGCGGACCGCTTCCAATTTTCGATCATCTAACACTTGTAAATCAGTTACTTTAAGAGCGGGGGCAGCTGGCTTTGCTTGTGATTTTTCTACTCGCAAAACAACTTCTCTACCAACCATCATCTGAGCAAGTTGCGCCTCTCCGCTTTGCTTGGGAGAAGTAGTTCCAACTAATTTACCATTGCGCAATACAACGACTCGGTCTGCTACCGCCATTACTTCACGTAATTTATGAGTAATGAAAAGAATTCCAACGCCACGTTTTGCAAGATTGCGTAGCACATCAAGTAGTTCGTCGGTTTCCTGCGGTGTCAATACCGCTGTTGGTTCATCAAGAATCAAAAGTTTAACGTCGCGTCGCAGAGCCTTAAGAATTTCAACTCGTTGTGCCATTCCGACTGGTAAATCCTCGATAATTGCATCTGGATCTACATCAAGACCATATCTCTCAGAAATAGCCTTTGCAGCGTTGCGAGCTTCTTTCATCCGAATTACACCAAGTTTTCTTGGCTCATCACCAAGTATTAGGTTTTCAGTAACGCTCATGACTGGAACTAACTGGAAATGCTGATGAACCATGCCAATTCCATTAGCGATAGCGCTTGCTGTATCACCTGGCTCAATAACTTTCCCATTGATTCGAATTACACCCGAGTCAGGCTTTACGAGACCGAAAACAGATTTCACTAGAGTCGATTTGCCAGCACCATTTTCTCCAAGAAGCGCAACGATTTCGCCAGGGGCAACTTCCAATGAAATTTCGTCGTTTGCCTTAACTTGTCCAAAACTTTTACTAACTTTTTCTATCTCCAGGAGATTTGTCACGCTTTCTCCTTCTCGTAAGGAATTCCTTCTGCGGCCGGAGGACGAACTTTTCCTGCGGAGATTGCAAGAATGACTATCGTCAGAACGTAAGGCAGGATATTTATGAATTGCTGGGGAATCTCGACTACCTCATCTATCATCAATTGGCTGGTTACTGCTTGTGCTAAACCAAAGAAAAGTGCCGCAGCAAAAGCGCCGAGTGGATTCCATCTTCCAAAGATCATGATGGCAAGAGCGGTAAATCCCTTGCCTGCGGTGAATCCACGTTCGAAAATTCCGACTGCTTCGAGAGACAAATACGCACCAGCGAGACCACCAATTCCACCCGCAATGGTTACGTTTATATATCGCAATTTGATTACTGAAACTCCGGCAGTATCTGCGCTGGAAGGATATTCGCCCACCGCACGAGAACGAAGTCCCCAAGAAGTTTTATAGAGTGCAAACCAGAGGGCAACTACTATAAAGATGCCGAAGTATGTAATTGGACCGTGGAATGAAAGTATTGCGCCAGCAATTGGGATATCACTAAGAATTGGAATTTCAATGGGAGAAAGTGTTCCTGCAATTGAATAATTCTGACGGTAAAGGAAAGAGGTAAGGCCTGCTGCCAGTATGTTAAGAATTACTCCAGCGATTATTTGATCCATTTTCCACGAAATCGCCATCAGCGCAAGAAGTAATCCCATCATCGACCCAGTGAAAATACCAACTAGCACTCCCAAAACTGTGTCTTTGAAAATTGCCCCCAAGAAGAAAGCTGTAAACGCGGATATCAACATGGTGCCCTCAATGCCAATATTTACGATTCCGGTTCGTTCGCACATAACGCCAACCATCGCCGCTAATGCCAGAGGTAAAGCAAGTTGGATAGCTGAAAAAGAAACAGAAGTGGCAACTATCCCATTTTGAGCGTAAAAATAAGCGAAGACTAAAACTAAGCCAACAATGAGTGGATATCGAGTTTTTATTCTCATCAGTTACTCCATCCGCTCGTAATCGCAACGTTTTCGTGTCGACGTTTCAACAAGCGTGCAAGTAGTGGAGCGGTCACAAAAAATAAAATTAATGCCAGTAGTAGATCGACTATTTCTGGAGACACCCCTGTTTTGAATTGAACTGTGGATCCCGACGCTCGCATGCCACCAATTAAAATAGCCGCAGGTATGACTCCGAGAGGATTTCCTCGACCAAGAAGAGCTACTGTAATTCCATCAAAGCCAAGACCCGCGTTGAAAGCCGGCTCAAATCTTCCTGTGATACTAAGAGTTTCAATTGCGCCTGCGATTCCGGCAATTGAACCACCTACAAGCATGCTCAATATTGTCACGCGCTTAACTGATATTCCGGCATACCATCCAGCATTACGGTTTCTGCCGATTGTTTCAATGCGAAAGCCCGTCGTTGTATTTCTCAGTAACCACCAGAGCGCGATAGAGAATGCAATTGCGATGAAGAATCCGAAAGGAAGTCCAAATATGTCAGGGATACGTGCCGAATCTTGAATCGCGGGCGTTCTCGTAAGCGGCTGATCTGGCTCTTTAAATGGCGTGCTCGCCAAATAGTCGGCAATTGCAATCACCATGCTATTCAGCATGATTGTCGTAATGACCTCATGTACACCGCGATAAGCCTTAAGAGCTCCTGCGATAAAAGCAACTAGGGCGCCAAAAGTTGCTCCGAACAAAAGTGCTAGAGGGATGTGAATCAACGTTGGAAGTCCAACAAAGTAATAACCAGCCCAGGCTGAAGCGAGCGCTCCAGAGATGAGCTGTCCTTGGGCGCCGATATTAAAGAGGCCAGCTCGAAGACAGATAGCCACTGCCAATCCGCTTAAAATTAAAGGTGTCGCTTTTGCAAGCGTCACAGAGATTCCATCAAATGAGAGAAATGCTGTTTCAAATAGGACTTCATATGTGTAAAGCGGATTAATTCCCTGGACCGCAATCATGATTCCACCAAAAAACATAGCAACCAACACCGATAGGAGTGGGATTAATACGCCAGAGAGAGGTAATCGCTTCATTCGCCAACTATCCTAGTAATTACTAAGTGATAAAGGAATGGGAGGTGCAAGAGCACCTCCCATTCCTTTTCTATTTACTTCCTTAGAGTTTCACTCCAGTTGGTACGGATCCATCTAGTACCTGAGGAGTAATTGCCGCTACCTTGTCTTTGATTTCCTGAGCAATCTTGGAGTCGAAGTCGTGGTAAGGCGCAAGACCGACTTCACCGAAGAAGTTTCCTCCGGCTATCGATCCATCTTTAGCAGCTTCAATTAGAGCTGCTACACCCTTGTCAATCAACTTCATTGCTGAGGTGACCAAGCATGGTTGAGCTTCTGGCAAAGTTCCCCATTGATCTGCGTCTACACCGATGCAATATGCACCCGGTGTTTGCGCAATCTGGAGAAGCGCTCCGTTACCTGTGTTTCCGCCAGCACCGAAGATCACATCAAAGCCCTGAGAGAGCATCTGCTTTGCAGTTGCTCCACCCCAAGCTGGATCGTTGAATGCGTTATCTGGAGCGTGGTAGACCAGTTTTGTCTCTGGGTAATCTTTTCCGAGTTCATTAGCAGCGTAAGCAACGCCGTTTCGGAAACCTTCACCGAAGTAACGAACTGGTGGAACTGTGTCGGTTCCTAGAACCGCACCAGTCTTTCCACTAGTTGTGATTTGTCCCGCGAGATATCCAGCTAAGAAGCCTGCTTTATCTTCAGGGAAAACTAGACCAGTCAAATTTGGAACTGCAGCTCCTTGGAACTGGTCAACTCCAATAAATTTGATATCTGGATATTGTGCAGCTGCAGTTGACATCGCTTCGGCCATCAAGAATCCGACGCCAATAATTACGTTATAACCGTTTTCTGCAAACTGTCCAATGTTTGTTGCATAATCTTTTGGATCAACAGTCTCGATATATTTCGCGAAACCGCCAACCGCTGTGGCGCCAGCTTGGGCACCTTCCCATGCGGACTGGTTGAAGGACTTGTCATCTACCTTTCCGGTGTCTGTTACAAGACCGATGCAGAATGCATTTTCAGAACCGCAATCAGCCTCAGATGTCGCAGAGTCGCTGCTGCAGGCAGCTAATCCGAACAACGCAAGGCTTAACGCTGCGGCGATTGCCGCAAGACGCTTTAACATGTGTCTCCTCTCAAAGTTTCTAGCAGAATTGCTAGCTAGTTTTCACTAGAAAATCGATCGATTTATCAACCAATGTGGGGAGCCATCTGTTGACTGCCGGAATCCTATCTCTCGCGGAATTACCTAACTGGAGACGACTCGAATCTGCCCGCGGTCGTTTTCATCACGAATAAGTAACGTTCCTGAACCTTCAAGGCAAGGTTTAGGCTACGAGCATGCGAACCATCGCCTGGCGGGAAGAAAACGGCGGCTTTATCCAATTGCTTGATCAAAGGCGTTTACCAGAAAGCGCAACGCAACTTGATGTGACAAGTAATGAAGAGTTAATTAATGCAATTCAAAATCTTGCAGTTCGCGGAGCGCCAGCCCTAGGTGTTGCTGGCGCACTTGGGGTTGCATTAATCGCGCATAGAGCGGAATCGGAATCTTGGAGTAAAGATGACATCGAACGAGCAATTTCACAACTACGAGAAGCTCGCCCAACTGCCGTGAATCTTGCTTGGGGCGTTGACTTGGCTAAGGGTCAACTCACGAACGGTCCAGCCGCTGTTCTTAAGCTTGCTCTCAAACTGGCCGAAGACGACGCTAAATCTTGTCGTGAAATGGGAAGAATCGGTGCTGAATATTTAATTGAGAAATTAGGTAAAAAGAAACTGCGAATTCTCACCCACTGTAATACCGGAGCTTTAGCAACTACGGAGTGGGGAACTGCGCTGGGTGTTGTTAGAGAGCTGCACTCTCGCGGATTAATAGAGGAAGTTTTTGCAGACGAAACACGTCCGCTACTACAAGGTTCAAGATTAACTGCTTGGGAGTTGGCGCAAGCGGGAATTCCATATCGAATACTTCCAGATGGCGCCGCTGCCAGCGCTCTCTTCTCCGGATTGATTGATGCGGTGCTTATTGGCGCAGATCGCATCGCAAGAAATGGCGATAGCGCAAATAAAATTGGTTCACTCTCTGTTGCGGTAGCAGCTAGCCAAGTTGCAGTTCCATTTCTAGTTGTAGCACCTGAATCCACGGTAGATCGCAATATCGAATCTGGCGAGCATATTGAAATTGAATTTCGCTCAGATTCTGAAGTTACAACTTTTGCAGGCGTAAATACTGCGCCAGCAGGTTCGAAGACTTATAACCCAGCCTTTGATGTGACACCCGCCAGATATATAACCGCTGTGGTCACAGATAAAAAGGTTTATCGAGTAAAAGATGGCGAAGCGCTATGAGTGAGCTACAAAAATTAGTTGAACGATCTAAGAAACTCGGCGCTGACCAAAATTTAGTCGTCTACGGAGGTGGAAATACTTCCGCTAAAGGAGAGATAAAAGATTACCTAGGAAGAAATCGAACTGTCCTTTGGGTAAAAGGTTCGGGCGCTGATATGCAATATGGAGAAGCCGTAGATTATCCAGCCCTATATCTCGAAGACTTAATTGCGCTTCATAAGATGGACAAATTAGATGATGAAACCATGGTTGATTACGTAACCAGAGCTTTAGTAGATCCGACCGCACGCCGTCCTTCTATTGAAACGCTTCTCCATGCATTTTTACCCGCCAGACATATTGACCATGTGCATGCCAATCTCATTTGCGCTTTGACAAATCATGAAGACGGCAAATCCGCAGTAACGGAAGCGTTGGGTGATGGATTCGCTTATGTCGATTGGATACGACCGGGATTTCAATTATCAAAACTAGTAGGAGAACTCAAAGATTATGAAGGTGTAGTGCTAGCGCACCATGGACTGATTGTTTGGGATGACGATAGTGATAAATGCTATGAAAAAAACTTAATTGCAGTAGCGAAAGCTAAGTCATATCTGGATTCCCTTAAGAGACCGCCAAAAGCTGATTTTAAGCATCAAGATTTGAGTGATTCTGAAATTCGAGAGTTACTCCTTAAATTGCGGGGCAAGCTCGGAAAGCGCCAAGTTCTGCGAACTGATAATCGACTAAGAGCTGTAGCGGATCGACCAGATCTTCCAAAAGTTATTGCTAGTGGAACTTCAAGCGCTGATCACATGCTCCGAATCAGGCCTTGGTCTTGTGCTTCTACTGTTGACTCGGTAGATGAATCAATAACCAATTATCGAAAACGGTATGCCGAGTATTTTGAAGTAAATCGCTCTCAATTACCGCCCGGATACGTTAGCCATGGAAATGATCCTCGAGTATTTCTTGTTCCAGGGCTAGGAGCAGTCACAGCGGCCACAACAGTTAGTGAAACTAAGATGTTGGCTGATATTGCCTTCCACACCCACTCTGTTGCTGCTTTGGTCGCAGATAGTTTTGCAAAGCCACGAGCGCTGCCTGATAGTGAAATCTTTGGCTTTGATTACTGGCCTATGGAGCTATACAAACTAAAGTTAAAACCAAAGCCAGCGCTTTTGGCGGGTGCAATCTATGTAGTAACGGGCGCAGGAAGTGGGATTGGTCGTGGCATAGCGCTTTATCTCGCAAGTTTAGGTGCAAATTTAACGCTTGCTGATCTTGATAAAGCTGGGCTAGACAAGACCGCAAGTGAAATTCGAGAGAGAAAGTTTTCGGAACCACAATTAATTGTTGGTGATCAAAGCGATGAATTGAAAGTTCAAGAGACTATTGCGAGCACAATTTCAAACTTTGGTGGATTAGATGGACTTGTGTTAAATGCCGGAATTCCCGTCGCAGGAACACTCGAAG
>Ga0315909_10009477_pt1 | contig 10538 bp, 9 predicted proteins | sample LakEriMetagenome_11_FD_203527 | JGI IMG/M metagenome (GOLD analysis project Ga0315909, IMG submission 203527) | Freshwater fungal communities from buoy surface, Lake Erie, Ohio, United States - Buoy 2 MA125 | ecosystem: Environmental > Aquatic > Freshwater > Lake | place: USA: Lake Erie, Ohio...
TCTGTGCCTTACGTTGCCAACTTCACGCCACCATTCCAAGGTGAGCCACCAAAAGATCACAAGCCACTCCCCATTTCGCGGCCAAACTTCATTGAGTTGTGCAACATACTCACGCATGAAGATGAAAAAGTTTTTGAAGAACTTTTCCGTCGCCTGGGTTTATCTGTTGACTGGTCATTGCTCTACACCACTATTGAAGAGCGCAGTCGTAAAACAAGCCAGCGCGCATTTCTCAATAACTTGCAACGCGGCGAGGCGTACATGCAAGAAGCCCCAACGCTGTGGGATGTCGATTTCGATACCGCAGTTGCCCAAGCAGAACTAGAAGATCGTGAGCGCCCAGGCGCATACCATACGTTGGCATTCCACCTCACCAGTGGCACAACAGTTGATGGGAAAACCGACATTCTCATCGACACCACGCGACCCGAATTGTTGCCTGCTTGTGTTGCACTTGTTGCACACCCCGACGACGAGCGCTACCAACCACTATTTGGCACCACTGTTCGCACACCGCTCTTTGATGTTGAAGTACCCATTCTTGCGCACCCACTCGCCCAAATCGACAAAGGCACAGGCATTGCAATGATCTGTACTTTTGGTGACGTCACCGACGTGATTTGGTGGCGCGAATTGCAATTGCCTACCCGTGCCGTCATTGGTCGTAATGGCCGCATTGTGGCCGATGCGCCTGAAGTCATTACGTCTGCTCGTGGCGTCGAGATGTATGCACAACTCGCTGGAAAATCAATTAAGCAAGCACAAACACTCATTGTTGAAATGTTGCGCACGAGTGAAGAAATGCTCGGCGAGCCCCGCGCCATTATGCACCCCGTGAAGTTTTTCGAAAAAGGCGAACGCCCACTCGAAATTGTGACAAGCCGTCAGTGGTATATCCGCAATGGTGGCCGCGAAGCCGACCTGCGTACGCGGTTTGTTGAGCGTGGTCATGAACTCACTTGGCACCCCGAACATATGCGTCATCGTTATGAAAACTGGGTAGAAGGCTTGAACGGCGACTGGCTCATTAGCCGCCAGCGTTATTTCGGCGTTCCCGTGCCGCTCTGGTATTCCCTGAATGCCGACGGAACCACCAACTACGACGCGCCGCTTGTGCCGTCTAACGAACAACTTCCGATTGACCCCAGCACCGATGTTCCTATGGGTTTCACCGAGTCTCAGCGCGGACAAGCCAACGGTTTTGTTGGCGACCCAGACGTCATGGACACATGGGCCACCAGCTCGCTCTCACCACAAATTGCTGGCCACTGGATTGATGATCCGGAAATGTTTAGCCACATGTTCCCCATGGACGTTCGCCCGCAAGCGCACGAAATTATTCGCACGTGGTTGTTCTCTACCATGGTGCGCTCGCACTTTGAGCATGGCGTTGCTCCATGGAAAAACGCTGCACTATCGGGTTGGATTCTCGACCCCGACCGTAAAAAAATGTCGAAATCGAAGGGCAACGTAGTTACCCCTATCGACCTCTTCGATCAATACGGCAGCGATGCAGTGCGTTACTGGGCAGCATGTGCCCGCCCGGGAGTAGATACTGCATTTAGCGAAGAGCAGATGAAGGTAGGCCGTAAGTTAGGCACCAAGTTGCTCAACGCCACAAAGTTTGTCCTGAGCTTCGGCGATGTAGATGCAACAGCAGTTCCTACAGAGATGATTGACATTGCAATGTTGCAGCGCTTGTCGGGCGTTGTTGAAGAGTGCACCAACGCATTTACTCACTTCGACTACGCCCGTTCGCTAGAGCGCACTGAAGCGTTTTTCTGGTGGTTCTGCGACGACTACGTAGAATTAGTAAAACAACGTGCTTATGGTCTCGACACTATGCCTGTTGAACTCACTGCATCGGCACGCGCCGCGTTGCGCCGTGCACTTTCAGTCATGCAACGACTCTTTGCTCCCCTCATTCCTTTCGTCTCTGAAGAAGTGTGGCGTTGGTGGAATGACTCTTCTGTACACGTCGCTAGTTGGCCAACAAGTGACGACTGCATCGCCGGCTGCACACCAACGGGAAATCATGAGTTGCAACTCAACTCTGTTTGTGAAGTCTTAGGAACCATTCGCCGGGCGAAAACTGAGGCAAAGGTTTCTCAGCGAGCAGAGGTGGCAAGCATTGTCATTACTGCACCCAGTGAAGCCCTCACAGCAATCACCACAACTTTTGGCGACCTCACCTACGCCGGATCCGTCTTACAGAGCGAATTGCGCTCTGCAGATGGGGAAATCATTACAACTGTCACCTTGGCATAAACCTGAGAAGCGATAGCGTTCAACCAAGATGGCGCGCACAAAAACTACCCGGCCCAAGAGGTTCCACCATTCGTGGCCACAGCGCTTGGTCTTTGGGTTAAACCTTGCTGTCGCACTCGGTTGCATTGTTGGTGGTGGCGCATTGGTCTACGCCAATCAGCAGTTATCAAACCGCAAACTCGTCACGATCTCGAGCAATCCACAGAATACCCAAACCGATTCTGGCGACGACCTCAACAATCTTCCCGAGGGTGACTTGTCGGTCAAGAATTTTCTCATTACGGGCCGCGACAACAATTCCTGCGCCAACGCAAACTCATCGTCTGCTGAGGAACTCAAGAACAGACCAAACTATGCAGGCTTAACCGACAGCATCATGCTCATTCGCGTTGATCCGAAAAACAACCAAGCCGCAGTTCTTTCCTTTCCACGTGACCTTTACGTAAAAATTGCCAACAGCGACCACCGCAACCGCATTAACACTGCGTACCGACCAAAAGACCCGAACCGGCTCATCGACACCATTCGTTCGAACTTCAATATTGGTGTCGACCACTATGTCAGTATTGACTTCTGTGCATTCAAGTCAATTGTCGATGCAGTAGGTGGGGTACGCATCCCCTTTGAATACCCCACTCGCGACCGCGCGTCTGGCTTTTTAGTAAAAAGCGCTGGCTGCGCAAAACTCAACGGCGACCGCGCACTGCAATATGTGCGTTCACGTAAATACTTCTACTTTGACGACAAAAAGAATAAATGGGTACAAGACCCGAGCAGCGACTGGGGTCGCATTGCGCGCCAGCAAGACTTCATTCGTCGTATTTTGCGCTCGGCACTCGACAAGGGAATCGGAAACCCTTCTGTTGCTAATCAGCTACTGAGTGCAGGACTAAAAAACCTCATCACTGACGACCAACTCTCGCCCATCAGCTTGTTGCAACTTGCCCGAGCCATGCGCAATGTCACTGAAGACAATGTGCATACCTACACCGTTGAAGGCATCGGTAAGGCAATTGGTGGGCAATCAGTTATTGAACCCAATTTAAAGAGCGATGCAATGGTGCAAATATTGTCGATCTTTCAGGGGTCTTCAGAAATCGCCGCCGTGTCTAGCCAGACCATTGCTACCGAGACCAGCATCGGAACAAAAGTGCTGCCAACAACAACCCTCTTTGCTCCTACCACCACCAGTTCTACCGTGCCAGGAAAAACGGTGAGCAAGATGTCGGCAAATGCAGCGCCACGCGCTGCTGCCACCACAACCACATCACCTGCATCTCCAACACAAACAACAGTGTTGAACCAGGAAATTGCTCAGCAACGATTCAGCATTACGCCACCAGACGACCCCAACTGTCGTTAACTATCAAGCACTTGAGCTAATGCTCCAGGAATATCTGTTGGGCCTGTCACCGAAGCAACACGTGCTCCCACACGATCCGCAAAAGCTCTTGCTTCTGCATCATCATCGGCGGGAGCAATGACCACTAGTTCTTCAATGGTGCGTGCAGCTATATCAATATCGCCTGGTTCATTCGACCGACAATCGGAAAGTAGCACCACAATTTTTCTTGCTGCTCGCGAGCGAGCGAGCTGTGCTTGTGCAGCCTCTAAAGCCTGGGCAATATCGGTAGTACCAAAACCACGCAATGCAAGAACGCTGTTCACTACCTCGTTGGCAGGCTTGTATGCGTCTTGCGACTTTGCCACCACGACATCTCGACTGAAAGCCAAAACGCTGTAATCGCTTGGTTCACGAGTGGCAATTGCGGCTGCTGCGACCGCAGATGTGGCCAGCGGTGCTCCACCCATCGAGCCACTGCGGTCGACCAACAGGCAAAGTGCGGTATCTCGTTTTTCCCATGTGCGCACGCGTAATTCTTCAATGTGTATTTCACGAGCATTATGAACGCCGCGAAATGCATCGGTACTCGCATCAAGATCTATGTCTCCACCATCGCGATATTTCGCGGTCACAAGTTTTCCTAAGCCGCGCCGCCGCAACGGTGTTCGTTGTGCAACATCGAGCATGAGCCTTCCGGCAAGATTCTTTGCTAGCTCACGTAATTTTGGGTCGGTGGCTGCAGTGAGGTCGGCGAGCAATGCCATAGTTGCATCGGGGTCGCTTTGCATTCCCTCGTCAATTGCCGATTCGTTGAGCTCTCCCACCTCGGGAGACACTTCGTCAAAATTGCTATGCCTCTGCAACTCGCTCCGTGATTTTGTTTTCTTCGCCGACTCTGCTTCAGCTGCCTGTGCAGCAGCACCTTCTTTTACGAGTGGGAGTTCGTTGCCCCAGTCGGGGCGTTCACTTTTCCCACATCACCATTTTCTGATGGCTCTGCAAAGACGGTATTCCAAATGTCGGTAATGACATCTTCCACGCTGCGCGCTACACCTTCGCAAAGTTTCACACGGCCGCTTAATGATGTGAGTGCTGCATCGAGACCCACTAACGGGTCAAGCGCATCTTTGCCACGCAGCTCGCCTAGTGACTGCGCTACAAGCGCAGTGTCTATTGCGCCACGAACCGAAGACCCGGTACGTAAATCGCTGTGAGTGCGTGTATGGCGCACCACATTGACAACTTGCGCACACCACTGCTTGTTTGAAGCTGGTGATGCGCGATGCACGATGTTGGTTTCATCTTCAGCACTTTGATATGCAACTGAGATACGGCACATTCGGTCGTATACAGCACTGGAAATGCGTGCCGTTCCAACGGAGTCGAATGGGTTCATTGCTGCAATCATTTGAAACCCGGGTTCGGCGAGAATTCTGCCCAAGCGCGGAACAGTAATTTCACCTTCACTCATCACAGTGATGAGCACGTTGAGAGTTTCTTCAGGAATGCGGTTGATCTCTTCGATATAGAGAAGCGACCCAGCACGCATTGCCTCAACGAGGGGGCCGTCGAGAAATGCATCGGGCTTGTATCCGTCGTTCAGCACCCGAGCAGGGTCGAATGTTCCGGCCAAGCGTGCTGGCGTGAGTTCGGCATTTCCTTCAACAAAAACGAACCCAACATTCATTGCTTGGGCAATTGCTCGCAGAAGGGTTGATTTACCCGTGCCAGGTGGGCCTTCAAGAACAATGTGGCGCTGAGCAGTGAGGGCCGCCAACGTGAGTTCAATCTCACGATGGCGACCTACTACTTGTTCGTGAACTGCACTGAGAGTGTTTTTCGGTAAAACCATTTCAGCTATAGACGAGTACGCCGCGGATATTTTTTCCGGCGCGCATGTCTTCGTAACCGTCGTTCACACCCTCAAGTGGGTAGGTCTTGGAAATGAGGCTGTCGAGGTCGAGTTGACCTTCGCGATACAGGCTGATGAGTTTTGGAATGTCGGCACGAGGATTACCCGAACCAAAGAGCGAACCAACGACTTGCTTTTCCATCAATGTGAGATCGAGCAGGCTCATGCTTGCGCTGTACTCCATTGCTGGGTGAATGTTGGTAACCACCACGCGGCCACGCTTTGCAGTGAGGGCAAGTGCTTCGCCAATCACTGCGCCGCTACCAACACCCATGGTCATGATGACCTTGTTTGCCATAGTGCCCCAAGAAATTTGCTGAACGAGCGGAAGTGCTTCTGCCATTGATGCTGCAGTATGTGTTGCACCAAATTGCATTGCCTTTTCACGCTTGAACTCGATGGGGTCAATTGCAATGACGTGCTTTGCACCTGCAAGTTTTGCTCCTTGCACAGCGTTTGCACCAATACCACCAATACCCACAACAACGACGGTGTCGCCAGGTGAAACTTCAGCGGCATACACACTGCTTCCCCAACCTGTTACAACACCACAACCGAGCAAGCATGCTTTTTCGAGTGGAATGTCTTTTTCGATTTTGATGCAAGATGCTTCATTCACCACTGTGTGGTGCGCGAAAGTTCCGAGCAAGCACATGGTGGAAATGTCTTGGCCCTGTGCGTGGTGACGCGAGGTGCCGTCGGCGATTTGCTTACCGGTGCCCAGCAATGCGCCCATGTCGCACAAGTTCGAGTGGCCTGTACTGCAACTTGGGCAACGGCCGCACGAGGGGATGAACCCGAAAACCACATGGTCGCCAGGTGCAAGCCAACTCACGCCTGGGCCGACAGCTTCAACAACGCCGGCGCCTTCATGGCCGCCAATGATGGGCATTGCAAAGGGAAGATCACCCGTGACCACGTGCTCGTCGCTGTGGCACATTCCCGAGGCAGCGATTTTGACAAGAACTTCTCCGGCCTTTGGGGCATCGAGCTCAATTTCCTCTACGGACCACGGTGTATTCAACTCCCACAAAATTGCGGCTTTGGTCTTCACGATTTCCCCCTCTAAGTTTTGCCCCTGTGGGCCACGTCAATAAATGAGACGCTAGCCCAAGCATCAGACCACTGTCACACGGTACGATTTGGGCATGTCACCAGTTGCCGTAGCTACCGCAGAAACTGCCAGCCAAGAAAACCTCGAAACCGCAGCCGAAGTGCTCGTTTTAGAGGAATTGCTCGTCGAGGAGATCTCCATCGACGGCATGTGTGGCGTGTACTGAGCCACCCGTGACCCTCACCCTCAGTTCAGCGTGCGCTTTGCATCCTCAAGTTGCCCTGCGTCCTGAACCCTTTGGCGCCCTTGCCTACCATTACGGCAACCGTCGCCTGGTTTTTTTGAAGCACCCCGATGTTGTGCGCGTGGTGCGCGAGCTTGGCGATCATCCCAGCATTGGCCACACCTTGCGTGCTTGTGGAATTGCCAGCGAGCGCGATGCATCTTTTTTACAAGCTCTCAATCAATTGACGAAATCGGAAATCCTTCGTGTCTGCTAGCCAACTCGTTACACAATTAAAGCGTGGTCTCGACGCACCCATTTGCCTCACATGGGAACTCACCTACGCATGCAACTTGCAGTGCGTGCATTGTTTGTCGAGCAGTGGTCAACGCGACGACCGCGAACTCACTACTGAGCAAGCTTTCGCAGTGCTCGATGAACTGCGTGATCTGCAAGTTTTTTACATCAACATCGGCGGCGGCGAGCCAATGGTACGCCGCGACTTTTTCGACATCATTGAATACTCCATCGCAAACGACATCGGAGTGAAGTTTTCGACGAACGGCGCTTTCATCGATGAGAAAAACGCACAGCGCCTCGCCGCAATGGATTACCTAGATATTCAAATCAGCCTCGATGGCGTTGATGCCATCACCAACGACCCTGTACGTGGAGTTGGCTCTTACGACATTGCTCGTCGTGCAATGGACAATTTAAAGGCAGCAAATTTTGGTCCTTTTAAAATTTCCGTCGTGGTGACTCGCCACAACGTTGATCAGTTAGACGAGTTCAAAGCCCTCGCCGATTCTTATGGCGCACAACTGCGCATTACGCGTTTGCGCCCTTCAGGTCGTGGTGTTGATTCATGGAATGATTTACACCCCACCAATGAACAACAAGTGCAGATCTACAACTGGCTCCTTGCACATGGCGACAACGTTCTGACTGGCGATTCATTTTTCCACCTCAATGCATTAGGTGAATCTCTACCTGGCCTCAACATGTGTGGTGCGGGGCGCGTGGTGTGCCTCATCGACCCTATTGGCGATGTGTATGCCTGCCCATTTGTTTTGCACGACCAGTTCAAAGCAGGAAATGTTCACGACACTGGTGGTTTCACTTCTGTGTGGCGCGATAGCGAACTCTTTACTTCGTTGCGCGAACCTGAATCGGCTGGTGCTTGTGCATCGTGCGGCAACTACGACTCTTGCCAAGGTGGCTGCATGGCTGCCAAGTTTTTCACTGGGTTACCGCTCGATGGGCCCGACCCAGAGTGCGTAACGGGGCATGGGGCAACTCTTCTTGCAGAACGCCAAGCAAGCCCTGTTTCTATTACCCCAAAGCCCAGCAAAGACCACTCAAAGCCTGCTCGCAGTGCGTTGAGCGTGGTGTCGTAAATTCTTTTTCATGGGGTTATTACAGCCTGTTGACATTGGCAATTGCCAAGCACCAAATGGAGTGATGTTCGGCCCTCACGTCACCAACCTTGGTACAGACGAACGAACTTTTAGCGATCAGCACATTGCCTACTATGCGCGGCGCGCTCAAGGTGGTTGCGGTGTCATTGTGCTGGAAGGCATGAGCGTCCACCACAGCGACTGGCCGTACGAACGCGCGCCACTTGCATCACACTGCGCAGAATCACTGAACAAAATTTCTCAAGAGTTGCATAAAGAAAAATGTTTAGTCATTGCATCACTCGATCACTCCGGTGGGCAAGGTACTTCTGCATACCACCAGCAACCGTTATGGGCGCCAAGCCGGGTGCCCGAAGTGAACTCACGTGAAGTTCCGAAGTGGATGGAACAAGCCGATGTTGACGAAGTCATTGAAGGCTTCGTCAACGCTGCACGTATTGCAGTTTCTTCCGGTTGTGATGGTGTGGAAATCAATGCTGGTCAGCACAGCTTGGTACGTCAATTTCTCTCTGGCCTGACGAATCATCGCGACGATGCATGGGGTCAAGATAAAACTTTGTTTGCGCGAACCATCATTGAAAAAGTGCGAGAAGCAATTGGCGATACCGTCATTGGTCTGCGACTTTCATGCGATGAACTTGCACCGTGGGCAGGTATCACACCCGACATGGCAGTGGAACTTGCGCCTCAACTTGCAGCGTGTGGGCTCGATTATTTGGTAGTTGTTCGTGGCTCCATTTTCTCCGTCGAAAAAACTCGCCCCGATTTTCATGAACCAGAAGGTTTCAATACCGACATCACCCAGCGTGTGCAAGAAGTACTCAACATTCCTGTCTTTTTGCAAGGTTCTATTGTTCAACCACACATGGCGATGAGCGCTGTAGAGCAAGGCGTGTGTGCGGGTGTTGAAATGACCCGGGCACAAATTGCCGACCCCGACTTGGTCAACAAAATGCTGGCTGACGACGTAGCAAAGATTCGCCCCTGCATTCGGTGCAACCAAACATGCCAAGTACGTGATGCACGCAACCCCATTGTTACTTGCGTTGTTGAACCCACATCTGGCCATGAGAGCACCGACCCCAATTGGTATACACAAGTTGCATCGAAGAAAGTCGCCGTCGTTGGCGCAGGGCCAGCGGGCCTGGAAGCTGCGTACACAGCCGCTCGCCGAGGCCACTTGGTTGAGGTATACGAACAACGAAATGCCGCAGGCGGGGTTGCTGCTTTTGCAGGCCCAGGTGGCACATTTGTGCATTGGCTATACGAACAATGTGTAGCTCTTGGTGTGCGGTTTCATTTTGGGGTGAGTGTCGATGAAACAACAAACCTTGGTGCAGATGTTGTTCTGCAATGCACGGGCTCTCGCCCGGGGGTCCCTACCTATACGTTGCCCGACCACTCAGCCGCATTTGACGTTGTCGATGTGATGAATGGTTCTTGTGCACTTCCTGAAAGTGGCGACATTCTTCTGCACGACCCTATTGGTGGCCCTATTGCAATTGCTCTCGCACAATGGCTCGGCCAACGCGCAATTCTCATTACTCCCGACAACATTGCCGGAAATGAGCTATCACGTTCAGGCGATTTAGCTCCTGCCAATGTTCGCTTGGCACAGCATGGAACACGCGTGGTGAAACGCGCGCTTGTGCGCGGCGTGACAAAGTCTGCTCAGGGTGTATGCATTGAAGTGCAAGACCGCTATTCGGGCGAGACCACCACATATGAGGCAGCAGCATTCATCGACTGTGGCTTTCGCCTTCCCACCGAGCACATCGCACCGCAGTTTCATCTTGCCGGCGACTCCGTGGCTCCACGCACCATCCTTGAGGCTGTCCTCGAAGCACGGCGTGCAGTGTTTATGCTGTAATCGTGCACTACTTTCTCGTCGTTCTTCTTGCAACTGCCGGATACTTCATCGGCACATTCCCGAGCGCCATCATGGTGGCCAAGGCAAATGGCATCGACATCACTGCGGTTGGTTCAGGCAACCCAGGTGCATCAAATGTTGCCCGCGCATTAGGAATGAGAAAAGGCGCATACGTTTACGGTCTTGATGCGGTGAAGGGTGCTGTCGCAACCGGACTCGGCTTGGCAATTTTTGGCAATGCAGCAGCCTTTTGGTGTGCTGCTGCGGCCGTTATTGGCCATGTCTACCCCATCACTCGCCGCTTCGCTGGCGGCAAAGGGGTCGCCACAGCATCGGGCGCCATGCTCGTGGTACACCCCTTCATCAGCCTCGGACTTCTCTTTTTATGGGCAGTGCTCAGTAAAACAACAAAAAAAGCATCCGTTTCTTCGCTCATCATTACCTTTCT
>Ga0315909_10009480_pt1 | contig 10537 bp, 10 predicted proteins | sample LakEriMetagenome_11_FD_203527 | JGI IMG/M metagenome (GOLD analysis project Ga0315909, IMG submission 203527) | Freshwater fungal communities from buoy surface, Lake Erie, Ohio, United States - Buoy 2 MA125 | ecosystem: Environmental > Aquatic > Freshwater > Lake | place: USA: Lake Erie, Ohio...
GGAGATCAGTTCTGGAATAAGCCTTGTGTTGAATGGATTAAAAGCTTGACTTAGCCTCTTGTAATTGTACTTTGTTTTGTGTGTTGGTGATGTCAGATTCCAAGACAACCACTTGTGATGTCATTGTTGGTCCTTGTTGACCTTGATCAAGCTGATTCAAGTCAGTTGTCTGAGCTTGTGTGTTGGCTGTGAATGAACTTGCACCAGCTCCACTCAATGCACCGCCACCTCCAGATGATAATTGTGGAGGAGTTGGAGCTGAGCCAGCTTGATACTTTTGATTCATAATAGCCATTGCTTGAGTGATTCCAATCAATGAGGCTGATGCAATTGCAGCAATACCAGCTGGAGATGGTGGTGGACCAAATTGTGCAATACCTTTGACAATTGCTGATGCTGTATCAATTCCAACTTGTGCCAATCTCAGAGCCTTGTCTCTTGCAAATTGTGCTTTCTTAATTTTCTCCTCTTCATTGAATGCTTTCAGCTCAATCTGATATTTTTGCTGTGCAAAGTTCTGTTCAATCTGAGCCTTTTGATCTGCTGTCAATCCCTCTTGGCTCAACTGAGCTTGCAAGTTCTTATCAAGATTAGCAAGATCCTCTTCTCTATTCTTAGCTATGTTGTTGAGCCTTGCTTGATCTATCTCATTGACAAGAGCATTGATTTTTTTAAGTTCATCCAATCCTTTCTGAGCTCCCTCAATTGCAGCCGTTACTCCCTTAAGAGATTCCTCTCTGGCCTTAACTTCATTAGCTTTGCCTTGCTCATCATATTTTTTATCAATCTCAGCCTTCTTCTTTCTGAAATCCTCTCTAAGTTTCAACTGATAGTCAACGTATTGCTCCTCATCTATGTTGCCATTCTTTAAGTTCTCAGAGTTAATCTTCTCTTGCTCCTTGTACCACTCATCCAAATCAAGCAATTCATTCTCTTGGTCAGAATTCAAGTATCTCTGCCACTTATTCCTTAACTCTCTCTTCTTAGCCTCTGCCTCTGCAATCTTATCAAGCTCCTCCTGAGTGTACTTATTGACAATGGCAATCCTTTCTGCTGCCTCTTGTTTATCAATCTCTGCCAGTAATTCTTTATTTTTACCAGCTTGATCCCTCATCTTATCATACTTAATGGTTGACTGCAATAGCTCTTTCTCTTGACCTTCCTTCATTAAGTCCAGACTCAATTGGAATTGCTCATCCTCAGCTTTGATTCTGTCCTCATTTGCTTTACGTTCAATCTCTGCCAATCTCTCAGCCTCTTTCTTTGCATCTTCTCTTCTCTTCTCAGCTCTTGCTTTTGCTTTATCAGCCGCTGCCTTGGATGCATCATCTTCAGCTTTGTCTTGCTCAATTCTTAGAACATCAAGATCTTGCTTAAGCTTGACATTCTCTTTGTATTGTTCATTTTTATTTTTCTTAACATCTTTCAATGTTTTCTCAAGACTTTTAACTCTATCCTCATCAACATTCTTCAATGATTTCTGAATCTTAATCTCATCCTCATAAGCTGCAATTTTTTGCTTTTGAACTTCAAGGATTGCTCTTCCTGATTTCAATGCTGCCTGGAGTTTCTTTTCCTCAATCTCTTCAGTTTCCTTTCCAGCTGCTTGAGCCTTTCTGATTTCAAATGCTAATGATTCATCAACAGCCTTAGCTTTTTGTTTTTCAGCTGATATCTTTTTGTTCAATTCCTTTTCAGTTGCCTCAGTTCTTTCCTTAGCATTTTTCTTCATCTTAGCTGTCATCTCATCATCAACAACACCAAAGTATTCCAATGCTGAGACAATACCTTTGACAACTGCTATGATTGGAAATAACAAAGTCACAACAGTTTTGGCAACTGGACCAAGTTTATCGAACCATTTGATTGCTCCTCTCACTGCCTCAGTAACTTTATCCCAGTTAGCAATCAACAATCCAAGACCAACAACAAGAGCTCCAATTCCAGTTGCAATCAATGCCAATCTGAATAATTTCAACGCTGTTGTTGCTCCAGTTGTTGATGTAGCAAGAGCAACATTGGCTCCACTCTGAGCTTGTGTTGCTGCCACATTAGCCAATGCTGGTGCAATGGATCCAGTCAAGACAAAGTTCTTTGCTTTCTCAAGGCCGTTTCTTAGTTGCAATCCAAGGATGGATTCCTTATTCAGGTTGTTGGAAACAATACTCACAGCATTAACCAATCCATGAGCCGCTTGCAACTTGACCATTGTCTCAGTCAAAGCCTCTGATTCAACACCAGTCAATGCAACAGCTGATTGAATTCCTTCGAATGCAGCTGCTCCAGTCTCAACTCCTTGCAAAGTTGTATCTAAGCCAACAAAGTCAGATGACAAAGCTGTTGTCTGAGCTTTCAGATCACCAATCTCATCCTTAAGATTTGCAGCATTAGCAATTGCTTGTGCTCCAATAGGACTCTCAGCTCCAGCTTGAGCTGCTAAATTCTGATATTCTTTCATGGTCCTGGTCAACTCCCTCATGGTAAGTCCACCAGCCTCAACTCTTGCATTAAGCTCCTGGAGTTTCTTATCAAAGGTATCTATTCCAGTATTATCTGCTGCTGTTTTTTGTGTTGCCTTGAGATCTTGATTCAAGTCATTGACAGCCGCATCCATAGCTTGGATGTCTTGCACACTGTTGCCAGTGTTTACCTTAAGTGAGAATACAACTGACTTCTCTGCCATTATTGTATTGTTTCACTCCATTCAGGAGTATTCATTAAATCTAAACATTCAGAATGCGTTAATATCTGCAAAGGTACTATTGTGCCATCTGTTATAAAAGTAGGTGTTTGTTCCCATTTCAAAACAAATTTAGAATTGTCTAAGGACTTTCTAACTGTGTCCGCACTTGTTTGACCTACTTGCGTAAAATCTACTTTTAACAAGTCATTAATATCTATTATTGCGTATATATCTGTCATGGTCATAATTTAAGGTACATCAATAACTCTATCTCCCAACTCCATGTTAATTGAGCCTAAATCATAGCTGCCTATATTGTCATTAAGCAACCATTGAGAACCACTCCAAGAATCATCATCTCCCATTCTCCACCAATGCGTTGGGGGTGCTGCCAAAGTTGATAAATCAAACGGAACACCACTATTATAAATAGCAGTTGCGTTTGCTCGTTGGTCAGTTCCCCAAATAGCAACCTCATCAATGTTACCTAAATATGGAGCTTGATAACCGTTTGAATCTTCACCTACCCAAATAGTTCCACTTGAAACAGGAAAAGTGGTAGGCAATCCATTTGCTGTATTATAAACATCTACTCCATTAACAAACGGTCTTATTTTATTTGCTTGTGTTGCTTGTGCTAAATCAAAACAAATTAATAGATGATTCCAAACACCAGCTGTTATAACACCAGTATTACTTCGACAAAACGCCCCAGTTGTATTTACTGAGATATCTAATTGTCCTGTCGATCTTAACCAAACTAAAACTTGTGAATTGTTCAAAGTTGTGTTTCTTGGTATCATAAAAAACACCCTACTTGTAAGCAAATCAGTTGGTTTAACCCACATTGATAAAGTGAATTTATTTGTGCCGTCTAACTCGCTAAATGTAGTTGAGCCTTTTGCGTATTCATCAACGCCATCAAACAATAAAGAATATTGATTAGTGAATCCACCTCCTGATGTAGGTCTTGCTAAAATTCCATGTGTTGCTAAGAACATACTATTGCCGTATCCATTCATAATACTAAACAAACCGAGCCAGATGTCAATGTGACTCCACTGAACTTGGCTCCATTAATAGGTCTGATAATTGATCCAGCTTTCACCGCTGTGCCAGTTGCTGCAATGTATGTTGACTTAACATCAACACCAGCAACTCTAATTGCTGAGAATACTGTATCCTCCAAGACCACAATTGCATCATGAGCAACCGTTTTCTCATCTGTATTGTTGACTATGAAAGTTCCTTGTTGTGCTGTTAACACACTTTGTGAATTTGCCATTTTATTTTTATTTTTACGTAGTTATATCTCCAGCCAATGCCCATTCATTTGAGCCTATCTTTATCAATGTAGCCATTCCATATTGAGCAGCTATTTTTGTTTTTCCTCCACTTGATCTCAATGTTACTCCTCCAGATGTTGTGACAGTTGTTTGACCGGCACCATATTGAATCAACAATATTTGTGTTCCTATTGGAAAGTTAACCGATGACTCAGCTGGAATCCTTAAGTCATTGGCTGATCCAACATTGAGTCTAAGCAACTTGCCAGCATCACTCAATTGTAATGTTGTCAATGCTGCTGTATATGTGGAAATGTTCAAAGCATAAGTCTTGATAGCCTCTCTGATCTGAGCTCCAGTCATTTTTCTTGAGACATAAACACCAGGAGAGACATATGCCTCAATCTCCATGATGTCATCATCTGCAAATGTGGATGTACCTAATGCTGTTAAATCTTGAATCCTTATTCCCATTATGCTTGTATTTGTCTTATTTGACCATCATCTGTCACTCTGAATTCAGCATCTTGTGTGAATCTTGCCAATGGATCGCTGAATGGATCATATGGTGGAGTCACTATTGTTGTTTGAATACCTTCTCCCTCTATTATGCGAATCAGTTCGACAACTGTGGATGTGTTCTTTCCACTCTGATAATCACTAACTTTTAGCAAGCGATACACAACCCCATCAATCTGGATTAAGTTTCTAAAATCAAGGCTGTTGATGTCTGATGGTCTCAGCATTACTGAGCAAGTGACTTGCTTTCCAAATCTTGATATCAATTCCTTGATGAACTTCTCATGATATAGATATAAGTTGTTGGTTGGATAGCTTGATGTGGACCAGAATACATAATCAGGGACTCCGAAATTAAAGTCAAATGTTGGTGAGTCCAAGCTGTTGAGATGTCCAACATAAGGATAGTCAGTCTCAGCATGATCAGTTCCATTCTCATCTCTATGAGTCCATGCTCCAGTTCTTAATCCACCAAGTTGGACAATGAATGGCTTACCTTTTTTCTTTTCAATCAAGCTGGTGCCATCCTCATTGAACTTAACCTGGAATGATCTCGGCACAATCAAGTCAGTGAATGATGATGGTGAATCCTCTGGAATCCTTACCAATAGCTTTTGGCTGAATGGCAACTTGAACTCAGTGTCACTGGTTGCAAATTGACTTTGACTCTGAATCAGGAATGATCCATATTGCTCCTGAACATCATCCAGATATCTTGTGTTCCAATAGTCATCATCTTGCTCAAAATTAAACTTGTAATTCTTTGAACTGAAATTAATGGTTGGCTCAATCTTAATTTCTGAGCTCCGATCCAGTTTATAAGTCCAATCAATTGCATCACCGCTGGCATTGTAAAAATCAGACAATGGCTCAATCTCAAGAATGCTTGCATCAGCAGTTGATGGCTTGACATACAAGTTGAATGCTGTAATCATCCCTTTGAGGAATTGGTCACAAGTCATGTCAGGAAGGAATGAATCCAGATAGACTGTGCCTCCAGCTGATAATGTTTGGGCTTGCTTTAAAATGTCAAGAGTTGCTGTGTTGCTTTGTATCTGATATGTTGTTGTTGCACTCGTTAAATTCGTTCTTTGAATGGTTGTATTATTTATGAACAATCCAATCTTGATAGTGACCTCATCATTGATTAATAGATTCAACTGCCTCTGATAATCAAATGAGAATGTCAGTGATGTGGTTGCTGATGTGATAGCTCCTGAATAAATAATATCAGTTGCCATTGGAATATTATTCTTGTAAAGAAATATTCTAACTGAATAAGAGCCATTAATTGTATATGCTCCAGATCCATCACCAACAATTGTGATATCAACATCATGATCACCAGCATAATTCAAGTTAAACAATCCCTCACTTGCGGCCACAAATTTCAATGGATCAGTTGTCTGAGCTTGACTCAAATTATCTTGAGTAACTGTGCAATCATAATTATCAGCAAATTGCTTGTCAAATGTATTTATAAATCCAGTTGGTCCATTCGTGTCAATGTAACTGAGGAATGATCCATTAAAGATATAGCCTCCAGTGTTATTATCTTCAGTTGTGAATAGTGAATCATTATCAGCTTGAGCTTGTGTGATGGTTGGTAAATCTCCTCCAGGATAGGCCATTAAAAGCTTTTTGAATAATTGGCTCTCAAGGAAAGTACTATCCCAAGTTATGCCGGCATAGTTAAAAGCTTTCTCCAATACCTCATAGCAAAACACTTGAGGAGGAATATGCTCAACTCCAAAGGTGGAAGCTGATGGACGTGTGAACCCGTAATCAATCAAGCCGTAGTAATAACCTCTGCCAGTCCACCCTTGTGAGTCTTGGTTGCTGGATGGTGATCCATTCAATTGGATAGTTCCATTCCATGTATCTTGTTGGTTGTCATATGTCAGAGCATGGTTATATTCTGACCAACCTAATTCATTCACCTTAATCTTAGCAAGCCTTGAGATATAGTCAATGGTATCACTCACTAAGGTGATGTCAAATGACCAGACTCCATTCATGAGCTTGCAACTCATCAACTGAGCTACACCATTAAACTCAAGCAAGCCATTCTGATAGTATTGACATTCAGCTTTTATGCTTGGATCAAAGTCAACAAAGTCAGAATCAGTACCCGAGATATTCTCGGTAGCTGATAAAGTGAACACACTCAACATGAGATCTGTGTTGTTCTTTGTTCCTGGCAAGGTGATAGTCTTGGACTTGTTGCCCTTCCTCGCATTCAAATCCTTGATATCACTGATATTGAATGTCAATGGGAATGGTGCATCTTGGTTGATGTCAACAAGCCTCCCATTAATGAATAATTCTCCAGCCATTAGTTAAGTTGTGATCTATATGTGTATGTTCTTTCAATTGTAATCTGCTCCTGGATTAATCCATCTCTCCTCCTGTTCTTTAGCTGATAGCTTGAATTGGTCACTTTCACTGGCTCAAATTCAGTTGAATTGTTTTGCTCAAGATAAACCAAAGGAGAATCAAACAATGAATCAACAAGCCAATTCTGAACTGCCTCTGATATCCAGTCTGAATTCAAAATCAATTGTTTGCTCTTTGTCTTAGCATAGTGAATCTTTTGACCAGAATACAGTGGATATGTGTAGCTTGTACCATCCCAGACTCCAGGATCTCTTTGATAGTCAAATGTTTGAACATTTGCTGATTCTGTTGATACCAATGCAAAGGTAAATGAATCCCATGATCCAAGCTTATTCAACCAATGCAATCTATATGTCTCATATCTCTTGCAATCAGTATCCATGTAAATAAAGTATGTCTCTGAGCTACTTGATCCACCAACATCAACGTAAACGAAATATTTAAAGCAATCATCAAAATCATTTTGAGTAATGGTTGAATTTGCAATGATTGCCTGTGGACCAACATTCAAAATATTGAATTCTGAGGATGTTAATGATATACTAAAATCTGCTGCAATCACATTGCCTTGAATATCATATAACTCGCAAGCCAATGCAACACCAGCTCCACCTGTTGGCTCCAAATATCCAAGATAAACATTCTCATTCATTCCACATAGTTGCCTTGATGATCTTGGAAAGTAAGTCAAAAACAAACTGCCTTGAGTTACATTAGGATTGTAATCAGCATCATCCCATACTCTCCACTCAGGATATTCAAGAGCTGCATTGAATGCTTTCAATGTTGTGCTTGTATCACTGGCTTGAATTGTCGGAGTTGATCCATACTTTTCATAGACAATGATAGCATAAGTGACCATTGAATTGGTGGCATCAAACTCAAGATCAGTTGTGATCTCTGGATTTCTTATCACACTTTGAACAGCTTCAGATACATCAATTCTTCCAAGAGTATTAAATTGCCTGAACACCTCTTGAGTCAATCTCAATGTGCTATCAATATAAACCTCAACAATAAAACTGAAATTCGGTTGTGCAGTCTGATTGCTGCTGAATGTGAACACCAATGGATTCCCAGCTGGTGCAATGAGTTGTGGCTCATCATATATTGTTACTGCCATTCTTTGTAAAATTTATTTCAAACATTAAACCAGTGAGCTCTGCCAAATCATTTCCAATCCTCTCAAGGACTTGATCAGTGATGACATTCTCAGTGATCCTCTTTGGTTGCAATCCTCTTTGCTTGATGTTGGATGCCACAGCATAAGCATGCGACATGTCAAGTCCTTTCCACTGGCTGATGGCTGTTGCCATGTTGTGAGATACTCCAGGATAGTTGAATGAGAATTGGCTGCCATAGTTGTTGGTGCCAACAGCATTGACTCCCTCATCAACAAATGGAAAGTAATCCTCTGCCTCTAATCTGAATGACAGCTGTCCAGTTGGTACCGGAATGATTGAGGCTGCCAATGCTCCAGTATTCTGAGCAACTCTCTTTGTGTAATCCCTAAACTCCTCAGCAAGTTGATTTGAAAGGCCAATGATAAACCTATCATAAGCATTCTGTGGCTGCTCAGCATCCTGAGTAGTTATTCCAAAGTCCTCAAGAAAATCAAACTCAGCCATTTCTTAATATGCGTTTTTGTTCGTTCTCATCAACTATCCTAAAATAGTTCATCCAGAATAGTGTTGTCACATAAGGCTGTTGTGTAACCTTTGCCACACTGACTCCCATTTCTTTGGATAGTCTATGAATGATAGTGGTCCAACTGAACCACTCTGAATCTTTAAGTCCTGCTCCATCATCATCATTTCCATCCTCTGCCTCGCCATCTGTATCCCTAATATAGCGAGCCTCCGCTTGTCCGATAAGTCCAAAAAAAAACTGAAAAAATTTAAGAACTCATCACCTGGAAAGTTTTCCTTGAATTCCTTGTATCTTGTTTCATTAGGATTAAGCACTCTGCCTCTATCATCCTCCTGGCAATACTCCATGCCTTTCTCAACATACATGATTGCCAATGCTTGACATGGATCCTGGCTGATATCCTCAATCAGTTTCAAGTCAATGATTTGACCAGTTGATACATGACCAAAGTTTTTCTCAAAGCAATACACCTTGCCATTAACCTCAATCTCTGACTTTGGCTCCTGGTATTTATAAGTAACCAACAATTGCAGCAAATGATTGGCAGCAACTTGAATGGATTCAATATCAGCTCTCTTGATCTTGTTGATTGACTCTCCACTGAATAGGCTAAGCAACTGACATTGGAAGATTAGCAATTGAGTGATATCATCCTTTTGCTCCTTCATTGCCTCAGCCATCATCAGCCACCTGGTCATCTGTTCAGGGGTGCATGCTGATAGTGTGGTTGGTAGTTTTATATCAAGTTGTTTCATACTCTCAAAGCCATATATCTACCTCGGTTTGTGAATTCCTTTCTGCTGTGCCAAGCCAATGCAGTTGACATCACTCCATCATCATGCAATCCAGCTGGTGCAGAATAACTCACATTCCTGGTGTTTGGATTGTAAATATAGGAAAAATTATCAAGCTCATCTATCAACCATTGCTCATTGATAATTGAGATAGCTTGTTGCTCAAATGCCACAGCCAAGTCCTCAATGATGATTGGCTTTGTTTTGGAGCTTGTCACAAATGGATGTATCAGATTCTTGCACCTTGCCTGGAGCATCTCAAAGAACACATCTCCTTGATTGTTGACCTCAACCAATGTCACAGCATTGTATTGCTTAATCAACTCAGCAACCTTGTCAATGATCCTGGTCCATTCATCATGTCTCCATCTGTGAGCTGTCACCATCTGACCATCTTGATTGATGATGGATAGAACAGTGTAGTCATCAGCTCGGCCAATGTCAAGACCAGCGAACATCTTTGGAGTCTTGGCTCCTGTGCCAATGCACTCATGAACATTCTTGAATATACCAGATGCATTGTCAATGAACTCAGCTAAGTACTCCTGTCTGAACACATAGTCAGGCAGTGACCTCTTTCTCTCATCCAACTCCCTTGGATCAATCATTGGATTGTCATAAGAGGAATAATGAAAGTAAGCATAGCGATCATCATAGTTTGGTTGCATGCACAATCTATGAAAGTGATTCTTTCCTTTTGGTGTTGATATGAAGATAATCTTCTTTCCTTTGACCAAGACAGTTGCACTCAAGACCTCATCCCAAAGCTCTGGTCTTGTGAAGGCCATCTCATCCACAACCATATAGTCGAAGGTGTTACCTCGGATGTTATCTGGTCTCTCACCTGAAAAGAATTCAATTGTGGAGCCAAAGCCATTCACCATCAGATCTGATCTGTTGAAATTAAACAAGCCACTCTTTGCAACTGCTCTCTCAAGATCAGCAAAGACTTTCTTGCCTTGCTTATAAACTGGAGTGACCCAAGCTATGCGACAGCCTTTATCATTGATGGCCCAATAAAGTAGTTGATTGATTCCAAGCAAGGTCTTGCCAAACTGCCTCCCAATGTTGAGAGCATAATACTTCTCATGGCCATGGTTGATGGCATCATGAATCTCTCTCTGTTTGTCATGTGGTTTATAACCTTTGACTGTACTCATTCAAAGTCAAACTTCTCTACATTCTTAGTCTCAAGCTGTTGCCTGTCA
>Ga0315909_10009487_pt1 | contig 10528 bp, 10 predicted proteins | sample LakEriMetagenome_11_FD_203527 | JGI IMG/M metagenome (GOLD analysis project Ga0315909, IMG submission 203527) | Freshwater fungal communities from buoy surface, Lake Erie, Ohio, United States - Buoy 2 MA125 | ecosystem: Environmental > Aquatic > Freshwater > Lake | place: USA: Lake Erie, Ohio...
GAATGTCATTGAATAGGTACCTCGTGAATCTTAAATGTGAATTTCTCTGATCCGTACAGTTTGATTCTCTCGGCAGCGTGGTTCAGCGTGTAATTTCTGTGTTTCTTCCAGTGAAGGTCATCAGCGATATCAAACACCTTTGTGGGTCTTCCATCGTCTGATTTTCTGAGGCCTCTGCCGATTGATTGAAGTATTCTTATTTGAGATTTAGACGGTGACGCGAAGATGATGTTGTGCAGGTTTCTGATATTTATACCGGTAGAAAACGTACCCATGGATGCCACAATGATCGCATCCTTCTCCTTCTCGGTGATGGCGCGAATTCTTTCACGTTCATCAGTCTCAACATCACCTGAGACGAAGAACAGCTGTCGCGTTCTGCGTGGAAGTTCGTTCAGCTTCTCATCGATCATTTGGTACAACGGCTTTCCATGTTTCTCCACGTAGTTGTACAGAATCAGCGTGTTTCCCTCCTGAGCCATGGCCAAGTTGCGAATGAATTTGTTTCTTCCCTGATGCCCTATGATGAAGTCGATTTCTTGCTGATAATCGTATTTCTTTGCTTCCTGGCAAACCAGATCAGAATACTTCATGAGCAGAACATCGATCGAGAGTTGTGCCAGAGCGTTGGAATCCATTAATTCCTTCGTGGTAGTGACGCGATGAACTGGGCCGAATAATCCCTCGAGAACCAACTTATGAGTCTGCGTGCCGTCCAAGGTTCCGGTCGTACCGATACGGTACTTGGCATCACGTAACTTTTCCATGATGGAACTCAACGATTTTGCCTTGAATGTGTGAGCCTCGTCTCCCACAACCATCCCATACGGTTCAAACCAACGGGCATCCATCTTGTATATGGACTGCCAAGTCGTAATGACCACACGAGAGTTGATGTCCATCTTCTCTTTGCCAGAGTAGATTCGATGGCACTCCGCCTCGTTGTCCCAGCTCTCATCTAACGTTGAGTAGTCCTTGAAGTCAGTGAACATCTGTTCGACTAGAGATGTTGTAGGAACAATCAGCAGAACTTTCTTCGAAGGATTCTCTTCCAGAAAATACCGAATCAGGCAGTAGATGATGAGTGACTTACCAGAGGCCGTGGGACTGAGCAGTAGAGAACGGTAATGAACCAGTGCGTGATGAATCGCCTCGAGCTGGTAGTCACGTGGCTCGATCGCTTTTCCGTTGGCATAAAGCTGCAAGGTATCCGTAAAGGTCTTGACGGCGTCTAGATCCAGGTATGCCTGAGCATCGGCTCTTCCGTAGTAGTCAGAATCGACGTGCTCGAGGGTGCAACCACGAACCTCTGCAAATTCATCGAGGTACGGTATCAGACCACCGTACAGGGTCTTGGCTCGAGAATCAAACAGACGAATTTTGCCATCCCAGAACTTGTTCTTGTAGGCCGGCATGAACTTGTAGCCGGGAACGAAGAACGTGAAGAAATCGGATAGCTCGTATGCCGTCGACGGTTCACAATCGACCGTGACGAAAACCTCGTTCTTCTTCTGGACTTTGATGACCTCAGACACCGCTCGTAAATTTCTTCCACTCGATCATGTTCTTGATCGTCTGGTGGCGCCACTTCACGGAGTCTAGGATCTCTTGCAGAGTCTCGACCAGAGTCTTCAGGTAAATGATCTGAGCCTCTGACTTCTGCAGCTCAGGATCAGAATTGAAGTAGTAGTCCATGTCGGACTTCATGATCTTCAGGCCATTAAATGGATCGTACGGCCAACCATACTTGTCGATGGTTTCCTTGTCCAACTTGCCGTTGAAATGAAGCCACTTGTCTCGCAGCAGAGTTTTCTGGTCAAGCTCAAACTTCTTCAGCCTGAGCTTTGCGGTCGACAGAAGTTCCAGATACTTCGCGTGCAGACGTGCTGTTTGCTTCGACGCCTCATCGAGGTTCAGGTCATCAATGACGGAATCTTTTTTCCACATCTCGTGGATCTCTTCAATGTTGATCATAATGTAATGGACTGTAAGTATCTATCTTACTTCAGAAAGTAGAAATGGGAATACTGAAATGAGGCATCAGCGATGACATACTCCACGTCAGTGTTTTGCGTATGAAAGTCTATTGCGCCGATTGCGACTGGAAATGCCTCGACAAATCTCACCTGACGAATCACGTTGTTGCTACTTGTCAAAATGTGCAGCGTGATATCGTAGGCGTTAATTGTCCCAGTGTTCGCGTTGTCCACCATCCAATTGAACAGCTCGATGTAATTATCCATGTTCTCCGTGATCATGTAACGAATGTCTAGCGGAGAATAAATTACTTTTTCACCAGGATATGAATTCTGTTTGTTACGAAACGGAGCATTTGCCTCGGTGGCAGAGACCGATGGGAGAGGTGAAGAAATGCAGAAGTACTCGGTATTTGAAAACTTTGTCGAGTCGATCGTCAGCTTGAACCCGTTCGGGGACAGCAGGTTTTTGTTCAGCGTGAGATTGTTCATGCCATTATTTATCGTCACAAAAAGAGGGCCCCCTTTCGAGGGCCCTCAATTAGTGTATCAGTTACTTCGGCTGACGTATTAGACGTCGAGCAGGTCAGTGACCTTGAAGATACGGAAGTAACGATTGGCGCGGTTGGTTCCGAGACCGTTGTCGGTCTGGGTGCCAGCGACTGTAGCCTCAGCGAACGGATTGGCGACCATGCCGTAGCGGGTCTTGAATCCGATGCGTGGCTGGAAGTCAGACTGACCGACTGCGCGGACCATTGTCAGTGGGACATATGGGGCGTAGAAGAGTCCGGCATCGTATGGGTTCGTTCCACGATATCCAACCGTGACGTAGTCAAGTGTGGCATATGGATCGATGTACACCTTGGTACGACCATTGAGAACACCAGCGAAGGTGTTGCCTGTGTCGTCAACCTCGAGGTTTGTGCTCAGAGCAGGAGCATAATCCAGCACGCCGGCAGCGGCGAGGGCTGTTGCAACGTCGGATGAGCAGAGGATGAAGTTACCCTTACCGCGGCGTGTTGCCTTGGCGATCTGGTTGGCTTCGCGCTCGATCTGAACGAGGAGACCCTTGAACTTTTCAACGTTCCAACGGCCGTCAGCATCGGTCTTCAGTGAGAAGGTTCCGGCAGCGGTGATATTGGAGCTTGATGCGCCGAGGATGGCCTTGACGTTGATCGTGCGGATAACTTCGCGATTGATTTCAGCGAGGATTTCGGCCGAGAGGATGTTGGCGAGCTCGGACTCAGCATCGAGACCGTGAACGGCCTTGAGGTCCTGAGCGAGTTCCATCGTGTATTCGGCCTTCAGAGCGCGTGAGCGAGCTGTGACGGTAGCCTTCTCGATGGAGAATGCCATTTCGCCGAAAGATCCAGCACCGGATGAGCCAGAGCCCAGACCTTCAGCTGTAGCTGTGGTCATTGCGTGACCAACTGCGAAGTCGTCAGCGATTGTGTCGGTGTTAGAATCTGTGCCAGGGAGTGAGGAAGAAGATCCAGCGTTAGCTGTGCCGTTTCCTGCGAAACCGGAGTTGGCCTCGTTGAAGAGAGCTTCTGTGCCACCCTGTGAGGTGTACTTGCTCTTCATAGCGAAGATCAGGCCGGTAGGACCGCTCATTGGCTGCACGCCAGCGATATCATAAGCGATCAGGTTTGGCATCGAGCGACGAACGAGGCTGATGAGGATTGGATCCCAGTTAGCCAGGTTGCCTGTTCCACCGGTTGTAGCATTGGCTGCTGTCTCGGTGATTGGCTGGAAGCTCGATTGAGCACGCTCCTCGCGGAGGGCTTTCTCTTGCTGCTCGAGGATGACGGCGGTAACTGCCTTGCGGTAGTTATCCTTGATGGAAGGCAGATCCTTGTGCTCAAGGATTGGTGCCCACTTCTTTTGTAGGTTTTCTGAGTTGAACATTTTAGTAATTTACTCCTAACTGTGTGTGCGTGTTACGCTGAAAGCCTTATGGCTTTACTGTGCGTGAAATTGCTGCGGAAGCGGCGGCCATGAGTGGGCTGAGTTCAGCGTCCTCTGTGATCGTCGATTCTACCGCGGTTTGGGTTGTTTGGGACTTAACAGCTGGCTTGCGGAAGTATGATTCCTTGATGCTCTGAACCTTCTTAGAGAAGGTCTCGGCGTTCTCGAAATCAACATCCTCAACCAACGAAACGAGCTTGGCAGCCTCTGTTGAAGCGAGGTCCTTCGAAGCTTCGGCGATCACTTGCGTGCGCTCGAGCTTAGCGACTGACTCTGTGAGCTTCATGTTAGACTCTGTGGCCTTGAGCAGTTGTTCCTCGAGCTTGGCGACTTCTGTGTTGAGTGTATCAACCAGGTTCTCCTTGCCCTCTGGGACCTCGATGTATGATTCAGTGAAGACGTTCTTCAACGCTCCAATGAAGTTCTCGGCGATCTCAGTACGGAGTCCGGACTCGATGGCGACCTTGTTCTCTTCCATCCAGGTCTGAACAACATAGTTCAGATATGAATCAACCTTCTCGGCCAGCTGAGTGGTCACCGTGGCGACTTCCTCGTTCAGGCGAGCGTTGTAATTCTTCTCGATGAGAGCGACTTCGGATGCTACCTTCGTCTTGACTGCGGATTCAAACAGACTTGAGGCCTTTGAACGGAAATCCTCGGTGAGTGACTTTTCAGCCTGCAGAAGAACCTTCAGTGACTCATTGGTCTCGTCTTTGTCTTCTTCCTCTCCGTCGTTTTCCTTTTCACCAGCATCGGCCTCGGCATCGGTTTCAGTTTCCTTCTCATCCTCGCCATTTTCCTGGCCAGGCTGTTCCGGAACTTGCACCTCTGCTTCAGGTTCTTCAGCGGCTTCCTTCTTCTCGTCCTTATCGGTGCTATTGTCACCCGTCTGCATTGGAGCTGGCTCCTCGGCCTTCGGTGGCAGCGCTGGATTTGCCAGCGTGCTGTAGACATTAGCGACCTCTTCGGTCTTCATGTTGACTAACTGTTGGTATACGGCATTGATGAGACCTGCCTTCGTCTTCGGAGGTTCGGCTGTTGGTGCTGCATTAGCTGCAGCGTCAGCAGCGGCTTGCGCCTTTTTCTGCTCCTCTGGTTCATCGACCTTTCCAGGTCCCTGACCGACGTGGTCTTCCTTGCCGGCGTCTGCTGGTGCAGAACCGTCAATGGCGCTCTTGGTCTCGGCGTTTGCCTTTACGGCGTCCGTGGCCTCTGAGCCTGTCTCATCTTTCTTTTTGGATGACTCTTCACCCGAAACTGCAACCTCTTCAACGAGTCCATCCTTGCGTAGTTCCTCAACAGTGATGTCTTCGATCAGATCGAATTGACCTTTCTTGATTTTCTTAGACATGTGTGCTGTGTACTACTAATGTAGCGGTTATAGTTTTGAGAGGAAATCATTCCAAACCTTCAGCTGCGCCTCTGCGAGACGCTGCGAAGATGCGTTCTTAATTTCAGTCTCATACTTTTCAATTTGCTGAGCTTTCAGGACACCATTATCCCAGACCCATTCGACGCCCTCCATGATCCCGTTGACGAAAGCATCGGGAGCGGAAGGATCTTGAACAATGTCGACGGTGGAGAGGATGAAATCATCCGAGACCTCCATGATTCCGTCTTTGCCCTGTTTCAGCGATCCCATACCACGAGTAGAGACACCTAACTGGACGCCGCCTTCGATTAAACCTTTCACGATCTTACCCATCGGCGTGTCTAGTATCAGTGCCTTTCCGACAACGTTGTTACCGTCCCACTTGAGTTCGGTAATACGATGTGAAACTTTATCCAGGTTGACCGTCGGGCCATCTGGGTGATTCAGCTCACCCACTGCACGGCCGGTACGAACCTGCTCATTGATGTATTTCTCAACCGCCGGCTTCAGTACCCCCAATGGGTAGCGGCGACGGTTGCGATTCGGCTTTTCAGCCTGCATGAAGACTCCCTCGAGGCGGACCTTCTTGATTCCGCCCTCGGCAGCTTCAGTGATGTATTGTAGTCCTGAGTCGTTAAATTCGGTGACGAGTTTCATGCGAGATTAGCAATTCCACTTCTTGAGGGCGAGAGCCTTGCGCGTCGGCTCACCATTTGGTTTCTTCATAGGTCCCTTGACCCCAGACATACGTGCGCAGAAAGATTTGCGGCGGTTATACGCCTTGCTACCCTTCTTCAGTTCTGAAGGCTTCTTTGTGACTGGCGCCTGAAGATTTCCACCAGTCTTGCGGTTGTAGTAATCTCTTCCCTTCTGTGTCAGCCCGCCAGTTGAGCTCTTGTGGCCCTTGGCGTCAACCGCTGCCTCGTCAATAGCTTCTTCCTCAGAGAGTTCAACAGATTCTTCGACTGCCTGATTATAGATCTGACTTGCAACTGCCATCTTGCGGTCGTCTAGGGCAGCATTGATCTTCTCGGACATTGCACGGTTAAATGATTCCTGTGCGCCAGACGCGTCACCGGTCCTTAGTGCATCGATCATTGAGTAAATATTGCTGCTCATTTTGCGTAGTCTTATTTATAGGTTCAAATGCCTTGACTCTAGATATTAGGCTGACCGGTCAAATGTCTCGTTTGCAGAGATATCCTCGACACCGGCACCTGTATCCATCTGAGGATTCTCCATCATCTGCTGTGCGGCTGCATCAGCCTCTTCGCCCATTTCTTCCGCCATTTCATCGATATCTTCGTCGGTCTGACGAAGAACATGACGGCGAACCCATTTTTCAGAGAAATACTTTCCAACATATGGGCTAATGGCATTCAACTGGTTGATCCGTTCGGATAGAATCTCTGCATCCTTTAACTCGGAGAAAAAGTTATCCTTGCGGAAGTCGACACGGATGTGCTCCTTCAGCTCATCCCAATCTTCCTCGGTGATCACATTCTTGAGGAGTAACTGAGTGCGCAGGAGCTCCAGGAACACCGCAGAGAACTTCTTGCGAAGCTTATCGATGAACTTCTGGAAGTTGACTTCGTCGCGGGTGATCTCGGATGACTTGCCCAGGTTGAAACCATTGTCAGGCTCCAGGCGAGAGATCGGAACATTTAGCGAACGGTACAGTTTCTTCTGGAAGAAGAGAATGTCCTCGATCTGGGATAGGTTATCACCACCAGGAAGTGTGGTGATCTCTGTGCCGCGGCCACCCTCGCGACGTGGCAGCCAGAAGTCTTCCAGCATGGACATATGCTTGCGGTCGTCACGAATCTCACCGGTCTGGGCATCATAGACCAGCTTGTTGCGGTACTGGTTCATGATTGTGCGCATGTACTCTTCGGCCTTACCCTTTGGCAGGTTACCGACGTCGATGTAGAAGATACGACGCTCAGGGGCACGGGAAAGACGGTAGATCACCAGCGCATCTTCCATCATGCGGAGCTGGTTGACTGGCTTCAGTGCCTTGTGCAGAGGCGAAAGAACGCGCTTGCGAGAAGCATCAAGTACTCCGGATGTGATATAGCAGATAGCATCTTTGTTGATCTTTAGACCGACATCAGACTTCTGCAGTCCACCGTCCTGGTAGAGGTAATACTCATCCAGTGTACGTACCACACGGGCGCCACTGACAGGATCTGTTTCTTCCTTGATCTCGCGAACTTTACGAATACGTAGCGCGTCTACTCCACGGATTTCCTGGATACCATTGCGCGGATTCTCTTCGTCCACGATGATGTGATAGTACAGACGACCATCAACGTACCATCTACGGAAAATGTCCTGTCCGTTCAGGTTGAAATTGAGTAGGCGGAGAACATGATTGAACTCCTCCTTGATTGCCTTCTTGATGGAGTTTGGCTGCTCCAGGTCGTCCACGTTCAGATCGACCGGATTCTCGTTGTATTCGTGAACAATGCACTCGTTCACGATATTCTCGATTGCCATGTCGCACTCCGGCTGCTCTGCCGCGATGCGATACTTGCGAATGAGGTCAACATCGGTCTTCGCCGCGTCACCTTCCAGGTCCAAGTACTGACCATAGTACCCACCGGCTGCAATGGCCGTCGATCCATCATCCGAGGTCGGCGGAACAAATGATACCGCCTGCTTCTCGAGGTTCTTCCTCTTGATCAGCTCGCGATCGTTGGAGTCATCCTCCTTGCCGAATGTGAATCCAAAGAATTTGAGTGCCATGACGAGATGTTTTGTGGGGTTTCTTAACGAATAAAGGCGTGGGGGCCAAAAATACCCCCACGCCAATTATTTATTGAGGCAAAACTACCATTAAGTAGTCGTATTTGATTCCCAGTAGGTGACCTGGAACTCGACACCGAACTCCTCGATCGTGTTCTCTGAGTCATAGCTCAGATCAATCGCGGAGACGTTTGAGACCCAGCATCCGCGGAAGTCGTACTTCTTCAGTACGGTACCGTCCTTATTGAGCTGCTCAACAGCCAGGTCAGCCATATAATCCGAAGGATTTGTCAGACCAGTGTTTGCTGCATGCTGGTTGATACCATTCATCCAGCGCTCGAAGGCATTGCGGAGCTCGAATCCCGTGTCATTGATGACTGTGACGCCCCATGGTTCAAACACGCGGTCTCCCGCGATTTGAATCTGACGACCACGGAATGGGATCGTGATTGGAGCGATGAGTGATGATGGAAGAGCTGCGGACTTGATGAGGAAGGACGCAAGCTCAACATTTCCGGCAGCATAGGCAGGGAAGTTAGCGGTAACCTTGAACAGGTTATTGCGTGCTCCACCACCGACTAGCTTTGCCTTGAAATCATTGATTCCTAGATTAGCCATTGTAAGTGTTCTCCTTTAGTTGATGGTTTAGCTTCCAGTCAGCTCGGAGAACTCAACGCCAGTGCGAGTGGCGATAAAGTTCAGAGTGATGAAGTTGATTGAACGGGCTGGCTTGATGTAGATGTCAGCACGGAACTCGTTACGATCGATAACATCTCCGGTATTGTTCGTCTCATCGCAGACCACCTTGAAGTCGGTGATACCACGGCGACCCTGAACGTCACGCAGGAATGGCTCGACCATGTTGCGGAACATTGCGCGGGTGAACTCGTCGTTCAGCTCGAAGAGCTGGAACTTAGCAGCTGTGGAGATTGACTTCTCCAGAGTGATGAAGAGACGACGGACATTGATGCGATCGAAAGCCGATGGCTTGGCGAGGGCGGTCTTGTCTCCGTAGAGAACTGTGCCTTGGCCAGGGAAGCTGACGATCGGATTAATACGTGCTTTGTAGAGCGTATCGCGATCTGCCTGCTTTGGATTGAAGGCAATCTTGGTGACTCCGAGGAGTTGGCCACGATTGAATCCGGCAGGTGAGAACCAGGCATCAGCAACGTTATCTGTATATGCGCAGAGACCGGCGACATGTCCAGAAGCTGGGATCCAGCGGTAGACATCATTGTACTTGTCGTAGATCTTCAGCGCTGTGCTGTCGATGACAGCATATGAGGTCGAGGTCAGCGTATCAGCCCAGGCCTTGACATCGGTCGTTGGTGTGGCAGTTCCAACGCTATCCTCAGTTGGAGGAGAAACGAAGGCCACAACATCCTTACGGGCATTAGCGATCGAGATCAGCTTTGCTGCAATAGTATTAACACCATTCGCATCGTTGACCGAGAACAGCAGATTCACATCAACTGTTTCAGCGTCAGCGAAGAGATCGATACCGGTCGAGAGCTCGGCGGCAACAACCGATGATCCATTAACTCCACCAGCTAAAGCGTAAGTTGTGATAGTTGTCTCAGTATCAAATGCTATGGCTCCAGAAGCAACCGCTCCGGCGTTTGATAACACAGAGCTCTGACCATCCACATTGCTGGGGTGATCTAACCAGTAGATATACTTCGAATTTCCATTTATAACATTCTTGTAATAGTTCGTGGTGCCATCATCCTTAACCGCATCAGATGCCTGGGAAACCAATGCAAACTTTTCGAGCACTGTATATCGTGTGCCTGTGATTTTTCCATCAAAATCGATAACCACGATATGCATTTCATCGTTTGATGAACCAAACTTGGACGCATATGTGCTTGTACCAGGAGCGCCATCAAACTCGCCGGCATATTTCCAGGTTGTATACACGACCGAAGTGGATACACCGTTGACAATTTCTGTTCGAGTTTCAGCGGCATTAAATGCGGCTGAGCTAGAGCAAACCTCAACTTTGATAGAATTACCAAGTACTCCTGGATATTTTGCAGCCCAGGCGCCAGCGTTAGCCGAACCACCCGCATACGTGTTATCGTAAGATTCGCGATTCTTAATCAGAAGACCTGAGCTACCTCCAGACCCTGACGTCGCGTTCTTAGCCGATGTTGAACCAAGGACGGTTCCGTCCGAAACAACACGGACGACCTTGAGGGCGTTGGCATACTTCAGGAATGAAGCAGCGGTGAAAAATGATTTTGCGGTCGTGTCGTCTGGAGTTCCGAAAGTCTCGGCGAGTTCCTTCTCGCTGCTGACCGTACGGATCTCTTCGGCAGGACCCCAGTTGAAAGTTCCGGTGAATCCACCAATTGAGGTGGACACAGCCGGAACGACATTGGTCAAGTCAATTTCGTTGACCTGAACTCCGGGTGATACTTGGAATGCCATGAGTTTTTAGGATGCTCAAAGTTAGGGTTTG
>Ga0315909_10009491_pt1 | contig 10524 bp, 10 predicted proteins | sample LakEriMetagenome_11_FD_203527 | JGI IMG/M metagenome (GOLD analysis project Ga0315909, IMG submission 203527) | Freshwater fungal communities from buoy surface, Lake Erie, Ohio, United States - Buoy 2 MA125 | ecosystem: Environmental > Aquatic > Freshwater > Lake | place: USA: Lake Erie, Ohio...
CAATCCAACCACCTAACACAGCTAAACAATCAAATATTTTAGTTGGTGTTGGTCCTTCAAACTGGGGAGCAGGAGCAGCTAATGCTACTTTTTATAATGGGTTAGATTCTTCTTACCAATATGTTATTGTAAACAATTCTAATCCTCCTGCTATGTGGGGTACAGGTGATTTTACAGATTCTGGTTTATTAACAACAATAAATGGTTTACCTGATAGAGTAGGTCAAACCCGATTTACAGATGTTAATACAGCTGTAAGTTATTCAGTAGCATCAGGACAATATTCTATACTAAAAAGTGATGAAGTATACCCTTCAACTATAGTTAATGGTTTAGTAGCTTCTTTTAACCCTAAATCAGTTAACAGATGGCCAAACGGAAACAATTCTGTTTCTAGTTCATTTGGGGGTGCTAGATATCCTTTATATATGAGACAAGAATCAACAACAACAGTTGTTGATATATCAAATGATAAACCATATGTGGGTTCTCCTTCTAATTATGCTCTTAAATTTTCTGGTTCTGAAGTTTATGATTGGGCTGGATTAGGAACAAAAATGGGTTTAGAAACAGGAAAAACATATACTTTTTCATTCTGGTTAAAAAGTTTATCTTCTACTACAACCAATATGTTTGTTCAAACTCAAGGAGGTAGTGGTGATCCTAATACGTTTAATGTTCAATCTCCAAATGGTACTTTTGTAAATCCAACAACAACTTGGCAACGTTCATATTTTACTTTTACTCATACTGTTGACAAGTATTATTTATTTTTTGGTAGAGCAAATAATGGAAATTTACAGTCTGGAGTAGGAATATTAGTTACTGAAATACAAATGGAGGAAGGTAATACTCCTACTACATTTAAAAACTTTACAAACTTTGATTTACCTACTAATGGTGGATTGTCTACTGGAAGTTGGAGCTTAAATAACATGACTGGTTACCAAGCATGGGCTTGGGATGGTTCTAATGGTGGTTGTTATTCGTTTGATGGTGTTGATGATTTTATAAGATTATCAGATACCCCTCCAATTACAACAGCTTTAACATATACTGCTTGGGTTAAATCCTTTGCTTTTGGTAATAACAATGCTGTGTTTAATATACGAGGTACTTTATTTGAATTAAATGCTGGAGGGTTAGGTTGGTGGTCGGATGTATATCAAGGTAGTAATGGTGCTGGTTATTCATTTACAACAGGATCCTGGAATTTTATCGCTGTAACTCAAAATGGAACTGCTGCTACTTTTTATATAAATGGAAATCAAGTAAGTACCGCTACAATGCCTTCTATTAATATGAGTTTTGGTTCATCAAACCAAAATGTTTTAGGTTCATATACTGGTGGTAGATTCTTAAATGGTCAAATAGGAAATGCTCAAATATATAATAAAGCATTATCTGCTACTGAAATAGAAAATTTATATACAGCTACTCTTTCCACTTACTCCCCAACATCATCTATGGTTAGCCAAGGTTTAACAGTTTACTATGATTTTTCAAATCCAAACTGCTACCCAGGCTCTGGAACAACAATCTATGATTTGAGTGGATATAACAATAACGGAACATTGACTAATGGAGTTTCATTTGATACAACAAGTGGAGGTGCTTTAGTATTTGATGGTGTAGATGATTATGTTCAATTTACTTCAACATATGTGGGTACTGTTTGTTTTTGGGGTATTGCAGATGTTGGTGCGACTGAGGGATTACAAGCATTAGTTGGCCAATCAGCAACAGGTGATAACAGTTTACGATTTTTTGGTGGTACATTTTTTGGCTCTGGTTCAATTCATGGTATGAATGGAGGAAATAATAATGATTACCAATTTGGATATCCTAATCAGTTTATGATAAATGGAACTTCTAGTTTATCATCAATTGTTATTGGTAGTAATTATCCATACTTTCAAGTTCCTAATGGAAGAACACTTACACAAAACTTTTATGTAGGAGCAATAGGTAATATGACTTTAAGTACCCTTTCACATATTTTTAATGGTAGAGTATATAAAGGAAAAATGTTTAGAGTAGCATTATATAATAGACAATTAACAAATGCTGAATTAAAGCAAAACTTTGATGCTTTTAAATCACAATATGGATTTTAATAAATAAAAATATGGTACAAATATATGACGAACGTAATTTTTTAATTTTTAATGTTAGTGAAATTGACAAAGTTGATTTTAATGAAGTATTAGAAACATCCTCTTCTACACTTCGCAAATCAGTAGATAAACAAAAAACATTAATTAAATGGGATGGTGAAGCTCCTGAATTTGTAGCTACAATGACTACAAAGGAAGGTCCTTACACCTATGATGAAATTTTAGCTATTATGGCTACACCTGAATGGACTGATCCAAACCCACAAATGCCTTAATTTAAATGCCAAACGCAATAAAGTATAAAGCAGGAAACCTAACAGGCAGCCTTCAAAAAGGTAATGTCGCTTTAGGTGTTAGTGGTAGTTTAGGACCAACCTCAACTACTGGTTGGTACAATGGTCCTAATCCTCCTACTTCTGGTTTGTATCAAATTATTGAAACCGCTGCCTCTGGTGACCCTGAAGTTTATAGTCCCCAAAATGATGCTGAATTAATTAGATTTGCTCGTTGGAAAGGAGCAACTGGGGATAATACTGGTTCTGTTGCTGCTGTTTTGTCTTGGATTGGAACTCAAACTAATTTAATGGCTATTAATTTCCAATATGAAAGTATAGTCACTGATGGGTTAGTATTAAACACAGATGCTGGGTTTGTAGGTTCATATCCTACAATTAATACTACTTGGTATGATTTAAGTGGAAATACTAATAATGGAACATTAACAAATGGACCAACATTTAACTCTGCTAATAGTGGATCAATTGTGTTTGATGGTGTAGATGATTCTATTGAATTATATAAAACAGCAGCTCAATTAGGATTTGCAAATGCTAGTTTTTCTGTTTCTATTTGGTTTAATTCTAGTAACACAGGTAATGATTCTCCTTTATTTTCTACAAATGGAGGAGGAGCTAATACTTATTTACATTATAATTTAAGAGGTGGATCTTTACATATGGGTTTTTATGGTAATGATACTAGTGGTGGTGGTGTCTCAAACAATGTAACTTATTGTGCTACTTTTATATATGATATTTCAGGATCAGGAACTCAATCTATATATAGAAATGATGTTTTAGTAGCTTCAACCCCGGGTCATGCTGCTTTACAAAGTGATGCTGCCTTTAAAATAGGAGGAGTATATGGTGGTGCGTATGTTGGTAAAATATATCAAGTTTTAGCTTATAACAAAGCACTTTCAGCGGCGGAAGTCTTACAAAACTATAACGCTCAAAAATCAAGATATGGACTTTAATTTGGTCCTTAAAAATAAATTTATTATATTAAAATATAAGTTATGGAAAATAAAAAAACATATACACTCAATCTAGAGTGTGTGAAAACAGGTTATGCCAATGGTATTGCTCCCGGTTTCCCATTCACTGAAAAAGAAAAATGGTCAATGGTAGATGAAGCAGCAGAAGCTTATGGTAAATTTTTAGATGCTTTAGGATGTGATTGGAGAAACGATCCCAATTCATCTGATACTCCTCGTAGAGTAGCTAAAGCATATGTATTTGATTTGTGGAAAGGTCGTTACGAACCAATGAGCGATATTACCTCATTCCCAAGTGATGGTTATGATGGTATTGTTATTGAACGTAATATTCCACTCACATCAATGTGCTCACATCACCACCAAACAATTGGGGGTGTAGTTCATATTGGATACATTGTGGGTGAAAATGGTTCAGTAATTGGTTTAAGTAAATTAAATCGTATTGTAGAACATTTTGGGCGTAGAGGAGCTATCCAAGAACAATTAACATCCGCAATTCACCAAGCAGTAGATAAAATCTGTGAAAACAATAAAGGTGTTATTGTTACTGTAGTTGCAACTCACAATTGTGTAAGCTGTAGAGGTGTTAAACATCAAGGAGCTTCAATGGTTACTACTAAAGCATCAGGAGTGTTCCTAAATAATGAAAATCAAGCTCGTAAAGAATTTTTTGACAGCTTGAAAATCAATAACGGAGGACATCAGATCTAATGAAGCTAGGTGGTTTTGTTGAAAAGGTAATAAACATTATTACCTTAGGGCAAGGTTATCGAATTGCTCTCTTCATAGCTAAAAAAATGGGTTATGATGATTGCGGTTGTAAAGCAAGAAAAGACAAGTTAGACTTGTTTTGGGACAAAGTTTTAAATAAATTAAAGAAATAATGTTATTAAATTCAAATCAAATTTCAAATTATGTCATCGAATCTGAGTTCTCAAAACGAGCTCAAATTGGTATTGACTTGTCTGTTCAAAAAATTGAATGGATCACAGCTGGTTCAGTAGTCTATAAAGACAAAACACATATTGACCCTGCTTTTTATCATGAACAACCATTAGTTAAAATTGATGGTAAGGATTGTTGGAGACTATCAAAAGGTGTTTACTCAGTAACATTTAATGAAGGTATTAAAGTACCTGATGATTGTGCTGCTAAGATTACTCACCGTTCATCTTTGTACCGTACAGGAACAGAAATTGAATCACCATGGTGGGATCCAGGCTTTCATTGCGAGGTTATGAACACTACAATGATTGTTAATAATTCAATCATTATTGAAAAAGATGCTAGAATTGCTCAAATTGCCTTTTGGAGAGTAGAAGAAGTAGGTGAACAGTATGATGGTCAATGGCAAGGTTTAAACACAGCATATAAAAAATAATGTATCAAGCTTTATACTTTGATAAAGACGAAAAACAATATTACCTAAGGGATGACAGATGGACTGGGTTCAAAACAGTTAAATATTGGCCTACCTTATACCAATCTGATCCTGATGGTGAATTTGAAACATTAGAAGGTACTAAAGTAACTCCAATCAAAAAGATGGATGATTGGAAAGATCCTAAGTACTATGAAAAAGATGTTGATAAATTAACTCGTTTTTTAGTAGACCATTATTATGAAACAGACGACACTCCTAAATCTCATAACATTGTTTATTTAGATATTGAGTGTGTTGTTGCTGGAGCCTTAACTGAGGAAAATATTAAAGATCCTAAAGGTGAAATAACAGCTGTTGCTTTATATGACCATAACTCTAAAAAATACTATTGTTTAATTCTAGACAAAGATAAAGCACTTCAAGACATCAAAGAAGAAAATAAAGAGATTATACCTTACGCTACTGAAAAAGAACTATTAAGTGGATTTTTAGATAAATGGTATGAACTTGACCCCACTATTATCACAGGTTGGAATAGTGGGTTCTTTGATATTCCCTATTTATATTATCGTATTAAAAAAGTATTAGGTGAAACATTAGCTGCTACTTTATCTCCTATTAATAAAATTAAATTCACTCCTCAATTTGCAGACCAACCAGTTAATTTAGGAGGTATTAATCATCTTGACTATATGCTTTTATTTAAAAAGTATATTATGAAACAAGAACCATCTTATCGTTTAGGAGACATAGGTAAAAAATATGCTAAGTTAGAAAAGATAGAATATCAAGGTTCACTTGATAAATTGTTTAAAGAAGATCCTCATAAATTTATTGATTATAACTTACGAGATGTAGAGATCATTGTTGAACTTGAGAACAGAATGAAGTTTATTGAGTTAACAGTTACAATTGGTCACCTATGTCATACTGAGTATGAGGCTATTTATTATTCAACTATGTTAAATGAAGGAGCTATTTTAACTTACTTAAAACGTAAAGGAATAGTTTCACCTAATAAACCTACAACTTACAATCCAGCATTAAGAACATTAGAAGAAGAATATGCTGGTGGTTATCTAAAAGATCCTACACCTGGTTTATATGAATGGATTATTGATTTGGACTTTACTTCACTATATCCTTCTATTATTCGTTCTCTTAATATGGGTATTGAAACATTAGTAGGTAGAATTGTAAATAAAGATAAATATGATAATCAATGGTCACTCAAAGAACTCAAATCAATGAGCCCAGATAAAATCATCTATATTGAAAAAGTTAGAAAAGATAGAACATTAGCTCGCTCTGAAATAACTGTAGGTGAGATTATTGATGTTATTGAAAAAAATAATTTAATTGTATCTGCTCCTGGTGTATTGTTTAGAAAAGATAAATCAAGTGTGGTTTGTGAAATCTTAGCTGACTGGTTTGCTAAACGACAAGAGTATAAGAAGTTGATGAAAAAAGCATATAAGGTAGATAATGATCCTGTTATGGGTGCCTTTTATGACCGACGTCAACATGCTTATAAAATTAAATTAAATGACGTTTATGGTGTGTTTGCTCAAAATGGTTGGAGATACACAGATGGAAATAAATTCATTAGTAAAGCCATTACTTTATCAGGTCAAAGACTATTACAAGAAAGTATTAGGAATATGAATGAATACCTAAATAAAGAATTAGGTAATGAAACTCCTAAAGATTATATTGTTACTAGTGATACTGACTCACTATTCATTCAATGTAAAGACTTATTAATAGCCCGACACCCAGATATTGACTTTAATGATAGAGAAGATGTTATTAATAAAATATTGGTTATAGCTAATGAATTGCAAAAAATGGCTAATGAATTTATTGGTGACTTTGCTAAAACCGCTTTTAATTTAGGAGATAAAGCAACTCACTATTTTGAACTAAAACAAGAAGTTGTACTTGATAGAGGTTATTTTGCAGGTAAGAGGAGATACGCCCAACATATTGTTAACAAGGAAGGCGTACCTGTAGATGAATTGGATGTTAAAGGTTTGGATCTAATGAAATCTAACTTTCCACCATTGTTTAGAAAGTTTGGTGAAAACATTATTAATGAAATTATGTTTGGTAAACCTAAAGCAGACATTGATAAACAAGTATTAGATTTTAGAACTGAGTTAAGAACTATTGATTGGAGGAAAATTCTTAAACCTACTGGTTTAAAGAAAATGAGTGAATATTTAGCTTCTCCTCCACGTGCTGGTGAGGTGTTTTCTAAATTAGGATCAAAATGTCCTATCAATACTAAAGCAGCTATTTACTATAATGATATTTTAAGATTTAAAAACTTAGATAAAAAATATCCTACTTTCCAGATAGGAGATAAAATGTTTATTGCTTATTTAAAAGCTAATCCTTATAGAATTGATGTTATTGGATTTAATGGTTATAATGATCCTCCAGAACTAATGGAATTTATAGAAAAGTATATTGATAGAGATGGTTTGTTTGATTCAGTTTTGAAAAACAAATTAGAGTCATTATATTCAGATTTAGGATGGGGTGCTCTTATTCTTAATACAAACGTTAGTAAATTTTTTAAATATTAAATATATATAATAAACAAGTTATGATTAATAAAGCGGATTTAGTGTCTATTATTTCCAAGTACTATTTGAACGGAATGAATGAAGCTGTCAAATGGGAAATTAAAGACAAAAAACTTACAGTCAGATTTACAACATCTAATGAAACGATGCTTGGTACTGTGACTTATGAAGGAGTTGATTTAGAAGATTCAGATATTGGTATTAGTAATACATCTCAACTAAACAAACTGATTGGTATTACAAATGGTTATTTAAAATTAGAGTATCAAAAACAACATAAATTAATAACTAAACTCATTATTTCAGATAATCAGTTCACAACAAATTATGCTTTAGCTGATTTGATGATTATACCTAAACCTATGACTTATGCTGGTGATGGGATTTATAATATTACTGCTGATTTAGATAATGAAAGTATTAACGCTATTGTTAAAGCTAAATCTGCTTTAGCTGAAAGTGATACTGTTGTATTTAAACCATTCACTAACGATGATGGTGATTTACAATTAGAAATGCAGTTTGGAGGTAATATTGAGCATTTAAATAAAGTATCTTTTTATTTATCTGATATTCAAACTAATAGCTTACCTAATAACTTCCAAGCTCATTATTTTTCAGATGTGGTTAAGGAAATTATGTACTGTAATAAGGATGTAGCAGGTGGTAAAATGAGTATTAATCTTGAAGGGGTTATGAAATTAGAATTTGACAGTGGGAACTTAAAAAGCGAATATTATATCATCCAAAAAGAAATATAATGAGTTCTAAATTTATAACTGTTAAAGATGATCTATATCAGGTGATAAGAACTATTCCTGAACATACAGGTATTGATACTGAAAAATTTAGAATATTAACTCATTCAACTAATGTATTTAGAAAAGACGGGTGGTTTTGGTTTGTTAGGATAATAGAAGAAGCTCAAGTTATAGAAGATAGTTTGGAAAACTAAGAAAAAAATGTTATATTAATATTATGAGTACTGAAAAAGATTACACAAACACTATTATTGATCCAGCAATGGAGCCTTATTTTATCACAATGGATAACTATTGTGTTACAGTAAATTTAAAAGTAACGCCAGACAGACGTTACACTGAATCAACTAAAGAATTTAATAAAATTATTAGTCATCACAGCTCAGTAGGCGGTGCTATTAAGAGTATTGCTAAAGCAAAATCAAACAATCAATCATACAATTCATTAAAAGAGTATGTTGATAATTATCAAAACATTGTTAGTCAATTAATTGAAAACACTAATTATTAAAATATGAAACTAGAAGCATTATACAACGCAGTTATTGTAAAACCTATGGAGGCAGAAGAAACCTCATATGGTGGTATTATTGTTCCCGATTTGGGAAATGAAAAAAATAAACTTGGTAAAGTAGTAGCAGTAGGTGATGGTTATTATTCAGTAACAGGTCACTACATTGAAACTGTACTTAACATTGGAGACATTATTATTCTTCCTACTATGGGTTTTAGTAAACTAGAACATGAAGGTGATGAATATTGGATTGGTCCTGAAAACCAAGTATTAGGTAAATTAGTAGAAGAAACAAACGAAGAAACATATGAGTAAAATTATTGAATTTGGACCAGACGCACGTAAGAAATTATCTGCTGGTATTGATAAATTAGCTAACGCTGTAACATCAACTTTAGGTCCTAATGGACGTAATGTAGTTATCGCAAATGGAGGTATTCCTCAAAGTACAAAAGACGGTGTAACAGTAGCTAAATCTGTTACTCTAGAAGATCCAATTGAAGAACTAGGTGTGCAACTAGTAAAACAAGCAGCTATTAAAACAGCAGATAATGCAGGTGATGGTACTACAACATCTACATTGTTGGCTCAAGAAATTGTAAATCAAGGTCTTAAAGAATTGAGTAATGATAGAAACGCAGTTCAATTGAAGCGTGAAATTGATACTGCGGTGAAACAAGTACTTGAAGCTGTTCGTACTGAAATTAAGCAAGATATTTCAAATGCAGATCAACTTAAACAAATTGCTACTATTTCAGCAAATAATGATCCTGAAGTAGGTGAATTGATTGCTACAGCGATGGAAAAAGTAGGTCGTGAAGGTGTTGTATTCATTGAAGAATCTAAAAATGGTGAAACATACCTTGAAACAGTAGAAGGTATGCAGTTTGATAGAGGTTACAAATCACCTTATTTTGTAACTGATAACAATTCAATGACAACCACCTTGCATGATGCTTTGATTTTGATTGCTGATAAACGTTTTACTACAGTTAAAGAACTATTACCTATCTTGGAAGCGGTGTCAAATCAAAATAAACCTTTGGTTTTGATTGCTGAAGATATTGATGGTGAAGCTTTAGCTACTTTGATTGTTAACAAAGCAAGAGGTATTTTGAAAGTTGTAGCTGTTAAAGCTCCTGATTTTGGAGACCGTCGTAAATTGATTCTTGAAGATATTGCTATCTTGACTGGTGGTCAAGTATTCAGTACTGAAAAAGGTATGAAACTTGATAAATTCAGTTGGGATTGGTTTGGTCAAGCACGTGTTGTTACAGTAGGTAAAGATGAAACCACTATTGTAGATGGTAAAGGTAATGAAGAAAAAATTACAGCTCGTATTGAAGAACTTCAAACTCAAATTGATAAATCAACTTCACCATATGAGAAAGAAAAACTTCAAGAACGTTTAGCTAAGTTTATTGGTGGTGTAGCAGTTGTTCATGTTGGTGGATTCACTGAATCAGAAATGCGTGAGAAAAAAGACCGTGTTGATGATGCACTTCAAGCAACTAAAGCTGCTCTTGAAGAAGGTATTGTACCTGGTGGTGGCGCTGCTTTATTACATGCTCGTGAACACATTGATAGAATTTCTGTTGGTGCTGATATTGTTTATAAAGCATGTGCTGCTCCATTTAAGAAAATTCTTTCAAATGCTGGTATTGATCAAGAGTATATTTACCATGCAATGAATGAAGTTAGAACAGCTGATTATTGGATTGGTTACAATTTGAGAACTGATGAATTTGTAAACATGAGTGAAGAAGGTATCATTGATCCTGCTAAAGTAACTCGTACAGCACTTGAAAACGCAGCTTCAGTAGCAGGTACTATTCTATTAACAGAAGCTGTTGTAGTTGACAAACCAGAGGAAAAGAA
>Ga0315909_10009492_pt1 | contig 10524 bp, 4 predicted proteins | sample LakEriMetagenome_11_FD_203527 | JGI IMG/M metagenome (GOLD analysis project Ga0315909, IMG submission 203527) | Freshwater fungal communities from buoy surface, Lake Erie, Ohio, United States - Buoy 2 MA125 | ecosystem: Environmental > Aquatic > Freshwater > Lake | place: USA: Lake Erie, Ohio...
TGATGCCGGCGCAGGCGATGGCTGGCACATGAGTCTGCGGCCGGAAGGTGAGGACTCTGTGTATGATTGGAAAGCCGATCGCGTGGGCGAGGTGCCGGTGGAAATCCGTTTTGATCTGCCGCTGACACAAATGGGGGATTGGCGTTTGTTGGACTTTTCCATTCCGGCGGGCGTGGTGGTGCCGCTGTGGTTAGAGGGGCTGACCTCGACGATGCAGTTCGATGCCACCAAGCCGGTGGTTCCGACTTGGCAGGGCAGCCAATGGCGGGGATTTTTGCCTGCTGATGGCAGAGTTCTGTTAGGCTGGCGGGCTGGCCGCGAAGTCGCGGATGGTGCCCTGTTTTTTTTCAGCACGGAGATTACCGAACTCCGAGTGGGCAGCGGCTTGTTGCGCCAATCGACTCAGATCGACGTGCGGATTCTACAAGGGAAACTGCAGAATTTGTCACTGCAATTGCATGGCACGGGAGAAGTGCTGGCAGTGAAAGGCGAGCAGGTCGTCGGCTGGACCGTAAAGGAAACCGAGGGCAAACGCCTGCTTACGCTGCAACTGAACCGCGCGATGGAAGGCACGGGTCGCATCGCGATCGAAGCACAGATGCCCTTGGGTGATTTCCCGGTGAAAACCAGCGGGTTGCGTGTGGAACCGCTGGGATCGCTGCGCCACAGTGGCTGGCTGCGCATTGGCAATGAAGGAGCCGTGAAAATCGAAGTCGCCTCCGCGGATGGCTTGATCCAACTCGCGCCGGAGCAATTTCCCATCGCCGCCAAGGATCTGCGTCAGTCGTTTGTCTATCGTTTTCCTGCCGCCCAGTATGGCTATCAAGTCGCCGCGGATCATGTGCTGCCGGAAACCTCGGTGAATGAACTGACGACCTATGAACTGGCGGAAACGGATCGCCGCATCATCGCGGATCTGGAGATCGATATCCGCGAAGCCCCATTGCGCGAGTGGGAAATTCTCGTGCCGCAGGATTATACGGTGGTCTTATGCCAGGGCGCGGCGGTGGCGGATTACTCGCTGGCGACCACAGCGAGCGACGGCTATCGCGTCTTGAAGGTCCTGTTCCGCGATGCGGTGAAAGACAGGCAGTTGATTCAGTTGCGCTTGGAAAAAAATGACGCGGCCAAGGCGGGACCCTGGGCACTCACTCCCTTGCGCTTTCCCGGCGCGAAGTCGCATCGTGGCTTCATCGGTGTGGCGGCGGCAGCGGGCTATCGGATGAGCAGCGGTGAGCGCACGCAACTCACGGAAGTACCGCTTTCGTATTTCCCCCGCCAACAGCAAGGCCTGCAACAAGCCTATCGCATCAAGGAAACGACGTGGGCGGCGACGATGAATGCCGAAGCTCTCGGGCAGAGCATTCAGGCCGATGTGTTTCACCTGTATAGCGTCAAGGAAGGCGCGGTGTATGGATCGGTGTTGTTCAATTATTTCGTCGTAGGCGCGCCAGCGAGCGAGTGGCGTGTGCAAATTCCTGAGTCGATCGGCAATATGGAAATCACGGGGCAAAACATCGGTCATGAGTGGCGGCGTGAGGGGAATGTATTGGTCGTGCCATTGTCGCGTCCTTTGCTGGGAGCGGGAACGATGTTGCTGAGTTTCGAGCAGCCGATCCAGTCAGCGGGCGGTGCCATTTCGCCGGGAGAAATCCGCCCTCTCAACGTGCAATCCGAGAGCGGCTATGTGCAGGTGGTCAGCCCCTTGCAGGTGGACTTCGATGTCACGGCGGTGAGCGGAAATGTGCTGCCCTTGCAAGCGAACGAGCTGCCGTCCGACTACCGCGTGTTAAGCGCCGCACCCACGCTCTGCGCATGGCAATACACCGCGCGGGATTTTTCCATCGGCCTCGTCTTCCAGTGGTTCAAGACAGGGGAAACTGTCGAGCAGGTGGTGGACTTTGTGAAGCTCGCCAGCCAGGTCTCGCGCGATGGACAACTGGTCACCGAAGCGCGGTTTTTTGTGAAGTCGAAGCGCCGTGAAGCACTGCGAATGAAACTGCCGGAGGGTGCGATTTTGTTAGAAACGAAGGTCAATGAGATCACGGCGAATCCACGTCTGGACAATGGCGAGATCGTCATCCCGCTGCCGCAAAAAAACGACCTCAACCAGGCCGTGGAAGTGTTGTTGCGCTATGGCACCTCATCGACGAAGCCGACCAAGGTAAGCTTGCAAGCGCCGGTGCTACAGGCGCCTACTGTCATCGGCGAGTGGTCGGTGACGGGCGACGAGGGGCAGGTGCTGCGGCCTCTTGGCGGCACCGTGGAAATGGTGCGCATGCCTCTCTGGGAGGATGGCTTCGAGTGGTTGTCACGTCACATCGATGCGGCCCTGACTCTTGCATTTTTTATCGGCCTTTCCCTCTTGCTCTCCCGTTCTCCGGCATGGTCGGGTGCTTTGTTGCTATCCGCCGCTTTGATCGCAGTCGCTCTTGTGTTTCGCAGCATGGGAACCCTGTCAGCCGCGACAACGACACTGCACTATGCGGCTCCTGTGGTCAAAGCGGGAGCGCTGATGATGGTGGAAATTGGCAATACTTCGTTGTGGTCGGCGGCGCTGGGAAGTGCGTTTTGGATCGGTCTTGGTTTGGGGATTTTTGTGATCGCACGCGGGTGGTTCATGCGTGACAAGTGGTGGATGGGCTGTGGCATCGTGCTCAGCGCGGTGGGCTTGCTCTCGATTCGCAATGGCATGCCGCTGTTTTTTGCCCTGGTCGCGGCTTTGCTGTTCGTGACGGCGATTCTTCGTTTGCGTCGCGCCATGATCAAGACGGTAATGCCAGCAACTGCGGCTTTGCTGTGCCTGCTGGTCATAGGGATGCCCAAAGCTCAGGCGCAGGAGTTGTCGGCAGAAAAAACAGCCGATCGCATGATCTACGATTGCCAGATCAAACAGCAACGGTTGTTTGGCGAGGTGGAAGTGACTGTTCGCGCCGAAGCCGGGGATCGTTTCGGCTTGCTACAGGCCCCGGCAGTGCTCGGTGAGTTCGCAGGAGAGGGACTACGGGTAATACGCGAGATGCGTGGCGACCAGGCCGTGTATGTCATCGTGGCCGATCAACAGGGCCTGCTCACGGCGCGGGCGAAGTTTGAAATGCCTCTGCCGCAGGCACAGCAACCGTGGAAATTTCCCACCGCGCTGGCGGCCGTGCGCAAGGTTTCCCTGCGCTGGGATCAGGGTGGATGGGCGTTTGCCTCTGCCGCTGCGGCACGCGTGGAGCCGCTGCAGACCGGCAATGATCAGCTCAGCGCCGCTACTCTGTGGCTGAAGCCCATGGCCCAGGTGGAAATCGTGCCACAAGCACGCCAACGCGATGCCAAAAACGAACCAAGCGTGTTTTTTGTCGAATCGTCGCAATTGATGATTCCCTTGCCCGGTGTGGTGAATGGCCGTCATTCGTTATTGGTGCGGCCATCGCAAGGCCAGGTCACGGAATTGCTGATGCGCGTGCCTGCCGGTTTCACCGTGAGCGATGTGACCGATGGCCCCACTGGCGTGTGGCGTTTCGATCCTAACAAATCAGAGCTGCGCGTGGCGATCGAGCCAGCGCAGTCGCAGGCCTTTCATCTCACCGTTCACACCCAGCGCGGCATGGCAGCGCTGCCCGTGGAATTGAATCTGGAGCCGCTGCGCGTGATCGGTGCCGCAGGTGAGGTTGGATTGTTTGCTCTGGCATTCGCCGATGACGCGCAGCCGGAAAAAGTCACGGCGAAGGGAATGGCTGCGGTGAATCCCGATGATTTCGAGGGCAAACTGCTGCCGCGCGATGCCAAGGGGGAGGCGCTGGTGACCCTGCAGCAAGTCTATCGCTTCGGCGGCGCTGCCGCAACGCTGCAGGCGCGGATTTCCCCCGTGGCGGCGGAAATGCGCGCGGAAACGTGGCAGGTGCTTTCCTTGGGCGACGATCGCATCGTGCTCTCGGCGGATCTCGCCGTGACCATCACCAGAGCGGGGATGTTCCGGTTGTTGTTAGAAATTCCGCAAGGATTGGAAATCGAGAGTGCTTCTGGAGCCGCGCTGAGTCACTGGACCGAGGCGGAAAAGGATGGCGTGCGCCTGATGACATTGCACTTGAACGGCCGCACCATGGGGCGTCAGCAATTTCAACTCAGCTTCACAGGGCCTGGCACCGGTGCGCAAAAAAAATGGTCCGTGCCACGTCTGGTGCTGCGTGAGGCGACGCGCGAGTCGGGCATTCTGACCATCGTGCCGGAGCAGGGCATGCGCATCGGAGTTGTCGAGCGCGAGCATGTTTCTCCGATGGATCCTCGGGATCTGGTGGATGCTCCTCAATCCCATGCGAAGGCGGCGCAGCGGATCGGAGCCCTGGCGTTTCGATTGCTGCAAAAGGACTGGCGCATGGGGCTCTCCATTGACGAGTTGGACCCATGGGTCACGGCGCAGGTGTTTCATGAAGTGGTTTTGCGCGAGGGGCAACTCAGCACGAAGGCGGAAATCGTCTATCAAATCGAAAATGCGGCGATGAAACAATTGCGCTTGCGACTGCCCGGACTGAATGACGCGGCGATCGGCACCGTGCGTGCTACCGGTGCGAACGTGGCTGATTTTCTCAAGGTGGATGGTGAGACGGATGTGTGGGAGGTGCGTTTTCAGCGAGGAATCACCGGCAGTGCCGTCGTCAATCTGGAATATCAACAACAATTGCCTGATGGTACTAGTGATACCATTTCACCATTGCGATTGTTAGAGTCGAAGCAGGTGACGTATTTGGCGGCGATCCGTTCCGGCGGTCGCATGGAACTCAGTGTGGATGCGAATCTTCCCGATGGCTGGCTGGCCACGGATTGGGCCGCGATCCAGGTGGCATTGCCGAAATTGCGCAACGTTGTATCCCCGGCGCTCTCGTTCAAGGTCACGAATCTGGAGTCGAAACTGAAGCTTTCCTTCCAACGTCATCAACTGGCGGACATTCAGAAAATGCGTGTCGCCGATGGCATGCTCACGACACTTCTTTCCTCGCGAGGCGAGGCCCTCACCGCCGTGAAACTGCAAGTGCAAGTTGCCGAAAAAGGGACACTGCGGCTGCGTTTGCCCAAGGGGGCCGAGCTCTACAATGTTCTGGTCAACGATGAAGGTGCCTCGCTCGTGCGCGAAGGCGATGACTGGTTGTTTTATGTATTTCCCGCAGCAGACTCGCAGAAGCCGGCATCCGTGCGCTTCGTCTATGCCTCCGCCGCGGGCGATGCGTTGAAGCTGGAAGGTCCTTCGCTCAGTGTGCCCATGGAAAATCTTACCTGGCGTGTGTTGGTTCCGGAGGGCTGGCGTTTGCGGGATCACGAGGGCGATTTTGATTTGAAAAACCAGAGCCGTCTCGGCGCCTTTGGCCTCGAGAGTTATCAGAGTTTTGTCAGCGCGCGCAAGGCCAGTAGCTCGGCGGAGGCGGTGGCATTGTTCGATCAAGCCAGCAACTGGATCAGTCAAGGGGATCAAGAGAGGGCGTCCATTGCGTTAGGCAATGCCGCGCGCAACGGCTTGCTCGATGAAGCCTCGAACGAAGATGCCCGCGTGCAATTGCGCGAACTGCGCACCCAGCAAGCGGTGCTCGGTCTGAACACCCGTCGGCAAAAGATGTTTCTCGATAACAAGTCCCAATCGGGAGCGGACAACCAACAGCTCGAACAAGCGGCGCAGGTCAACCCGCTGCTGCAGGGGAAATTCAACTATGATCCGAAGCAGTTTGATCGATTCATCGAGGGCAATACGGCAGATGAAAATGCGGCGTTGAATGCGATCGCGCAACGCATCGTCAACCAACAACTCGCCGCCGAGCCCGCGCCCTCCGGTTTGGAAATCAACGTGCCCGAGCGCGGGTCCATCCTGACCTTCGGCCGCAGCATCCAGGTGAACGGCGGCAAGCCCATGCTCTTGCAGTTGACACTGGAGCCAGAGCGCAAAACGCGCTACGGTCTCGTACTGCTCCTCTGTTCCGTGCTGGCCGCCGCCGTGGTGTTCACCCGGAAACGCAAGACAATGAAAACGGCTGCGTGACCTTCATGCCGCATGCGGGCTGAATGGGCAAAAAAACAACCCGGCACATGACTGTGACCGGGTTGTGCTTTTTTGGTGCCGGGGGCAGAAATTATTCCGGCTGCTTTTTCGGACCGCCTGGGCGGCCGGGGCGACCTGGGCCTCCTGGACCTCCGGGGCCGCCTGGACCACCGGGGCGTCCGCCCATGGCTTCCCGTGCGGCTTTTTTCTCCTCGTCGTTCAGCTCGCCGTCGCCGTCTTTGTCGAACTTGGCGATCATTTCTTTTTTGCGCTCTTCCATCATAGCCTTGCGCTCGTCCTCGCTGAGTTGGCCGTCGCCATCTTTGTCGAACTTGGCTTCGACTTCCTTGCGTTTGGCCTGCATGGCCTCACGGGCGGCTTTGGCTTCTTCTTCGTTGAGTTTGCCGTCGCCGTCTTTGTCAAACTTGGCAATGACTTCAGCGGGTGGTCCGCCGGGAGGGCCTTTGCGCTCTGGCTTGGGACCTTCAGGTGCTTGTGCGGAGGCGACTGCAACGAGTGCAGAAGCGATGATGATGTTGTATACTGTTTTCATAGTGGTCGTGTTGTTGTTGTAGATTGTGTAGATTGCAGAAACTGCTTTCTGTTGAGTAAAACTCCACGTCGCGCGATTGGTTGCGGAAATTTACAAAGTTTTTTTCTGATCCACAAAAATGACCACTTCGGCCTTGTTGGTGCCGAGCAGTTGTTGCGCGCGTTTCAGGGCGGCGCGGGTGGAAAGATTGGGATTCGCGGGGATTTCCGGAAACACATTGGATTCGCCCGCCGCGAGATCACAGTCGTCTTGCAGCACGGCGAGCAAGCCGGAGTTTTTTAGAACCCGATAGATCGAGCGCGGGCAACCGGAAATGAGCAAGTGGCGTTTTTGCGCGCGCACGAAACGGATCAATTCCTGCAAGGCCATGACGGAGGTGGCATCGAGGTGGCGGGCGTTTTTCAAGCGCAGGATGATCACTTTCAACGAAGGATCCGAGGTGATGCGCTGGATCTGGGAACGGAAAATTTCGGTCGCGCCGAAGAACAAATCGCCCTCGACATGCACGAGCGAGATCGAGGGATTGTTGCGGTTCGCTTTTTCCCGGATCTCGCTGAGGTCACCGCTATCGGACGCATTGTACTCCACCAGATACGGGCGGCTGGCACGGCGCAAGAACAGTGCGATGGAGACCGCGACGCCGAGGAAAATCGCCGTGTCCAGGGGCGCGATGAGCGATGCGGCAAAAGTGGCGATCAGCACCGCGGCATCGTCCGGCGTCGAGCGCAGGCACACGCGGATATTCGGCAGATTGAACAAGGTGAATGCCTGGCCGATGATGAGCGCCGCCAGTGTGGCCTTGGGCACGAAGTCGATCAGCGGCACGCCCCATTGCGGCGAGAAGGCGATCAACAGGCAAATCGCCAGCGTGATGATGCCCGAGTAGAGCGAGGAAAATCGCGTGCGCGCACCGGATGATTCGTTGAGAGCGGAGCGGGTCAGGGAGCCGGAGGCGGGCATGCCGCCGGTGAGAGCGCAGGCCACGTTTGCCATGCCGACGGCGAACATGTCCTGGTTCACTTTCGGCACTTCACCCGTGCGGGCTGCCAGTGTTTTGGCCATGATGGTGTTTTCCAGCGAGGCGAGGAATGCCAGTGCGAAGGCGAGGCCGATCAGGCTGCTGATGTCATCGAAAATGCCACTGCGGCTGAGATTCGGGCCTTTCGGCACGAGGTCGGAAATGGCGAATGTCTGAAATCGCTCCAGGGTGGCGAATGGTCCGATCTTATGATAGGCGAGTGTGCCCCAGATCGCCGAGGAGAGCACAAGCATGATGGCGAAGTTCGGCCACTTCGGGCGTTTTTTCATCAACAGAATGTAAACCGCCAATGTCGTGCCTGCGGCCAGCAGCGGCGGCCATTGCGTGCGCGGGAGATTTCTCGCCAGCTCGATCAGGCTGCCGAAAAACGTGCGCGTCAGCTCTTCATTCAGTGTGAGCCCCAGAACGTGTTTGCTTTGATTCGCGAGAATCAAGATCGAGGCGCCCGCCACATAGCCGACCAGCACCGAGCGCGATATGTACTGGAGCAAATCCGCCACGCGCAGAATCGCGCCGATCAGACAAAAAAGCCCCACCATCAGCACCAGCAACGGGATCAGCTCCATCTCCCGCTCGCGCAGCGCCGGTGATGCGGCGAAGAACGAAAACAGCATGAAGGCCGTGGCATTGGTGGGGCCGAGGATGGTGTGACGGGAACCAGCGAAAAACGGCGCCACGATCGAGGCGACGATCGAGCCGATGATGCCATACACGATGGGCAGATCCGCGATGGCGGCAAAGGCGATGCCCTGCAAGACGGCCAGCAGCGTGACGTTGAGCGAGGCGCGGAAATCCGCTTTGAATTTCGGCACATCATAGCGCTGCATCGGCCCCACCCACGGAAAGGCGGAGAGGTGCTCGCCGTAAAAAAACGATTTCACCCCCTGAAAGACACGTCGGACTGGATGGCGGGACGTCATGGGTTTTGCTTAGTGGAAACGGACGCGGTAGAATAAAACGATGCCGATCACCACGCAGAGGACATTCGGCGTCCACAGCAGCAATGTCGCTTGAAACGGGTCATCGGATTTCTGCGCTACCAGCGAGAAAATAAAATACCCGGCACCCAGCAGCAGTGCGCTGAGGATGCCGGAGGTCGAATCCTTGCGGCGTTTCGCCAGGCTGAGCGGCACGGCGATGAAGACAAACGCGAGGCTGGCCATCGCGAAAGAGTAGCGCTGGGTGATGCTGGAGAGATACTTCGTGCGTTGTTTCGGGTCGTAGGACTCCGGGGGATTTTCCAGCATCTGGCGTATTTCGCCCTCGGTCATGCTGCTGGCGCGGTATTTCTTTTTGCGGGTGAGATCGACTTTCCACGGCGCGGCGGAGGCGACGTAGATATTGAGCTGTCCGCTCTTGTCCGTGCTCTCGATATAGGCCGAGGTCAGGGTCAGTTTGATTTGTTTTTTCTCAGGATCCACGCCCAGTGAGGCATCCTCGGCATAGACGTATTCGCCCACGCTGCCCGCTTTTTTCGGATCGGGCAGGCGATAGAGGTGAAGGCTGTGAAGCTTTTCCTCGTCTTTGTCCTGCACAAAAATGCGCAGGCTGTCCAATTGCGAGGTAATCATGCCCGGCTTGATCAGCGACTTCGGATCGCGCTCCACCGCTTCATAGACGATGTTGTCCATGCGGGCATTCGCACGCGGCACGATCTCCACATTGACCCACAGGCACAGGCTTGAGAGCATGGCGCCAAACACAAAAACCGGCAGGGCGATGCGCGGCAGGCTGAGGCCGCCGAGTTGCAGCGCATTGAGTTCCTGCTCCTGTGACAGCCGGCCAAACACCAGCATGATGGCCGCCATGAAGCCCCAGGGGATCGTGAACATCAGCGACATCGGAAAGACATTGAGGATGAACTTTCCCACCAGCGGCAAAGGCACGCGTTTTTCCACAATCAGCGGGCGGATTTCCTGGAAAATCTGACCGATCACCAGGAACAAACTCAGTGCCACCACGGCGTAGGTAGTTGCCTTGAGAATTTGCCAGAAAAGATAGCGATCGGAAATGCGAAACATCGGTGCTGAATCCAACTATGCGCAGGGGAATCGACGCGTGTCGAGTCCGCAAGCTTGCCAATGCCGAAAAAAATGCGCGGGGAAACGGCGGGCGGGGATCACCAATCGACGTTTGTCCCGCGGGTATCGATGTGGGTGAAACCCGAGTAACTGCCGACTCCACCGCGGAACAGGCCGCGATTGCGGTACGAGCGCACCGAGCGTGCGATCACCGGCGCGGCGACCGGGAAGGTCACATCCATGGCGCAGTTGCTCTGGTGCCAGGAAGAGCTCTTGGCTCCGGGGCAGCGGGCATTGTAGGCGGGGGAGCGATAGACGGAAACGACTTCCTTCACCGGCTTGTCGATCTCGCGGGCGATCCGGTCCACCACCTTGAGTGTGGTGCCGATGTAGCGCCAGAGCGATTGCGGCGGCAGTGAGTTCCAGACGGCACCACGTTCTTTGGCGTGCGCCGTGACCACCTGATGCACGGTGATCTGCTGAAGGTTCAGGTTGGCGATGTAGTCAATGTAGTTGTTGAGATTTTTCCCCTGAAGATCCACCCACTGTTGCGGCAGTTGGTCAAAATGAACCACCGGGCTGGCGGGGCGGCGGAAGAAAAAGGCGGAGGCGGAAGAGCTGCCGGCCACCACAGAGGCACCCACGGTGCTGAGAAGTGCCATGGCCTTGCGGCGGCTGAGGGAGGAAGAAGTATCGATCATGTCGCGGAAATGTTTGAGCGTGAACAGGGGTGAGTAGGGGAATAGCAGAAAATGCGCAGCGCAAATGTCAGGCCCACCAAAGCAGTTTTCGCACCTGCCTCAAGTATTTTTTTTCATACTAGTGAAAGATTCGAGGAAATCCAACGATTTTCAAGGGGTTTTGGGCGAAAAAAAATTCGCCCACGCTGCTCATCTAGGCC
>Ga0315909_10009499_pt1 | contig 10517 bp, 15 predicted proteins | sample LakEriMetagenome_11_FD_203527 | JGI IMG/M metagenome (GOLD analysis project Ga0315909, IMG submission 203527) | Freshwater fungal communities from buoy surface, Lake Erie, Ohio, United States - Buoy 2 MA125 | ecosystem: Environmental > Aquatic > Freshwater > Lake | place: USA: Lake Erie, Ohio...
TTGTTTAGCCATGATGGCCTCCGTTTTAGGGCTTGCCCAAGGCCCGTTTCTAGGCTGTTTCGAGCAAAGCCCGAAGCGCGATCACAGCCGTATACCCACGGCCATCAGGGTCTCTTGTAACATTGTGGGTCTCGAAAATCAATTCGACCAACGTGAACCCAGTTACAGTAACGCTTGCCTCCTGACGATGCAAAGCCGCGTTGACGGCCTCCACAATCTTCACGGCTTCCACCCGGCCAGATGCGGATCTGCTGTTGGCTTCCAGAGAAATATCAACAGTCGCGCCGACCTTGGTGTCGGTGTCGAAGGCTGTTGGGTTGATGTCGCCAAAACGCAGGTATGGGAACGTCACACCTTGCGGCGGCTCGTCATAGACGCGAGTGGAAACAAGCGCCGTGACACCAGCATTGGCGACCAGTGCAGCCCGCAGACCCTTTTGCAAAGCAAGAGCAAAGCCATCAGCCATTGGTCGCCTCCTTTAGGCCGCGTCTGATCGCAGACTTAACGCTACGCTGGAACTTTGGCACCTGCGTTTTTTGTGCAAGGCGGATATAAGGCTGGGCTGCGGTCGTGCCGCGATTTCCCTTCTTGCGTCCAAATTCCACGGCCTTGGCTTTGATCTGCGCGTCTCTTGTTGGCGGCGCAGCTTCAACTGATCCAGTTAGGCCCTCGTCATCGTATTTGGTATAAATCCAGCCCTTCAATTCGCCAGACGCCACAGGCACCAGCCTGCGGGCCATGCTGGCCGCTTGCTCAGTATTGAGGCGGATTGCCTTCTGAAGGTTCTTGCGAACAGCCTCCGGCGCATTGCGGAGTTGCGATTGCAGTTTCTTTGCGCCGTCGATCCTCACGTCGCCACCCCGCGTTCAAGCAAGAACTCGATGATGGTGTTTTTTGAGTCAACCTGCGTGACGTTTTTGATTGCCCAAGTCTGGCTGCGGATTACAACGCGGTCGGCGGCAGTGATCGCCTTGGTCACGGTGTCGGCACGGCAGCGCATGGTCGCCATCGCCACATCATTCAGCGCACCGCCTTCGATCATCTCTTTGCCGATCCGCTCACGCATATCAGCCCAGCGCACGCCGTATTCTGACCACCCGGTGTAGATGTTGCCATAAGCGTCAACAGCGCCTGCATCTAGGCGCTGGAACGTTGCTCTTTCACCGAATGCGCCAGCCTTAGCCATACCATGCGTTCCGTTCAATGCCGATCATTTCGTGGAAGCCATACGGCACTTCAATCATCGCCTTCTCAGCAGATGTTTCGCGGTTTTCATACCAGTGCGCGACCAGCATCATCAAAGCGTGGCGAACAGTCTGCGGCACGCTTGCCGAGGTTGCGCCGTAGCCGATCACATATTCAATCTTGATGGCATCATCACGGGTTTGCGTGACAGGCCAAGCATAGCCTGTCTTTGGCGAGATCGTGATGCGGTTGGGCGTGCCAAACACGTTGAAGTCTGCCAGCGTGGCCGTCTGCAAAGTGCCGTTGATGTCGTAGTATTTAATGGCAGAGACAGACTGCACCGGGCCGAGCGACAGCATCACCGTGCCGGGGTTAGGGCCAACCCACTGGCCCCAAGTCTGCGTGATCATGGCAAAGCCAAGCACGCCCTGCACATCCACGAATGCAACGGCTGCATTGATCAGGCGCTCAATGATGGTGTCCTCGTCATTTCCCTCAACGCGCATCTGCGCCTTGGCCTCGGCCACAGAAATAGGCAAGGCGCTAGGCGCGGTGACACGGACAAGGGAGAACTGCGGAGACAGCATCGTTATTCCTTCACGGCTTTCTCAGTGGCGACCTTTTTTGCGGCACGCTCGACCTTTGGCTCTGCATCGGCAAAACCTTCAGCGATCCCAGCAGCGACATAGCGGGCGGCAACTTCGTCTGTGCAGTCGATCACATCGCCCTTGTTGTGCGAGAAATCAACGCCAGCCATTGAAGTGAGTAGACGAACCTTAGCCATATTGGCCTCCTGTTGTGGGGTGGGCGGGACCGAAGCCCCGCCCTGTTTTTAGCCTTAGCTGGCGGCAGTGATCAGGTGCTTGATCGCTGCGGTGTTGGTCAGCACGCCGTCGAAGCGGATGTAGCCGAGGATGCCGTAGTCGGGAGCAAAACGCTCACGGGCCACGAACAGCGACGGTGCGCCCACTTTGCGGACGTAGAACTTCGACATGTCGCCAAACAGCATGACCTTCTTGGCAGCAGCCAGCGAGTCCATTGCTTGGTTCACGACCACGTTGTAGCCGAGAATGTTCTGCGGGACGCCAGCCTGATAGTTGCCCATCTGCCAGAGATAGTTGCCCTGACCGTCCTTCAGCTTGCGGACAGCGGCGAGGGTGCTGTCGTTCATCATGATGGCGGTGTTGGGTGCCGAGCGGTAAGCCGGGTTGACCGAGTGGATCAGGTCGATGATCTCGTCGGCGGTCACGGCTGCGGTTGCGGCTGCGGTTTTGCCAGCGGCAGAGTTGGTCACGATGCCTTCGACATCCGACGAACCCGAACCAGTGGTCAGCTTCGAGTTGGCGATGCGACCCATGCGCTCACCAAGGAGTTCGCCCAAGAGCGATTCCATGTTGAGGATCGAGTCGTTTGCCAGTTCGTAGGACCAACGGACCCACTGAGTATCAAACGCATAAGCGTTCAACGTTTTCTGAGCAAATGTCACATCCTTGCTGCCGTCGTCGGTCGGCTGAGTGCCTTCAGTATGAGCAACAGCCGTAACCGAAGTGTCGTCAACGGTCGGGATGTTGAAGGTGTTGCCGCCCGTGGTGTTGATCACGGTAAACAGGTTCGAGTCGTACATCGGACCAGTTGCGATCATCGCCTTTTCGATGAAGGTCGCCAGTTCGGTCGGGACGGTGAAACCACCAGCCGAGTTGGTGCCAGCGGTTTGGGTGCGAACTTCTGCGCCACGCAGAACCTGACGCACTTCAGCATCCAAGCCATCAACGCCGCCGTTGGCGATCATCGAATAGAAAGCCGAGCGGTAGTCGGTGGCAAAGCCAGCATCAACGGCGGGAGCCGAGGTGCGTTCAGCAACCGGGCGCTTCGACAGGTCAACCGAGTGAGCGGCACGGATGGCAGCGTCAGCTTTTTCCATGCGCTGGGCAACGCCCGACAGGCGGTCATGCTCAGCCATCATGGCGTCGAACTCGCGCTCGATTTCTGCGGCGCGGGTTTCGTTGGTGTTGTCCGTCACTTCAGCGAGTTTGGAACGGGCTTCCGTGGCGATACGCGCCATCTTCTCCCGCAGGTCTTTTACGTCAGCCATGCTGGCCTCCTACTTTGTGCCTTGCCCAAGGGCTGGGGGGATGGGCCAACAGCGGGAGACCGCCGTTATTCTTCCTCTGCCTCAGACTCCATGCGCTCCCATGCCTGACAGGCGCGCAGGTTGTGACAGATAAACTCAAGTTTTTCGCACCAGCCGCGACCGCCAGCATTGGTGTCAAAGGCATTGCGCGGGATGTCTTCCATCGCCTTTAGCATTTCAGGCGTGTTGTTAAAGTATTCGCAGTTGGCGCAAAGCTGACGACGGGCCTCGGCCTCGTTGATGCTCCAAACATCGGCCATTTTCGCCCAATATTCAGCGTTTGCACCCGGCTCGTCAGACGCAGCTTCAGGGCCAAGGTTCCAGTTTTCGATGGCGTTCTGCGTGTTGATGTCATTGACAGAGCCAGAAACGATTTCAGGCTGCGGCTCTGGCGGCAACATATATTCATTACGCCCTTCAATGCCGCCGATCTTGGCCTTCATCCGCATCCGGCGTGCTGCCTGCGATTTCAGCTTCTGCTCACGGTATTGCTGCAATGACCGCAAGCCGATCTCGGTGCCGTTATAAGCCGGGGTCGTCACGATGCTCACGTCAAAAAGCTGCGCTTCTTGGATCATGCGCTTTGGCATCTTGCCGCTGTCGTCCCACATTTGACGCAACGGGATGAAAGCAAACGACATCTTGTCCAGATCGCCGCGCTTCATCTTTGGAACGATGCTGCGGACATCTGGGTCGGATTGGTCAAGCATGGCTTCCATGTAGAGGCCATGATCATCTTCTGCCAGCGTCAGGGTGCCGGAACGAGTACGCGCCAGCGGCAAGCCTTCGTGGTTGATCAAGAAAACGACATCATCGCGACCGATGGCTTTCTTGAAAGCGCCGCGCTCAATCACCTCAGTGAACATGCCGCCAATGTTGGTCTCTTCGCCAAAGACGGCGGCATAGCCTGCGACCTTGATTTCGCCAGCCTCATCCTCTCGGATTTCGACAGGAACGCCGCGACGGATTTCTTTTTCAGACATTGCAAGCCCCGAATGTTGGCCGGATTGTATCACAGCACGGCTGTCCTCGTCCATGTCCTCATCTTCAAGTATGCGGTTGACCCAAGATTGGCCGGGGTCGCCGCCCCAAAGCGCCCACGCGATGCGGCCATTGGACGGATAGCCATCTTCGCCGGGGCTGAAACCTTCTGCCTGCTTGTCAACTTCATGGCGCGCAAAATAACTCGACATTCTGCGAACCGTGTCCATCGAAAGATTAACTTTGTTCGATATGTCTCGCGCCCGGGCGATGCCAACCTCGGTGCCGCCGCGCCCAAACTCACGCCGCCAATCAAGGCCGCGCTGGGCCTCATCTGCCATCGCGTCATTCGGCACTGGCATTAGACGCTCCAACATTCGGCTGGCTTCCCAGCGGCACAGTTGCGCCTTGGATCATTAGATCGTTGCCATTAGGCATTGATTCCATGTTTTCGATGGCGCGAACCTCGTTTGGCGTGCGGATGCCGTTCTGGATCGACGTGGCGTAAGCCTCCATCCGCGACTTCAGGTCACCGCGCAGCAGGCCATCGACGTTAAATTCGACATAGAATTCAGAGCCGCGACCAAAGAACTTTAGATTCATTTCCTGCTCGAACTGCTCAACCCACCGCTTCACGGTGTGCTTCACAAAGTGCAAGTCTTGCTGTTCCGTGTTCGAGAACGTGCCGTGCGTCAGGTCTTGCAGGAAAACAGGCGGCAACGAGTAAATGCGGGCGATCTGTTCGATGCTAAACCGCTGCAACTCCAAAAGCTGCATCTGTTCAGGGTTAAAACCAATGGTTTTTAGTTCATGGCCAAGCGGCAGCGCCATGATCGGACGGCCTTCTTTCGCCAGCTTTAAGGTCGTTGCGGCAACATCCTCAGACGCACGGTTGGCCGCTGCGCCAGAACCAAACGGGCCTTGCAGCACGGCAGGAGGGATGCCGCCAGATTGAAAAGCCTTCGAGCCATAGCGGCTGGCTGCGATAGCCATGCCAATGGCATCTTTGTTCTGCGAGATCGGACCTCGTGCATCGGTCATATTTGGCTTGAGCATGAAAGGCATGTCAAGAATTTCGCTCGACTCATAGACCTTCGCATTCACGCGGTAAATCTTGCGGCCATCAATCAGACGCTCGACGCGCACCTTGGTGGGGTCAAGCGGGTACAGGTTGACGATCTGGCCAAGGCCGTTGCGCTCAATGTAAGTGACCGCACGCCCGCCCGTCAAAACCTGCTCAAACAAATATTTGCGCCACTCGAATGACGACATGTCCTCGTTGATCACGTCATGAAGGATCAACGATAGTTCGCTTTCGACCTTCGACCGACCGCCGTCTTCATCCTTGCGGTAAACGTGCAGCGGCAAGCCAGCGATGGTGCCAGCGATGAAGTTGACCGCAGCCCAGACAGCAGGCACGCCCAAGGCTGTGTCCACGTTTACGGTGACGCCGGATGATGCGTAGAGATCGCCCCAGCCCATGATCTGCAAGAAATCATTGGCAGATACGGGCGCGGTTGGGTTTTCGAGGTTGCGTTTTTCCGCTCTGCGGAAGCGATCAAACAGTGCCATCAGACCCGATCCATGAAAGCGGTTCTGCGAAACATACCACGCTAGGCGCTTAGTGTAAACGCCGGGTCATCCCACGGCGAAGATTGCAAGCCACCAGCATCGTGCGACTCGACACCCAGTGCCATTGCAAGGGCTACCAAGCCGTCGATCCGGCCAGATGATTTTGCCTTGGTCAGTTTTCGGTCGCCCGCTGGGCTGCGTTCAGCAACCGCATTCGCGGCGCACATGTTCATCACCGGGTTTGCACTGTGCCGGATCTTCCGTTCGGCAACCAGCCTTTCCAGCTTGTCCACCGCAGGGGCCATGTCCTTGAAGCCCTGACCAAACGGCTGCATCGGCAGGCTTACCCCTATTGTGTCCAGTTCTCGCGTAAAGTCATTGATCCGCCAGCGGTCATAGGCCAAAAGCTGAAGGTCGTATCGATCCGCCGCGTCTGCCACGGCCTGCGCGACGACAGCCGGAATAATGACCGGGCCGTCGATCAGCGTGATAAAACCTTGGTCGGCCCAAATGTCATAAGGCACCTTGTCCTCTTTTGCGCGCTCACGGATGCCTTGCGCTGGCATGAAGAACTGCGGGACAACGTGGTAGATGCCGTCCTGCGGAAACACCATCACAAATGCCGTCAAATCTCGGCTGGCCGAAAGGTCAAGCCCAGCATAGCATAGCGCACCCGTTTCAACCTCTGCTTCGCCAGCGTTGGCTTCCCATTCGCTGCGGTTTAGGAACGGGCTGGTGGCTTCGATGCGCTGGTTTAGGAACAGCCAGCGAAAGCTGTTCTCCTTGGCAGGCAAGCGGTCAGCCTGTTTTGCAAAATCTTCGATGTCGGTCAGGCTGCGAAACTCACCAAGCGCCGGGTTGGCCGCGCTCCATGCCTCCTTGTCCATAATCTCGCAGTTTTCTGGCGCGGTGTAGACATGGCTGACGATGCGTTTGTCTTTGGCATTCTTTGCGTCGTCCAGCCAAATGCTGAACAGATCGCCGTCTGTTGCGGCTTGCGTGCTGATGGCGATCAGGAGCGGATCATCATGCGCGCCCTGTGCGGTTTCGATGGCTTCGATAAAGCCATCGGTCGGCCCGCGCACCTGACCCACCTCGTCCAAGATCGCCAGCACAGGCGAAAGGCCGTGGGCCGTCCCAGCCTCTGCGCTGATGGCTTTGTATTCGACGTTCATGGGCAGGCCAATCAGCGATTTCTGAGACGGCACGATGCGCACGATCTTTGACAGTTCGGGCGACAGCCTGACCATTTTTTCGGCCAGCTTAAACACAAGGCTGGCTTGGTCGCGTGATCTTGCGCCGCTGATGATCTGGCTATTCTGTCGCGCCTCCGGGCCGACGATGTGAGCCAACAGGATCGCCGCGATCAACGCAGACTTGCCGTTCTTGCGCGCAACGGAAAGGTAGGCGCGGCTTGTGCCGTTGGGGTTATCGTAGATGTCCAAGATGAATTTGCGCTGAAACGCCATAAGCTTGAAACGCTTGCTGACAAGCTTTCCCTCTGGGATCATGCAGTATCGCTCAATAAAAGCACAAACTTTTTCGCCACGTGTCATCTTTTTCTCCAAAAAGATATTTACATTTTTATCCTACTTTTATATGGTCCTCTTGTCAACATAGGAGATCAACATGATACCTTGGGAACAGCACTGCTTAGAAAACGCCAAATACTTCACCGCAGTTCGCGGCAACAAGCCCTCGCTTCGCATCAAGGAAACCTTCGACACCTTGGACCAAGCCACGGAATACGCAAAGACAAAATTCGGCGGTGACAAGCGCACCATGATTTACGCCGTCACTCACGATGGCTCACACGCTCACATCTGCAACGCTTAAGGAGAAAAAAATGTCCGTGACACTCAAGTTGCTCCAGAACAAGATAGACTGCATCAACGAGATGACAGGCAACCCAGCCGAGCCTTACAGCAAGACCGAAAGCGGTTTTGTTGCAAACATCGGGTGCTACTACATCTCCCAAGCGTATGGCGGTGTTGCATTGGTCCGCATGGCGTCACATGGCGGCGGTCAATCAATGCCAACGCAGTCTGGTCACATCACTAAGCGCGAGTTGAACCATCAGCTTGATGGTTTTCTTGCGGCACTTCGAGAGATGCGGGCGCAAGCCTAGACCTTAACTCGCTGGATGAAAACCTATGCAGACGCTTATTGAAATGCGTCTGCATTTTCAGTTCATGCCCGGTGAACTGCGTGCCTCTGTATTCCTCGCCAATGATCCTGATGTTGACATGCCGCAGCAGCAAAATGTCCATCAAGTCGCGTTCTGTCTCATACGGGATGATTTCATCGACGTATGAAACCGCTTTTAGTTGCGTATAACGCTCAACAACCGATTGGATTGGCTTGTTTTTCGCTGCTCTTTGCTGAGATGGATCGACATGCAGACCGCAAATCAGATAGTCGCAAACGGATTTTGCTTCTTCCAGCATAGCAACGTGACCCGCATGAAGCAGATCAAACGCAGAAGCAGTAAAGCCAACCTTCATTTCTTCTTGACCTCCTCTGACATGATCATCGGAACAGCGTTTTTCCATCTCACCATGTGGTGCAATCTTCTGTTTTTGACGCCCATTTCCGTCACTTTCACGCAGGATGGCGCGTACATGACCGAATAAAAACTTTTCACGTATGTCCCAAGGTCAAGATAGATGTCTGTCAGACCGCCGCTGCTTGCTTGGGTCTGGGTTTGCTCTAACCTGATGCGTGGCGCTGTTATGAAAAGACCGCCCATGTGTCCGATGGCAATGTATGCGTTCACATCCTCATTAATGCGGCCCATGAACTTAAAGGGGCGATCCGTTGACATGAAAAAGGCGTTCATGGCTTTTCGGCTGAACTTGCCCTGCGAATGCAGCTTGGAGACATTGGAGCCGGGGCCGCCGATGAAGTCACCGCCCTGAGACATCGCCAATGTCAGCGCACCGCTGGCAATGTAGAATTCCAGCATCGCGTCGATGACACCATCAAGCTTTTTGATGTTTATTTGCTTGGTGATATACTCACGATCATTGTTGAACGTGTATCTGAACTGCCTGTAATCGTCGTCAAGCTGCAAGAAATACTTGATGCCAAGCTGCTTCGCGATCTCGAAATTGTAGTTTCGAGCATATACAACAGAATTCCTCTTGCCGAAATTGTCTCCGCTGTCAGTGGCGTCGATGGCCGCTTGCTTGTTGAAGACAACAACTTGGTCGCCAAAGCGTTTTTTGTATTCCGCGATCTGGCTGTCCTCGTCGTCAACCATCAAATAGATTTTGCCTGTGTATCCCGCCTCCCTTAAGGTGACGTATGTCAGGACATTGTTCGCCCTGCCGTGCGTCAGGATGAATACGGCAAAATCACTCCTCGTCATCTGCATACTCCGACAGATAAATCTCAGACAATTTGTCTGACATTTTCACGTAACCATTTTCGATTGCCTTTTCAAAGTCAATGATCACAAGCGCGCTATCTTCCATCAGGTCTTGGCATTCCTTCGAGGCGTGCGCGTAATAGTTCGCAATGACCTCAAAGTTAAACACCGTGTGTCTGCCTGCCGCGAGTGTCAGAAACCTTTTCTCCTCATCTGACAAGCCAGACCCCTCAATGCCATAAAGCAGATCGCGTGTTTTTTCGTCATTGAAAAGTTCTTCAACTTCTGGCTTTGGCCCGGTCGGCTCGTAGAGGGGCGCTGAAACCTTTTTGGTGTATTCGTTCTCATCTTCTGTGCCGGCCTTCAGCAAGGCAACAAGTTCATCTTGGCTGAAACCCATCAGCGCACCGAAATCAGCGCCGAGGTCTTCCAACTCAATCCGCAAAGCATCTTCATCCCAGCCAGCGTTCAGAGCCAGCTTGTTGTCCGCGATGATCAGCGCACGGCGCTTGCGATCATCAAGACCCGTAACCACGACAGCAGGCACATCTGTCATTTTCAGTTTGCGTGCCGCCATGACACGGCCATGCCCAGCGATCAGGTTGTTGTTCTCGTCAATCAGCACCGGGTTTGTAAATCCAAAGGCTCGGATACTGGCCGCGATCTGTGCCACCTGTTCATCGCTGTGCGTTCTGGTGTTTAGGGCATATGGGATCAGGTCCTCGACGGACATGATCTTGTTCTCATAGAAATCCATCAGTTTCTCCGCTCTGGCATTGCGATCAGATCGTCACCTGCGAGATAATCGACCACTGTTCTGATGCCGTTTACATTCTGACCAGCAGCATTAAGCGTGCGCGGGTCACTGGCCTGCTGATTTAGCGACATTGAGCGTATCACTGCAAGCTGTCTTCTTTCCAATGTATCGATCACAGAAATCAATGGATTGGGAATAAGGGTCTCACGCTTGTTCTTGATCAGGACACCAGAGCGGTCCAGCGTATCCTGATGCTTGCGAATGTCGGCTTCCATACGGACGACCTTTGCCAAGAGCAGAAGATCCATATCCCGCCAGTCCTCGCGTGCGCGCGCGCGCGTGAACTGATCCCAGATGATAACTTCATCGTCGCTGCGAAGGTGGATGCCCTCTGGAAGTGGCACGCTTTGCAGCGCACCCCGAAACCCATCAACCGCTGATGTGGTGCTATTGCTATCCGGTCTGCTCTTTTGGCTCATGTGTTTTCCCTGCGTTTTCCCGTAAACGCGCTAAAAGGAAAG
>Ga0315909_10009500_pt1 | contig 10512 bp, 21 predicted proteins | sample LakEriMetagenome_11_FD_203527 | JGI IMG/M metagenome (GOLD analysis project Ga0315909, IMG submission 203527) | Freshwater fungal communities from buoy surface, Lake Erie, Ohio, United States - Buoy 2 MA125 | ecosystem: Environmental > Aquatic > Freshwater > Lake | place: USA: Lake Erie, Ohio...
TTCGGCAATTCCAGTACTTCGTTTGCCAATTGTTAACACGAACATGGTCATTGAGAAATGAAAAAGTATAAGATTATTGTAGGTGGAAAAGGCGCCGAGTGTTATATCCACAGAGTAAATTCAGAAAAAAAATCCATACTTACTGAAGGTAAAGTCGAGGATGATAAAATGGATTTCCAAGAAATTGGAGAAGTTTTAGGAGTTGATGATGCTTTAGAAACTGACGACATTTTCTTAGGACCCTACAATAATCCTGAACTTTACTTTATTACGGTTGTAGATGAAAATGAAAAAACTATTTGGGAATCTAAACCAAAACACGAGTTTGAAGATTACCAGTGGGAGTATAAATTTGACGATGACCAAGTTTTAGTATTAGAGGATTACTCTAAAGGAATTTTTTACGAGTATGAGTTAGAACTTGAAAAAGATTTTAATTCTCAGTTATTGATTCCTATCGTGACTGAAATTGCTGAAAGAGTAGAAATTATTACGGGATTTATCTATGATGAAATAGATTTGAGTTCATACAAAGAATATGGTGATTACTGGAGTAAAGGTATCACCTATCATCTAACATGAGAAAAATAGCATTTTATTTTTATCATACGACTTGGGTTGGTATTGCAGGGGCTTACGGTTTATTTAAGAAAATTTTTAATAAACCTTAAGCCACTTGCACATCAAAATTTTCAGTTTTTCTTATCGCATTTTCTCTATGAGAACTAGCCCCTCCGCCAGAATTTACATCGGCAAAATATGATGCGGCTTCTACTTTATCGTTAAATTTAGGTAATGATGAAGCCGATTTATTTTTAGTGAAAAACGCTATTGCAATTTTAGCCGCAATTTCAGGGTCGTTCACTAATTCAGGATTTTCAACTAGTTTATTACCCATACCAATCATGTTTCCGTATTTTTCATAATTTTTTATACCAGTTAACTGGTTGAAACCCCTACCTCTATAGTTCCATCCGTCATCACCACCTTGATTTCCTACAGTTTTAGCGTAAATTACATTAAAAAATTCTTTATCATTTTTTTTCAAATTATTTAATTCGGAATCACTATAATTCGCGACTCTTTTACCAAATAATTTTCTAATTCTATCATTTGATGTTGTCGCGTAAGACACTTCACCCTTTGGTTTAAAATTACATTCTTTGTTTATAACCGAAAGAATACCTATTTGAGACAATGGGTCTTTAATTCCGTATTCATTCATTGCATTTATTAACAAATTAATATTTTGTATTTGAGTACTATCAAAATTTCCTACAATTTTTACTTTACCATCGGTGGGAGTAAAATCTGTCGATTTTGAATTACTTGAACCGGAATTGGAATTATCAGAAGAATTCCTAACCCCACCAAAAAGGTTTTTCAACGCCATTTCAATACCCTTATCGAATACAGATTCTTCGTCCAATTTATAAAGACCTCTTATTTCTTTTTTATCACTTTCCGATATTACAAATCTTTTTGACATTACTTAAATTTATTTATAAATATATTTATATAAATAATTAATCCATAATGAAAGTAATTGTTCATCATTACGATAAAGAAGTTTCAAAAAATAAAAAAACGGTAATTGATAACTTTTTGAAATTTTTATATAGGGAATATCCGGTAAAGAACAATGTTGAAATTCACTTTATGCCATATAGAAGTGAAGAAATGACCACAGGTTCAAGAAGTCAGGACAATGTTATTAAAGTTCTTACTAAGAATAGAATTACCCGAGATATTTTAAGAACCATAGCACATGAATGGATACACGAATATCAGAGAACCATTTTGAACAGGGATAGAGGTCCTGATATCGGAGGTAAAAATGAGGATGAGGCAAATGCATTAGCCGGCTCATTAATAAAAAAGTTCGAGAAAAAATTCCCGAACTTTGAAGAAATGATGTATGAGTAATTAAAATTACGCAATTTCAACCACTTCCAAATCAAAAATCAATTTTTTACCGGCCAAAGGATGATTAGCGTCAACTTTAACACTATCCTCATTGATTTCGATTACGGTAACATTAATAGGTCCTTGAGGTCCAAATCCTTGTAACATTTGACCAACTTCAACATCTGCTGGAATTTGGTCTTTTGGTACATCTGTAATTAACATTTCATTTATTTCCCCATAGGCGTCAGTATGGTCAATTTCAATTGTTTTTTTCTCACCTACGGTCATATCTACCAAACCGGACTCAAATCCTTTAATTAATTGACCCTGACCTAAAGTAGCTTTTAGCGGCTCTCTCCCCTCTTGAATTGAAGTGTCAAAAATGGTTCCGTCCTCTAGACGACCTGTGTAATGAACTGATACAGTATCAGTTGATGTAATTTTTTTCATATTTTATTATTTTTATTAATGATAAGTATTTTTTTTTACTTTAACAACTATTTATTATAAAAAAATAAGGAAATGGCAAAAATAGTTAGATTAACAGAAGCTGATTTACAAAGAATTGTTAGAAGAACAATTAAAGAATCAAATGTAGGTAAGAAAAGAAGAGTAAATGAAATGGAACACTTTTTTAATCCTGAAGCAATGTCAACCGGTGGGGCTATCGCAACTATGGTTATTACTGTTTTAAGTTTAATGGGATTCGCTGGTTCGCACTATATTAAAGATATGATTAGTAAATTAAGAAAAAAGGGCGAAGACGAAAAGGCTGATGAAGTAGAACAAGCTTTACAAGATGCTATGGGAGGTGGAGAAAACGAGGAGATGGGTGAACAAGCGTTAACACCACAAGACGACTTTTAAAAAAAATATTTTTATAAAAACCCCACAATTGTGGGGTTTTTTTGTTTTTAAAACAAAATTATTTATATATTTGTAAAAAAATAATCAAATGAATATTAAACAAAGATTGACAATTGCCATGTTTGCTCTACCAATGTCGTTTATGATGGTGACAATGGGTTCTACACCATATATTGTTTTAACAGGTGCGGTATTAATGTTAATTCATATGGTTCTTTGGGTTAATTTGTTGAGTGAAATCGAAGAGAAAAAAAAATAAATTAACATATTTATAATATATAAATTTTCTAAATCATTTGGGGGAAATGACAAACGAAAAATTGGTCGAAGAACTATTTCACATTGCTTACTATAATGGAGCTATGGATAAACTGCGTGAAAAATCATTAGAGATTCATAAAGAAATGAAGACTCCGATGGAAACTGCGGTTCCAATTGCTTTTAATATGTTAAAGACAGAAGGATTGATTCACGAAGAGGAATAATTTTCTGATAACTCATAAGATGATAGTACGGATATGTCGTTTGGTCCATGTCCGGTATATTTCCACGCTTCACCAACCAAATAACTTAAAGAATCTATACCTGATTCACTAAATGCGTCTATATCTGTTAGGTACAATTTGACATCTACTAAAAATTTTTTTGTGGTAGTACAAAATTTTACAGAAATCACATCAACAAAACTATTTTTACCATAAAGAATCTCTAATTCACGATAAAACACATTATTTAATAAAACTAAAATGCAAGTTTTCATTTAAAATTTCTTATTTTTGTATTCTTATATAGTTATAATTATGTCTAACCACAACTTAAACTAAAATTATGTTTGAATCAACTATGTCTCTATTAAAAAAAATAGAAATTAAAAAAAAGATACAAAAAGATTATGAATTTGTAGTTAAAGTTACAAATTCCTCAAAAAACTTTAATCATATTGTGGTTTCTACAAGAATGTTTGAAAATTTCATACACAAATGGAGATATGAGTTGAATGAAACTAAAAAAAATTCATACTGTCGTAACTTTTCTATTTTGAAGTCAAAATCAATAGAAAATTTTTGTTAAGGGTCTTTTTAGTTATTAATTTTCTTTCTATATTTGTACCATGAAAGCAAAATTAGAATTTGATTTAGATGACTTTGATGATAAAATGGCTCACAACCGTTGTGTCAAGGCAACTGATATGGCTATTGTTCTTTGGGAAATTACAACCAATTCATATCGTGGACTAACAAGCGGATATGATGAGGATGATTCCTATCACAAAGGAGTCGACGCTGTCTATGAGAAATTACGAGAACTCTTAGAGGAGCACGACATTAACCCTCATAATCTAATACGATGAAAAAGGTTTGGAAGAAAGTTGTTGAATTTTTTAAAATAGTTTCAGAAGGAATTGATAAAACACAATATAAAAATGGCTGGGGTAAACTTTAATAACGTAACATATCCGTTCAGGAGATTTTTCAGAAAGGTAAAGAATGTCTTTCGCTGGCTTCCTACAATTTGGAAGGATGAGGACTATGATGACCACTTCATTGTTGAAATATTAATCAAGAAACTTGAGCACACCCGCGACTTCTTCTTGTCCGATAGGACACACATTGCAAAGGCTGAAGAAGTTGCGGCGGAAATCCAAGAAGCAATTGACCGACTTCATATGACCCGTGATAGTTGGGAATTCTATGAACAACCAGCTCACGACATAATTGAAGATAAGTGGGGTAAGAGTGAATTCAAATGGATTCCAACCGATGATGGTACCGGCTCTATGTATATGGAGATTGAGCATGAGAATGTAAAGACTCCTGAAGATAAAGAACAATACTCAGAGGATTTAAGAGCCGCAATGAAAACTGCTCGTAAAGAATATGAGAAAGATAAAAAACAAGCATATAAATTTATCGCCAAACATATTGATGGTTGGTGGGACTAAAACACAATTAAAAAATGGAATGGTATATTGTTAGGGCACAAGCAAACAGAGAACGTAAAGTATCTGAAAGAATTCTAAAAGAGGCTGACAAAGGAGAACTCAGCGGGGTCATTGGTAGGGTAATTGTCCCAATGGAAAAAGTATTCGCAGCTAAAGATGGTAAAAAAACACAGCGTGAAAAAGTTTTATTTCCGGGGTATGTTTTTGTTGAGACATCAGCTATTGGTGAATTAAAACAAGTTGTTAAGAAAATTGATGGAGCTACAGGTTTATTGTCTGACAGAGCGGGGAATATCCAAGTCGTATCAGACCAAGAAGTAAACCGAATGATTGGTCTCCACGAGGAAAACAAAACAAAAAGTTTTTCAGACATATTCAGTGTTGGTGATGAAGTAACTGTAACCGAAGGACCGTTTACATCTTTCAAAGGCAACATTGAATTTATTGATAAAGAAAAAGGTAAGATTAAAGTAAATGTTCTTATCTTTGGCAGACCAACATCTGTTGAATTAGAAGACACCCAAGTAAGAAAATGAAAATAACATTCATCAGCGATACTCATAATAAACACAAACAGGTAACAAGTTCTTTACCTGGAGGTGATTTATTGATTCATGCTGGTGATATATCATCAATGGGTTATAAGCATGAAATCCAAGAATTCTGTAAGTGGTTTAACAGTTTAGAAAATTATACAGTTAAAACATTCATCGCTGGTAATCACGACTTTGGGTTTGAAAAAGAACCTGAAATGGCTAAAGAGGTTGTTAATTTTTATAAGGACATTGTTTATCTTCAGGATAGTTTTTTGGGTTATGGAGTTGATACCGAAAATTATGTTAAAATTTATGGCAGTCCTTGGCAACCTGAATTTCACAATTGGGCGTTTAACTTATCAAAAGGTGGATTAGAACTTGAGCAAAAGTGGAACAACATTCCTGAGGATACTGACATACTTGTAACTCACGGACCTGTGTTAGGTTATTTAGACAAAATTATTGGTCAATATATTAATCTTGGTTGTGAATTACTGGCAAAAAGAATTAAGACAATAAAACCCAAAATTCATGTCTGCGGACATATACATTCAGGGTATGGTTATGTTTTTGATGGTGATACTCACTACATTAATGCTTCCGTTTTAGATGAACAGTATCAATACACCCAAAAACCACTGACAGTAGAATGGGACCCTGTAACGAATAAATTGGAGTTTATTTAATTTAAAAACCCCTCGTAATTGAGGGGTTTTTGATATTTATAACTAAACCTAACCATGTTCAGTTCTGAAAATCCAGTTATAGTTATATGTGCGGTATTGTTTTCAATATTGTTTATTTCAGCCGGAGTTTATTATGTTAATAAACTTTTTTCAAGTTCAACCCAAGATGTCCTTGTTAGATTTATACTTATGGTTTTTGCATCACTTGTTGGTGTATTCATAATTGATAAGGTAGTTGCTTTTAAAATATCTTTGTTAAGTGATGAGCAAAATGGAGAGTTGTTTGATTTAATTAAGACACTTACTCTAATGATATTCTCTTACTATTTTGGTTCACAAAAGGGAGGTAAAAATGGAGAATGTTAATTATAGTTGATTTAAAAATTTTGTAAATAATATGATATTTATTAGAAAACAAAAGTTATGATATTTTTAGATGCAGAATCGGCACCACAATTAGGAGCCTTTGAAAAATTAGTAGATTACGGAGTTTTAGGTATTGCAGTTTTGGCTTTAGGTGTTGTAGGATGGTTATTTTTAAAGAGACTTATGAACGAGAGAGATAGACTCCAACAGAAAGTTGATGAACTTGAAAAAGAATTAAGAAGCAAATGACACTATTACAAGTAGAATCTTTTGGTGTTTTTGAAACACTTACACAATATGGTGCTTTAGGTGTGATTACTTTGGGTCTTGGTGGGGCATTATGGTTCTTGTTAAAAAGACAAATTGCGTCAGAAGATAGATTAAAAACAAAGGTTGATGAATTACAAAAAGAAATCAATGATTATGTAAGACAAGACCAAAATAAGATTAAAGAAACAATTGATAATAACACCAAAGCGTTAGAAAATTTGAAAGAAATTATAATGATGAATGGTGGTAAAGTTAGAAAATGAAAACTAAAACATTAATAACAATAGTATTGGTTTTATTTATCCTTTTGTTTGTTGTAAGTATGACATTCACAGGGGGACATCACGTTAACACAGTACAAGAAAATATACAACTAACAGAAGAAAACACACAATTGACTAATGAAAATCAAAAACTAACAACTGAGAATAAACAATTAACTGCAAAAGTTGACTCCCAAGCAACAGTAATACAAGAGGTGTCAACTCAGCTTGAAAATCTATCAACTAACGATGAACCTGTTAAAACTGAATCTCCTAAGATTGTTAATCGTGACAATTTTGATGATGGCGAAAAATACAGCCTTCAGCCAATTGACATACCCAATGATGAAGATAATTAAGGGTGACTCTATAGTTTTAATGACAAAAAAACAGGCTGACGAAATTAATACTATCTTTTCAAAACAAAGGTCAAAAATCCAAAAACTTCAAACGGAGTTAGAAATTGCAGAATATAAAAAAGACAGTGTGGAATGGTTAATGTTAGACCAAGATAATTGGATTGATTATGCAATATTACAAATGAAAGAGGATTCGATTGAGAACTCTAAAAATTTAGAAGTTGTCAATAGATTATCTGAATTAAAATATTCAATAGTTAACTATAATAAAGTAACTAATCAATTTGAAACTTACCAATTAGGTAACTTAAGCATCTCAACTAATAGAAAGGGGGAAAAAATACTAAAACCTGAAAAATATTTAGAGAGAAGTGATTGGTTTGCCGCCTTATTTACGGTGTTAACAATCACAAATGTTATTATTTTCTTTAATTAAAAAAAAAATGGGGGTTGTTAACCCCCTTTTTAATTTAAAATTTCTCTAAATCGCCATAATTCATGTGTAATTCGGTGTGTTCATCTTTCATCATTTGATAAGCTCTGGCAAGACGAGTTAAACCAATACCACCACCAAATCTTTTAAAGAATTTGTGAGATAAAAACTCCTCAAGTTCCCTCTCAACTCGTTCTTTTCCAAATAATTCAAACAATTTGTTAGAATATCCACCATTTTCAATTGTGTAGAACATTTCTCTCATTTCATCAACATCACAACTTCTCTCGGCAGAACCAATTGTTTCTTGACCATAAAGAATAACATCGATTTTGTTGAATTTATCATCCTGACCCGATTTCATGTTCCAAAATGGATTAGTTCTGAGTGGGAAATTTTGAAGGGATACAACACAACCCTTTTCTTTCCACATTTTTGTCTCATGTTCATTCTCCAAGATTTTAACTCCACCGTATTCATTACAAACATCGTCGTAATTTACTTCAACAGGCGTATCGAACCCTAAAAATGTTAAAAGTTCCAATTCCAATCTTTTTAATTCCTCCATTCCTCCTTTTGATTCAAACTCAAACATTGGGAAGATTAATTCGTGACGACCTGGAATTGGGTCTTTTTCTTGACGATAAGATGTTGAGATACAGAATACCCCTGGCCATTCAGGGTTCTTTAGTAATTCATACTCCAACCACATCTGACCTGTTTGTGGTAAGGGCCAAATCTCACCTTTATACTCAAATGTTGTAATTGAGTGTGGATTCTCACATGCTGCGAGAATTGATAGTCTTGATTGAGTTGGAACCTCAATAAAACCTTTGTTTAGAAAAAAAGTCCTCATTTTTTGGACTAACTCATGATAAATTTTTGTGTTTTGCATATAACTTTTGGGTAAAAAAAAACCTCCATAAAGGAGGTTTTGCGTTTATTTATTATTTATTAAATTCTTTTTCATTTTGAAATAAATACAATATAATATTGAAAAAATAAAGATTAGTATTAAAATTTTTTTGAAATATTTATTAGTATGAAAGTAAAATTATCTGAGGAGCAACTACAAAAACTGATTAAGGAAGATTTAGGGGTTGCCAGAGCTGGTTTGGCCTATACTAATTTATTTTACAGTAAAATTGAACCTATTGTAAAAGAATTTTTAAAAAACAAAAGGAGCCAAGATGTTATTTTAAAGATTTCACCACAAGAAATGTCATATATCTATCAGTCAAGTATGGACGATTACATTGATTTACCGATTGAGAGTATGACAATATTAATTAAAATGAAATCATTCCCAAGAAAGAAATCAGATATACCATTTTCAACTGGGGGTGCCGCAGAGTCAATTCAAAAAGAATACAAAAGAAGTTCTTTCTTAAAAGAACCGTCATTTGAATTACCAAAATATGTGTTAGAGGAAATTGACCAGGTTGTTGTTGGAAAAATGGAAATTGAGGTTAATATTATGAGTTCATATGATGATGGTATGGAAGAAGATTTATTGTTTGATTTAAGAGATACTATTACTCATGAATGTAATCATATCTATGAATTTTATAAAAGAGCGGAATCGGGAGCTAAACAAATTAATGTCTCTTTAAGTTATGCCGGAGGTAAAAACTTTAACATAAAAAGAGAAATATTTGAAGTTTGGCAAGATTTTTTAAATTATGTTTACAATTCTGAACCATATGAAATCAATGCTAAAGTTCAAGAAGCGTATTCATTAAGGTCAAGAATGTCACTTGACGACTTTATGAAATCAAATTATTGGAAAAACGCAAATACCCTAAAATCTTTTGACGCAGATATCTTTTTTGGTAATTTACTTGCAACGATTGATAAGTATTCACCAGGTAAAACATTGTCCATAGTTAATAATTTATACAAATGGTTTTTAACTGATTACTTTAAGTGGATGAAATTTCACAATGAAAAACCACAAAGATTTATTGAAAATTCAAAACATTTATATGATTTGATTAAAAAATTTGAACCTCGTATTAAAAAAGCGGGAGAAACACTTCGTAGAAGATATTCTAAATTGTACTCCATCGAACCCGAAATGGATTTGTCATAGTATACTGACATTTTGTCATACTTTTCTTTTTGGCACAAAAATTACATTTATCTAATCGGAACTTGATTCCATAAAAAAATTATTATATATTTTTTAAAAAATTTATATGGGTAAAATTATAGGTATTGATTTAGGCACCACAAATTCATGTGTTGCAATTATGGAAGGCAACGAACCTGTTGTCATTACAAACAGTGAAGGAAAAAGAACCACCCCTTCAATTGTTGGTTTTTCTAATGGTGGTGAAAGAAAGATTGGGGACCCCGCTAAACGTCAATCGGTCACAAATCCTGACAAAACCGTTTATTCTATTAAACGATTTATGGGTACTACTTTTGATGAAAGTAAAAAAGAAGTTAAAAGAGTTCCTTACAAAGTTGCTAAGGGGGATGGAAATACCCCTAGAGTGCAGATTGATGATAAAAAGTATTCTCCGCAGGAAATCTCGGCAATGATTCTTCAAAAAATGAAACAAACCGCCGAGGATTATTTGGGGACAACCGTTACGGAAGCGGTAATTACAGTTCCTGCCTATTTCAATGATGCTCAAAGACAGGCAACAAAAGAAGCGGGTGAAATTGCCGGTTTAACAGTAAAAAGAATTATCAATGAACCAACCGCGGCGGCACTTGCTTATGGTCTTGACAAAATGAACAAGGACATGCGAATTGTTGTATTTGACTGTGGTGGTGGAACACACGATGTTTCTATTTTGGAACTTGGTGAGGGAGTTTTTGAAGTTTTATCAACCGATGGTGATACCCATCTTGGTGGTGATGATTTTGACCAA
>Ga0315909_10009501_pt1 | contig 10512 bp, 11 predicted proteins | sample LakEriMetagenome_11_FD_203527 | JGI IMG/M metagenome (GOLD analysis project Ga0315909, IMG submission 203527) | Freshwater fungal communities from buoy surface, Lake Erie, Ohio, United States - Buoy 2 MA125 | ecosystem: Environmental > Aquatic > Freshwater > Lake | place: USA: Lake Erie, Ohio...
TTTGGCGAGATATCCCGCCACCGCCATCGTCAGGATCGGAAGCATCTGCTTGAGCAGGCCCTGATCGATCCCGGTCAGCGCCGACACCTCGCCCGCGATCGACTGGTTGACATCGTCGCCGCCGAAGATGCTGCCGAGGATGTTGTTGCCTGCTGCGGTGGGGGTCGGGTGATTGCCCAGCACTGCGTCAAGCATCTGCGCGCCGCCGCCTGAGCCAAGGATCGCGCCGGCGAGACTGCCAAGCCCGCCGAGCGGATCGGGGGTCTCGGTGCCGCCGGTGGCGGTGCGTCCCATGCCAGCGACGATCGCGGGCAGCAGCGCGCCCGCCGCGGTCATGGCGGTGTTCTCGTTAACGCCCAGTTCCTTGGCCATCGACGTGATCGCACCGGTTTGCTGCAGCATTTGTGCCAGGCTCATTGGCTATCCCCCCGTGTTCGCAAAAGCGGCGGCGCTGCTCGCGCGCGCCGCCATCGCTGATCGTTACTGCGGACCGAACAGCTTGCTCGCCATGCCCATGATGTCGTCGATCGGGTTGCCGTCCTTGTCCATGTCGATCATCGACGAGAAATGCGCCAGCGAACCCTCGCCGCCGATCGCGGCTACGATCTGGTCGAGCGAAGTGGTGCTAAGGCCGGTCTTTTCCGCAGCGAGGCCGACAGTATCGCCTTCCAGCACATGGGTCGTCCCCAGCGCCGCGATCGCCTGCTGGACCATAGCCGGATCGAGCCCGACCTGCTTGGCGAGATTGACCACGTCATCCGGTGCGCCGGTGATGTTCTTCAGAATACCGTCCAGAATGCTCATCATACTGCTCCTTCGCTAATGGAGCCCTATACTCCAATAGTCATATTACGCCGCAATGGCAGGGAAGGCCAGTGGATCAGGCGGCAACGGACGCCGGAGCCGCCTGACGCACACCTTCATCGACATGGGGTTCGAACTGGGCGAAGTTGCCGATGAACAGCTGCACCAGCTTGGCAGCCGTTGCGTCGTATTCGGCGCCGTCGGCCCAGGTGCTGCGCGGATCGAGGATCGTCTGATCGAGGCCCGCTTCGGCGAGCGCGGGCACGAATACCGGCACATCGAAGCCGAAGTTGGGATCCTTGCGGAAATCGACCGCATCCATCTTGCCATCGAGCACCGCGTTGAGCAGCGCGCGGGTCGCCTTGATCGGCATCCGCGAGCCGGTGCCATACTTGCCGCCGGTCCAGCCGGTGTTGACCAGCCAGCACGCCACACCGCCTTGGGCCCCGCCCTTGGCGATGCGCTCCTTGAGAAGGTTGCCGTAGACGCTCGGGTGGCGCGGCATGAAGGCTGCGCCGAAGCAGGTCGAGAAGGTGGCTTCCGGCTCGGTCACGCCGATCTCGGTGCCGGCGACCTTGGCGGTGTAGCCGCTGAGGAAGTAATACATCGCCTGATCCGCGGTCAGCCGCGCGATCGGAGGCAGCACGCCGAAGGCATCGGCGGTCAGCATGATCACGTTCGACGGCGCGGGGCCGAGGTTCTTCTCGGAGGTGTTGGGGATGAACTCGATCGGATAGGCGCCGCGGGTGTTTTCGGTCTTGCTGCCGTCGGTGAAATCAAGCTCGCGGGTGGCCTCGTCCATCGTCACGTTCTCGAGGATCGTGCCAAACATCTGGGTGGTGGCGTAGATTTCGGGCTCACCTTCGGCCGAGAGGTTGATCATTTTGGCGTAGCAACCGCCTTCAAAGTTGAAGACCGCGGTGTCCGACCAGCCATGCTCATCGTCACCGATCAGCGTGCGGCTCGCATCGGCCGAAAGCGTGGTCTTGCCGGTGCCCGACAGGCCGAAGAAGATCGCGCTCTTGCCGTCGGCGCCGATATTGGCCGAGCAGTGCATCGGCATCACGCCCTGCGCGGGCAGGAGGTAGTTGAGGAGGCCGAACACGCCCTTCTTCATCTCGCCCGAATACTCGGTGTTGCCGATCAGGATCAGCTTTTCGGTGAAGCTCACCGCGATCACCGTGTCGCTGCGGCAGCCGTGGCGCTCGGGATCGGCCTTGAAGCTGGGCAGGTTGATGATGGTGTATTCGGGGACGAAGCTCGCGACTTCTTCCGCCGTAGGGCGCACCAGCAGCGTTTTGATGAACAGGTTGTGCCACGCCATCTGGGTGATCACGCGCACGTTGACGCGGTATTCGGGCTGCGAGCCGCCGAACAGGTCGGCGACATAGAGCTCTTTGCGGTCTTCGAGGTGGGCGAGGAAATCGGCCTTGAGCACGGCGAAATGCTCCGGGCTCATCGGCTGGTTGATCGCGCCCCAGTTGATGGTGGTCTCGGTCGCGGCATCGCGCACGATGTACTTGTCCTTGACGCTGCGGCCGGTGAACTTGCCGGTCTCGACCAGCAGCGCGCCATGCTTCGTCAGCTTGCCTTCACCCTTGGCGAGCGCGTGTTCGACCAGCGCCGGGGTGCCGAGATTGGCGTGGATAGTGGCCCGGGTTACGAGGTTCTGGGCAGCAAGCGGGGTGGCGAGCGAGGTCAAGGTCGTATCTCCTGAGCCAGTCGGAATGGCAGCAATGCAAAAGACGAATGCGAAACAATCGGGGGCGAATCCGCTAGGCCTGCCCTAGCACTGGCGCATAGGTATGCAACCACAAGCCGGGGCCACCTCCGCAGCATCATCAATCCCATGTCTCGCGCCCATAATTGGCGACTCGGGGTGCGTCAAACGCTGCGCCCCTGCCATTTTCGCGCAAGCGGTGGACTGCACCGCCAAGCCGCCCGGCTGCCGATTGTCTCGGGCGATTGTCTCGGGCGCGCAATGGCGCTACCGCTTGCGCCATGCGACGGTGGCGAGAGGGATAGGCACAATGTCCGATAGCATCCCCGAACTGGCGGGTCCTGCGCCCGATCCGGCGCCCGAGGGCGAGCGCGTGATGCAGATCGCGCTGGTCGATGATGATCGCAACATCCTCACCACGGTCTCGATCGCGCTGCAGGCCGAGGGCTTCGCCACAAGGCTTTATTCCGATGGCGAGACCGCATTGAAGGCGCTGCTCGACAATCCGCCCGATCTTGCCGTGTTCGACATCAAGATGCCCAAGATGGACGGGATGGAGCTGCTGCGCCGGTTGCGCGAACATTCGCCACTGCCGGTGATCTTCCTCACCAGCAAGGATGACGAGAGCGACGAGGAAGCCGGGCTTGAACAGGGTGCGGACGATTACATCGCCAAGCCGTTCTCCTTGCGCCTGCTGGTCGCCCGGATTCGCGCGATCCTACGCCGCGCCGAACCGCTGCGCGAAGGTTTGAGCCCGACCGGTGTCACCGAACCCGCGCAGGCAAGTCTGAGGCGCGGCCGGCTGTTCATGGACCCGGCGCGTCACCATGTGACGTGGGATGATCAGCCGGTCAGCCTTACCGTCACCGAATTCCTGATCCTCGAAGCGCTCGCGGTGCGCCCGGGCGTTATCAAGAGCCGCAACCAGCTGATGGATGCGGCCTACCCCGACGACGTGTTCGTCGATGATCGCACTGTCGACAGCCACATCAAGCGGATGCGCCGCAAGTTCCGCGTGGTCGATGACGAGTTCGGGGCGATCGATACGCTTTACGGCGCGGGCTACAGCTTCACCGATGGCTGAAACCGGCCGGAACGGGGCAAGCGGAGAACAGCTCACCGCGACCGGAAGGTTCGCGCTCACCGCCCGCATCCTTGTGGTCAACATCCTGCCGCTGGTGGTGATGGGCGGCGGGCTGTTCTATCTCGACGGCTACCGCACCCAGCTGATCAACGAACGCTTCAAGCTGGCGCGGATCGAGGCGCAGATCACCGCCGAAGCGCTCGCCGGGGCCACCCGCGAACGGCAGGAGGCGCTGCTGGTGCAGATCGGCAAGGAACAGCGCATGCGCCTGCGCATGTTCGACACCGAGGGGCAGCTTACCGCCGACAGTTTCGAACTCGCCGATCCCTCGTTCCGCTTCAACGACATCAACGACGACGACTGGGAACAGCGCTTCGCCCGCTGGCTCGATCGCACGGTCGACACCATCGTCAGCGCCGAGGCGGTGCAAGACTATGTCGAGCCCGAGGCACTGCAGGCCAATGCCTGGCCCGAACTGGCGCGCGCGCGCGAACTCGGGCTCAGTCAGGTGCGCCTCTATGACTGGCGCGACGGCACCCCTGTGATCACCGCCGCAGCGCCTGTCGGCCTCAACGGCGCAACCCTGCTGACCGTGCGCAACGCGGTCGACATCACCGAAAGCGTGCGCGCCGCGCGCACCACCCTGTTTCTGGCCATGCTGCTGGTGATGGCGGCCTCGGCCGCGCTCTCGCTGTTTCTGGCCCGCACCATCGTCACGCCCTTGCGGCAGCTGGCCAAGGCGGCGGTGCGGGTGAGGCAGGGGCGCGAGCGCGAAGTCGAGGTGCCGCGCCTGCCGCAGCGCAGCGACGAGATCGGTCTGCTCGCCCGCGCGGTTTCAGACATGACCGGCGCGCTGCGCCAACGGATCGACGCGGTCGACAGCTTCGCCGCCGATGTCGCGCACGAGATCAAGAACCCGCTCGCGTCCCTGCGCAGCGCAATCGAATCGCTCCCCCGGGTAGCAGACCCGGCGCTCAAGGACGAGCTGATCCAGATTGCCACCCATGATGTGCGGCGGATCGACCGGCTGGTGTCCGAAATCTCCGATGCCAGCCGGATCGACGCCGAGATGAGCCGCGCGCGGCTCGAGACCATCGATCTGGGCGAAATGGTGCGCGCGATCATCGGCGGGCGCGAGGACCGCGCCGAGAACGCCGGCCGCCCGATTGCAATCGACCGGCGCGGGTTTGCTGCCCACGTACGCGGGGTCGGCGCGCGGCTCGAACGCGTGGTCGAGAACCTGCTCGATAACGCCGTCTCCTTCTCGCCGCCCGATGCGCCGATCGAGGTCGGCCTTGATAATGACGGCAGCTGGGTGACGCTGACGATCTGCGATCAAGGCCCCGGCATTCCCGGGGAATCGCGCGAAAAGGTATTCCAGCGGTTCCACTCGGTCCGCCCCGACGAGGAGGATTTCGGCAACCACTCCGGCCTCGGTCTCGCGATTGCCAGAGCGATTGCCGAAGCGCATGACGGCACACTCACCGCCGAGGCACGCGCCGATGGCGAGCACGGCGCCTGCCTCAGACTGCGGCTGCCGGCGGCGGCATGAGCGAGCCATCGCGGCCAGTCCATCAGGCCAGCGCGGTCGTCATCGGCGGCCGCGCGCTGTTGATCGAGGGCCCGCCCGGCAGCGGCAAGTCGAGCCTGACGCTCGCCCTGATCGACCGCGGCGCGGTGCTGATCGGTGATGATGCGGTGACGCTGATGCGCGAGGGCGCGGCGCTGATTGCATCGCCGCCGCCCAATATCGCCGGCCTGCTGGAAGTGCGCGGAATCGGGCTGGTGCAGGTGAATGTAGCAAGCCCGGCACCCATCGCGCTGGTGCTGGAACTGGGCGGCGCGGCGCCTGATCGCCTGCCCGAGACGCCCCTGCCCTGCCGCATGATCGCCGGCGTCGCGGTGCCGGTGCTGCGCTTCGATCCGGGCACCATAGCGCCGGCCCAACGCGCCGAGCAGGCGCTCGCGCTCCACGGGCTTGGCGAAAATCCGCCTTCCCTTTCCACCGCTTCGGGGCAACAAGAGCAGTCATGACGACGCCTGCCGATCCGCCCCGCCCGCCGCAGCGGCTGCTGCTGGTCACCGGCCTTTCGGGCGCAGGCAAGTCCACCGCGCTCGCCGTGCTCGAGGATCTCGGCTGGGAGACAATCGACAATTTTCCCGTGCGCCTGCTCAAGCGGTTGGTCGCCATGCCGGATGAAGCGCGCGGACCGCTCGCGATTGGCTTCGATTCGCGCACCCGCGGTTTCGTGCCGGCTGACATCATCTCGCTGGTGAAAGACCTCGCCGCGCGCGAGGATATCCTCCTGAGCTTTGTGTTCCTCGACTGCGCGGGCAGCGAGCTCGAACGGCGCTTCAACGAGACCCGCCGCCGTCACCCGATGGCCGCCGGACGTCCGGTGCTCGAAGGCATCGCGGCCGAGCGCGAATTGCTCGAACCCTTGCGGCGCTGGGCCGAGATCATGATCGATACCTCGGCCATGACCAGCAACGATCTGCAGGGCCACATCCGCCAGCTGTTCGCTGCGGACAGCGCGGATGGCGCGATGACGCTCACGCTCTCGAGCTTCGGCTTTGCCCGCGGGATGCCGCCGCTCGCCGATCTGGTGTTCGACATGCGCTTCCTCGACAATCCCCACTGGGTGCCCACATTGCGCGAGTTGACCGGACAGGATGCGCCGGTGGGGGAGCACGTCGAAAAAGACCCGGCCTTTGCCGATGCCTTTGGGCACATCCGCGACCTCTTGGTGATGCTGCTTCCGCGCTACGCCGCCCAGGGCAAGCCCTATGTCCACGTCGCGTTTGGTTGTACCGGCGGGAGACACCGTTCGGTCTACACCGCCGAACGCATGGCTGAGAGCTTGCGCGCCGCCGGATTTTCGCCCACTGTTCGGCACCGCAATCTCGGCTCGCGTGCGGCGGACGAGATTGAACGGGATCGACGCTAGACGCGGCCAACGAACCTCTGGCATTGTCCAATCAGGTTGAAACACGTAAGGCCTCGCCGCAGCGGGCAGTTAACGGACCGAATTTCACGCATGATCGGCTTGATCCTGGTTACTCACGGTCGCCTCGCCGACCAATTTGTCGAGGCGATGGAACACGTCGTCGGCCCACAGGATGGTATCATCACCGTCTGCATCGGGCCCAATGACGACATGGAACAGCGCCGCGCGGACATCGCGGCGGCGATTGGCGCGGTCGACATCGGCAGCGGCGTCATCATCCTCACCGATCTGTTCGGCGGCACGCCGTCGAACCTGGCGATCTCGCTGCTGAATGCCGGCCATGTCGAAGTGATCGCGGGCATCAACCTACCGATGCTGATCCGCCTCGCCGGCGCGCGCAAGGCGATGGATGTGACCGCCGCGGTCCATGCCGCGCAAATGGCGGGGCGCAACTACATTACCATCGCCAGCGAGTTGCTCGGTCAGGACACAGCCCCCGCACGGGCCAAGGCCTGAGGGGAGGCCGCCGTGGGGGATGCACGCAAGACCATCACGATCGTCAACCGCCGCGGGCTCCACGCCCGGGCGAGCGCGAAGTTCGTCAACATGGTCGCCGTGCTGCCTGCGGGCGTGAAGGTGACTGTGAGCAAAGCGCCCAACAGCGCGGCGGGCGGCTCGATCCTCGGGCTGATGATGCTCGGCGCCGCCAAGGGTGATACGATCGAAGTGCTGGTCGAAGGCGACGGGGCCGACAGCGTGCTGGCCGATCTTGCCGCGCTGGTCGAAACCGGCTTCGGCGAAGACTGAACGCGGGGATTGACGCGCGCGGCCGATGCCGCCAGCAGTCATGCAGATGCAACGCCAGATCACCGGCTTTTCCAATCCGACCGTCAAATATCTGCGGTCCCTGCGCGACAAGAAGCATCGCAAGCGCGCCGGCCAGTTTCTGGTCGAGGGCCTGCGGCTGCTCGAGGATGCTCGCAGCATGGGCCGCGTGCCGCAGATGCTGGTGATGGCCGAGAACCGCGCGCCGCATGAATTGCTGGCCCAGCTCGAGTACGTGGTGGCAGCGGCGGGCGGCGAGGTGATCACCACCACGCCCGACATTCTCTCCAAGATCACCGGCAAGGAAAACGCCCAGAGCGTTGCGGGGGTGTTCGACGAGTGGGACACGTCGCTGGAGACGCTTGATCGCAGCGCCGCGCCGATCTGGCTGGTGGCCCAAGCCCTGCGCGACCCGGGCAATCTTGGGACGATGCTGCGCACCTGCGACGCGGTGGGCGCAGGCGGGCTGATCCTGATCGACGACTGCGCCGATCCGTTCAGCGCCGAAGCTGTGCGCGCCAGCATGGGCGCGGTGTTCACCGTCGGGGTGGCGCAGGCGCGGTGGGACGAGTTCCTACCGTGGCTGCGTTCAGGAGCGGGCCAGTTGGTCGCCGCGTCCCTGCGCGATGCGGTGCCCTATCGCGGTGCGGATTATGCCGCGCCGTGCTTCATTCTGGTGGGCAACGAATCGCAAGGGCTGCCGGAAGATTACGAGGCGGCCTGCGACCTGCGCGTGACGATGCCGATGCGCGGGCGGGCGGATTCGCTCAACGCTGCGGTGGCGGGCGCGGTGCTGGCCTATGAGGTGCTGGCGGGGGTGGAAGCCTAAGCTACTCCGCGGCGTCCTTGCGCTGCTCTAGCGCGGGGTAATCATCCTCCACCCCGTCCGCATCGGCGGCGTTGTAGCGCGGGGCGCTTTCGACCAGCGGGACATCCTCGATTTCGCTTTTACCGATTTCGATTCCTTTCTCAGCAAGCCTCCTGCCTGAAGAAAGGACGTTTCGCTCAAAGCTGCCGACAAAGTTATTATAGTTCTTCACGGCCGACTCAAGCCCGCCGCCTACGCGCTTAAGATGCTCGGCTGACTTCCTAAGGCGCTCATACAACTCCGCGCCCATCCGCCCGATTTCCGCCGCTTCATTGGCCATCTTGTCCTGCCGCCAGACCTGCGCGACCGTGCGCGCAATCGCGACGAGGTTGGTGGGCGTTGCCAGCAGCACCTTGTTGCGGAAGGCGAAGTCCCACAATTCGGGATCATGTTCGAGCGCGGCGGCAACGAAATGCTCGCCCGGCACGAACATCACCACATAATCGGGCGCATCGTCGAACTGGCTCTGGTAGCTTTTGGAACCCAGCGTCTGCACGTGCCCGCGCATCGACTTGGCGTGGAGATCGAGGTTCCGCTTGCGCTCGCCCTCGTCATCGGATTCGAAAGCAGCCTGATAGGCATTCAATGACACCTTGGAATCAATCACCAGCTTCTTCTGGCCCGGCACGTTGACGATCGCATCGGGCCGCTGGCGCCCGTCATCGGTGTCCATCGACTGTTCCAAATGGAAATCGGTGTGTTCGGCGAGCCCGCATTGTTCGAGCACATTCTGCAAGGCCCGCTCGCCCCAGCGCCCGCGCGCCTTCGGGCCACTGGTCAGCGAATTGCCGAGCCGCTGCGCCTCGCGCTTTACCTCGTCCTGGCCTTTTCGCATTTCCTCGATCACGCCGGCGAGCTGCCCGAAGGCATCGACCCGCTTTTCCTCGAGCGCCTTGACCTGGTCCTCGTAGCTCTTGAGCCGGTCGCCGACGGGGGCGAGCAGCGCCTTCAGCTTATCCTCGCTCGCCTTTTCGGCATGGCCGAGCCGTTCCTCGGCGCGCTTGAGGAAAGCTTCCTGCGCCTTGCCCAGCACGGCAGCGCCGGTGTTCTCGAACTCCTTGAGGAGATTGGAGCGCGATTCTTCGAGCAGCCGTTTCTGCTCTTCAAATCCGGCGCGCTCGGCGCGGAACTGCGCATTTTCGGTGCGCGTGGCATCGAGTTGCGCCGCCAACCCATCAGCCCGCGCCGCGCGTTCGCCCAGCGCGGCGACCTCGATCCGTGCCTCGCCCAGTTCGGCAATCACGCGCTTGAGTTCGCCCGCTTGCTCGGCCCCCGCCCGCTCGGCCTGGGCGAGCCGCGCGCGCAGATCGGCGAACGGACGCGAGGCAAAGAACCACCCAGCTGCGCCGCCGAGAGCGGCACCGAGGATGAGCGTGAGGAGGGGAAGAATCGCAGGATCCATTGCGGAATTCTAATCGGAACGTATGGAGAACTCTAGGGGTGCGGCGCCGATATCCGCAAGAAAGGGGGGACCGCGGGTCAAGCCCGAGGCGGGGATAAGGCGCTGTAACGGCGCAAAGCGCCGCGAGGGCACGCGCCCGAGCCGCTGGGGCCTGTAGCGGAGCGCAGCGAAGCGAAAGAACAGCCCCGAGGACGAAGGCGCGGAGGCGCCTTCGAAAAGCAGACTACGCCGCCCGGCGAATCTTCTCGAGCTTCTTGAGCGCCATCGCCTTCTTGAGCCGCGAGAGATGGTCGATGAACAGGATGCCTTCCAAGTGGTCCATCTCGTGCTGCAGACAGGTTGCCAGCAGGCCCTCGAGCGCTTCCTCGTGGGTGTTGCCGTCCAGATCCTGATAGCGCACCGTGCAGGTCGCCGGGCGATCGACGTCGGCATATATCTCGGGGACCGAGAGGCAGCCTTCCTGATAGGTCGAAAGCTCCGCCGCCGGATCGAGGATCACCGGATTGATGAAGACGCGCGGCTCGTTCTTGGTGGCGGGGTGCGTGTGCTTGTGGCCGTTATGCGAGCACTCGACCGGTTCCGCGTCGGGATCATCGGGCTGGAGATCGATCACCAGCACCCGCTTGGGCACGCCGACCTGGATCGCGGCAAGGCCGATGCCGGGGGCGTCATACATCGTCTCGAACATGTCTTCGACAAGCTGCTTGAGCTCGGGGCCGAACTCATCCGGTTCAACCGGAGTCGAGATGGTTTTCAGCCGGGAGTCCGGCACTTCAAGGATTTCGCGGATAGCCATAGGCGAGGTATTTAGGCGAGCACTGTGCAGATTTCAACGCAGCTTAACCGACGGGCCGCCGCGCT
>Ga0315909_10009502_pt1 | contig 10511 bp, 9 predicted proteins | sample LakEriMetagenome_11_FD_203527 | JGI IMG/M metagenome (GOLD analysis project Ga0315909, IMG submission 203527) | Freshwater fungal communities from buoy surface, Lake Erie, Ohio, United States - Buoy 2 MA125 | ecosystem: Environmental > Aquatic > Freshwater > Lake | place: USA: Lake Erie, Ohio...
AGCGAGGTTTTATTAACAGATTGATTAGCTCTCTAATCGAGAGTGAAACCTTAGGCTGGACATGTTTTTCTCGGCTAGTTGAAACCGCTTGGTTTTGAAACTGTGCGCCAAAAGCCAAAGCAACCGCTGCCAATACGGCAAGAACAATTGCTAATAATCTAAGTTCTGGTCCCACAAGTATTCCTAAAATTTCCCAAATTCGAGCCTAGCCCTGAATTGTGCTGAATAGCCAAAACTAACGGCTAGATTTGAGCCATGATCAGGCCAATCCGCATCTATGGAGACGAAGTACTGCACCAGCGGGCCCAGCCGGTCACAGCATTTGATCAGGAATTATCCAATCTAGTTCGAGATATGTTCGAAACAATGGAGAGCGCTCCTGGGGTAGGTTTAGCAGCTCCTCAGGTGGGCGTTGCGCTGCAGGTGTTTGTATATGACTATCCAGATGATGATGACAATCCTCGACGAGGGGTTGTGATAAATCCAACCATTACTATTGGGCCAATATCAGAAGAGGAACCCGATGAAGAATTGCACAGCGAAGGCTGCCTCTCCGTCCCGGGTGAAAGATTCTCACTGCAGCGAGCGGACTGGGCAGTAATCGAAGGCGTTGATCTAGATCAAAAACCGATAAGAATCGAAGCCGAGGGTTGGTTCGCAAGGATCTTTCAGCATGAGTTTGATCATCTTGAAGGAATCATTTATGTCGACAAGCTGCCTGAAAATGACAAAAAGGAAGCATTCGAAGTTATGGCCGAGCTTGGTTGGAATAGACCTGGCCAGTCCTGGCTACCAGGAACAGATCACCTCGAGGACTAAAGCCACACCCTTAGCAAGCTGGCAACTGCTGCCGCGGCTATCACCACAAAAATAAATGGCACTCTCAAGTAGAAAAGAACTGCTGCAACCGCCAAGGCCGCTGCCCTAGCGTCTAAAGTAATCCCCTCGGCAGAGACAAAAGTTTGAATTCCCACAAGGCCTGCAAGCATCGCTACTGTAAGTAGCGCAGCCAGAGATCGAATGCTTGGATTTCGAACAAAACGCTCTGGGATCAGATGCCCAAGCAGCTTCCAGGAGTAAACCAGAGCACTTGCGATCAAAACACCTGCCCACAGCGTCATTTTGATTTTCCTAAAAGCTCGATTATCCAGAAAATTACAGCAACACCTGCGGTGAGTAGTACTGGAATACCGGCTGGAAGAAATGCAGAAAGTAAAACAGCACTAAACGCTGAAACCACAGCCAGCAGCAATAGCTTGGACTCTTTTAGTCTTGGCCAAATCAATCCAAGAAAAGCCGCGCCAGCTGCTGCGTCTAAACCCCAGTCAGCCGGGTTACCGATTGCAGAACCAAGCAACGCACCTGCTGCTGTGGCTAGGTTCCAGAATAGGAAAACAAATATTCCGGTTAGCCAAAAACCCTGGCGCTGTTTTGGAAGATCAGGCTCTTGGGACAGCGAAACAGCATTTGATTCATCAATTGTTAGTTGCGCTCCAACGGGCTTCAAGATTCCGGACAAGGAAATAACGGGCGCCAATCTAATTGCGTAGAAGCCGTTACGAACACCCAGTAGCCAGGCTGACAAAATAGCAGGAACAACTCCGGCACCGGTTGCGATAACTCCAACAAAAGCAAACTGGCTACCCCCGCTAAACATCAAAAGGCTTAGCGCCATGGTCTGCCAAAAATCTAAGCCTGCAGCAACCGATAGAGCTCCAAAAGAAATGCCATAGAGACCGGTTGCAAAACCTACCCCGAATGAGATTGCCTTAACGCTTTGCGCTTCACTTGGCATCCAAAACCCCATTCTGCATGAGCTTGATAATAAGCTCGCTGGCGCTTAGAAAGCCTAGTGAAAGAGCAAGCGGTTGGTATTGCTCAAGACTTAGCTTCGGCTTGGTGCCGGAGGTGATCTTTGGCCACTCCTCGGCGAGTTTTTCAATCAGGCCCTTTTTTCTAACCGGTAGTGCCATAACAGCTTGACTAAGTTCAAAATTGCTTCTGAAAATAGGAGGGGTTTCTTTGAGCAACTTCGCAAGATCTGCTAGCTCAAAAGCTGATTCAGCTAAAGCGGCTGACCTAATGGCATTAATTAGCCCATCGGGGCCGCTATCGATACTCACCACATCATGCATTCCAGCTCCGAGAGCTTCGACGCGAAGGGTTGCAACGTCATAGACCGTGGTGAGAACTGCCTTGGGGACCTCTGACGAGTTCTCATACTTTTGCCTTAGTGTCAAAAAAGCGTCTACTCCTGTTTTGCTATCTAGTTGCTGATCAATAACTATGACATCCACCAATAAATCAGGTAGCTGGTCTAGCTGACCTTGGCTGCCGTCGGATTCAAAGACCACAGTGAGGTTTTCAGTGGCATCAAGAATTGTCCTCCTGGCAGATCGAACACTCGTGTTCCAATCAATCAGGGCAATTCGAAGCGGCTGACTCATGCAGGTTCTGATCAGTCTTGCTTGGGCCGAAGAATCGGGAAAAGAGCCGAAACGGTGAACCCAACCCCAACTACGCGTTGAGCCTCTAGGGATCCACCGAAGCTCTCAACACGCTCACGCATAGCTGTGATTCCGGGTCCGATGACTTTTTCTAGCAGGTTATCGATGTCATCGTTGGCGTCATAGGGAGCAGGTAAGCCATTTGGGCCAACAGCGCTTTTTCTAACCACCTCGACACCGTTGTCTCGAATGATTACCTGAAGGCTATTTTCAAACCAGGTCATCTCCACGGTTACCGTGGTGCCTTTGGGGTTGTGCTGGCGAACATTCTTTATTGCCTCGAAAACTATTCGATAAATTGCAATCTCCATTGAGCTATCCAATGGAACTCGGGAACCAGAGTAAGTTATGGCCATTTTGTAACCGGCCTCACGCATTTTTTGCTCAAGAGCCGAGATGCTTTCCAGTGTGGGTGGCGCAGTGGAAATCATGGTTCCGCGATTGATGGTCTCGTAAAGCCGTCTAAGCTCGGCATGAGCAGCCTTTGCACTTAGCAGCACTTTATCCAAAGCACGCAGACCCGCATCTGGGTCTAGCTTTGCCGTGTATAAACCAGCCTCAGCGTTAGTTATCACCGAAGAAATGTGTTGCACAGCACTTTCGTTCATGTCCCCCGCCATCTCGAAGCGCTTGGCTTGCTCGGCTAGCTCCAGCGAGATTTCATCTTGCTGGGAGTTTGAGTATTTGCGGTTGCCCTGGAATTGCCGCTGCAGGTATTGTTCACGCACGAGTCGCCCGCCGACAGCGGCAAGGCTAATTAGGCTTCCCGCCAGTATCGATCCAGTGATAAACAAAACCAGTCTTCCGGTGTCAGTGAATTCGATAATCCCTAAGTTAGGTAGTGAAAGATTTGGACTATAGGAAGCGCTTGCGATAATCATGAATGAAGTCGCGCTGACGACCAAAATGTTGATTACACGCCAAGGGTTTGCCGTGAACACTCCGGAAACAAAAGCAACGACTGCAAGAACTAGATTCCCGAACGATGGAACCGCGGAGAATCCGAAATGCAGGGCAGCTCCGACAAAGAGCATGGCGCCCGTGAAGTAGCTATATTTTCTGACAAAGAGCGAAGCTAGTGCGAATGGTGTAGATAGTAGAAAGTAGCTAATTCCGCTAGTAACAGCGTCGATTCCGCCGAAAACAACCAAAAGGGTGAGAGAAAGTGCAATCTCTGGGACCCATTTGGTGTCTAGTATCCAGCGAATCACACATATCTCCTGAGGCTTACTTTGATGTGGGCTGGATTCTATGGCTCCCCGGCTTGGACTCGAACCAAGAACCTATCGGTTAACAGCCGATTGCTCTGCCAATTGAGCTACCGAGGAATGCTTGCGCAGCCTCCAACACTACCAAAAATGGCGGCCCTGCTTTGTCAGTAGCCCAAGGATGGGCTAACCTCGCCCACCCAGGCACCCTTACCCAAAAAAGCCTTTACGTTCTGCTCAATTCGCGTGGCAAATAGCCTGGTGACTATTTCCTTAGTGTCGGCGGTATGAGGCGTCAGAATCAGATCGTCGCGGCCAAAAAAGGCGTGTCCATCTGGGAGCGGTTCCGGCTCGGTTACATCCAACCCGGCCCCAGCCAACAGACCCTCATCTAAAGCTCGAATTAGATCATCGCTAACCACAATTGGTCCTCGGGCTACATTCACAAGATAGGCAGTCGGCTTGAAAAGCGACAGCCGCTGGTAATTGAATAGTCCGCGGGTTTGATCTGTCAGAGCGCAGGTCACAATCACAAGGTCCGCCTCAGGAATCAAGCTATCTAGTTTTTCCAGACCCGCTACTTTTTTGACTCCAGCGAAAGGTAGTTCAGCATTGTTTCTCACCACAGTGATCTCTGCCCTAAAAGGCGCAAGAAGTTTTCTGAGCTCCTCTGATATTCCACCGGCGCCAATGAGCAGAACTTTTGAATCATAGAAGCTAAAAGCTTCACGCTTACCCCAACTGGAAGCCTTGATGCGAACCGGAAGCTTTCGACCAAGAGCCAAAGCGAGCATTAGAGCATGCTCAGCTACTGGTTCCCTATAAGCACCTTTAGCGCTAGTGAACAAGACATTCTTGTCTAATTGCTTAGCGAATGCGTCAACTCCGGCAAATGGTAACTGCACCCATTCCAACTGCGGGTTGCGATCGATTAATTCTCCCAGTGCTTCAGGAGACGAGTAATCCGTCCAGATCAGCCCACGAACTTCTGGCCCCATAGGCGAAAGCTTGGCACCGCCTAGTTCTAAAGCTTTTTCGTATTCCGGAAAGCTCTTTGGTTCGATTGCGACAAAATTGTTAGCCACCTTGAAGCGCCCGCCTGCGTTGTTCGATATCCATAAGTTCTTTTTGGATTTCAGAAACCTTGGCTGAATCCGATGGTTCGGTTTGGCGAAGAACCGCTTGCAGGGAAAGCTTCTGCCGGGTTAGCAAATTAATAAAGCCACTAACCGCAACGCCATCGATATACCGCTTGAGCTCTTCTTCGTTCCTTGCAGGTAGCGATGTAGCGGCCATCGCCCGAAGAATCTGGTGAAGGACTGGGTCAAGCGACTCTGAGAGCTTGGCTAACCAGTTTGGGTCTTTCCGATTTGCCACATTGGCCAATAAAGCTGAGGCAAGTAAGGAGTGAACATTGGCTAGAAAATCTCCAGAAGCTAGTTCTAGGAATTTATCTTCTTCAATCTCTGCCGGGTGCTGAATTAGCACCTCAAGCAACTGTCGCTCGAATCGAATAGTTGGATCTCGAAGATCTGGCTCCTCAAAGGACTGGGCAGCAGGTTCTGCGGCAACGTCTTGTCGCATTGGCGCTACTGCCGCAACAACTTTGTCCTTGATGGCACGCTCTACCAAAGAGCTCACTTCCGAAACGTCAAGATTAACCCAGTTGGCTACTTCTCGAAGGTAAACAGAGCGCATTGCAGAGTCCCGAATTGTTGCAATGACTCCGGCGGCCGCTCTAGCGGCACCAACACGACCTTCAACGCTAGATAGGTCAAAGTTTTTTAGCTTCTGCTTGATAGCAAACTCGTAGATGGGTTTTTTGCTTTCAATCATCAGCTGCACGGCCTCATCGCCTTTTTGCACCCTCAGATCTGAAGGATCTAACCCATCTGGTCCAACCGCTATGAAGCTGTTGGCGTGGAACTTGTCAGCGTCGGCAAAGGCGCGCATCGCTGCTTTTTGACCAGCTTCGTCTGGATCAAACGTGAAAATCACTTCTGCTGGATGATCAACATTTGCTGAAAGCATGCGATTTAGGATTCGAATGTGCTCATCTCCGAATGCTGTTCCGCAGGTTGCAACCGCAGTGGTGACTCCAGCCAGGTGACAAGCCATGACGTCGGTGTATCCCTCAACTACAACTACCTTTTGCGTCTTGGAAATTTCTTTTTTAGCTAGATCAATTCCATACAGCACCGATGACTTGTGATACACCGGAGTTTCCGAAGTGTTTAGATACTTTGGCCCCTGGTCGTCATCAAAAAGTTTTCTAGCTCCGAAACCAATCACTTGGTTAGAGGTGTCTCTTATTGGCCAAATGAGTCTTCCGCGGAACTTGTCGTAAAGCCCACGCTCTCCCCTGGAGGCCAGCGATGCCAGTACAAGCTCATCCTCGGTGAAACCCAGTGTCTTCAAGTGATCCACGAGGTTGTTCCAGCCCTTGGGAGCAAAACCCACTCCAAAAGTTTCGGCAGCTGATTTATCAAAGCCGCGGGATTTCAAGAAGTCTCTACCGGTTGTTGCCGCATCTGTTCCTAATTGCTCGGCAAAGTATTTGGAAGCAGCGAGATTTGCTTCATAGATTCTGGCTTTTTGTCCCTGGTCTGGGGCGTTGGAACCAGCTTCGTAAGTGAGGGTGTAGCTAGCTTTTTGGGCTAGGTTCTCAACAGCTTCATAGAAACTCAGTGACTCCATTTCCTGCAAGAACTTGTACACATCCCCACCTGCTCCACAACCAAAGCAGTGATAAAAGCCCTGCATGGGTCTGACGTTGAAAGAGGGGGATTTTTCCTGGTGGAACGGGCAAAGCCCCTTCAGGCTTCCCGCGCTGGCTGGCTTTAGAGCAACGTAGCCACCGATAACATCAGCGATGTTGATCCGAGCCTTTACTTCTTCGATGTCTCGCGCGCTTATTTTTCCGGCCACTTGATAATCCTATTTAGTCACTAGTTCGTGGTGCAGGCTAAGAGCCGACACGTCAGTAAGTGATGCCACTTGGTCAACAATCACACGGTGCTTTTGCTCATCGGTGGTTGCTTCCTGCCAAGCGCCGGCGCAGTAGGTATCTAGGTGCTTGCCGTTGGCTGCAAGCAGCGCATCTGCAAGCTCTGAAAGATTGGCCCTTTGCCATTGGTAGTAGGGTTGCCTTTTCTCATCGGACATTAAATAGGCGGACACTATTCCCTTAAGAACTGCTATCTCAGCCCTAACCGCTGTTGGAACTACCAGGGCTCCCTGGTATCTAACTAAGTGCTCGGAAGCGTTAGCCAATTCTGTTTGGTCTGTGGTTCTTCTTACAAACGAGCCAATTAATGCACTGGTTAGGTTCTTGAGAGTTGCCTGATCTTTCATTTCGCCACTGTGACTTGAAAGCCAGTAACTATTTGAACGCAACCTAGCAAGGGCTTGTTCGAAATCTGAAATAGTAAGCTCCGAGCCGTCCCACTCCGAGATCTTCTTTAGCAGACCCGGGTCAGTATACGCCGAGTTGATCTCTGAGAGATTTACATATCCTGAAACAATGGCATCCTCAAAGTCGTGGACTGAATAGGCAACATCATCTGCAAAATCCATTACCTCGGCTTCGATGCACTTACGCATTGGGGTCGCTCCGGACCTTAAGAATTCAAAGACATCTTTGTCATCTTGGTAGTAACCAAACTTCACCGAGTAGTCTCCCCCAGTTTCTGCCTGACCTGATTCTCTAGCCCACGGGTACTTACACGATGCATCCAACACTGCTCGAGTGAGGTTAAGGCCGCAGCTTTTTCCTTTTCCGTCAAACACTTTTGGTTCGATTCGAGATAGCAGCCTCAGGGTTTGAGCGTTTCCTTCAAATCCACCAAATTCTTTAGACCATTCGTTAAGCGCTGCTTCGCCATTGTGACCAAACGGAGGGTGCCCTAAATCATGAGCTAAGCAAGCGGTATCAACTACATCTGGATCAATACCGAGTTCCTGAGCCATCTCACGACCGACTTGAGCAACCTCAAGCGAGTGGGTGAGCCTGGTTCTGGCGAAATCACCAGTCGAAGGCGAAAGTACCTGCGTTTTCGCGCCGAGTCTTCGAAGAGCTGAAGAGTGCAAAACTCTAGCTCGATCTCTTGCGAATTCGCCGCGCTTGATTGAGCCCGAGCGATCTTCTGGAACAAATCTTTCTTGATCAGATTCTTGATAACCTCGGCTAATCATTTAGCCACCCGAAACACTAAGTTCAGCTTCCAAAAGCGACGCTCTCGCGGAATCGCCAAGCTCCCTGGAGTCCAACCAGTGCTCAGGTAGTGCGCAGCTCTTCATTCCCCCAGCTCTTCCTCTTGGACCCTCGGCTTCGTCTCCGGGGTATGGCATGCCCCGATCGAGTGTGCCAAGAAGTTCATCCATGTGGGTCAGCGTTTCAACACTTGCAAGAGCCGCACGTAAGGAACCGCCGACCGGGTAGCCCTTGAAGTACCAGGCCACGTGTTTTCTAATATCTCTGCAGGCACGCAATTCATCACCGAAGAACTCAACAAGTAGCTCCGCATGCCTCTTGAAAGCGTCCGCTACCTCTCCCAAATTTGGCTGTACCTGAGAGTATTTGATGTCGGCATTTGGGTTTTCAAGATAAGAGCGGAAGGCGTTTTCTAAATCTGCAAAAAGCCAGGGCCTTCCAAGGCAACCTCTACCAACAACCACGCCATCAACACCGGTTTGCTTCATCATGTTTACTGCATCCTGCGCAGACCAGATGTCTCCGTTTCCAAGAACTTGAACATCGGGTAAAGCTGCTCTTAGTTCAGCTATCGCGTCCCAGTCAGCTTTGCCAGAGTAGAAATCAGCAGCGGTTCGACCGTGCAGGGCAACTGCCGCTACTCCGGCATCCCTTGCAGCTTTTCCGGATTCTAGAAAAGTCAGGTGATCAGCGTCGATACCCTTTCTCATCTTTACTGTCACTGGAATGTCCCCAGCAGCCTTCACGGCATTTTGAACAATTGCTTGGAAAAGATCTTGCTTCCAAGGAAGCGCTGCTCCGCCACCTTTCCGAGTAACTTTTGGAACCGGGCAGCCAAAGTTTAGATCGATGTGGTCGGCGCGATCTTCAGAGACCAACATGGTGACTGCATCGGCGATGGTTTTGGGGTCAACTCCGTATAACTGCACAGAGCGGACCTTTTCGCTCTCGTGGTGACCAATAAGTCTCATGGACTCTTCGGTTCGCTCCACAAGAGCCCTAGATGTAACCATTTCCGAAACGTAAAGGCCTCCGCCAAAGCCCTGGCAGAGTCTTCGGTACGCGGTGTTTGTGATTCCAGCCATTGGAGCAAGTACTACCGGCACATCGATCGCTATGTTGCCATAGCTTAGAGCCGGTTTAGTTTGTGCCTGCATGAACGATTAGACCAACTTCTCAGCCAGGTAACCCTTTAGCTTGTCTAGGGAAACTCGCTGCTGTTCCATGCTGTCTCGCTCGCGGACGGTTACTGCCTGATCCTGCAAAGAGTCAAAATCAACAGTGATGCAAAAGGGTGTTCCGATTTCATCCTGCCTGCGGTAGCGGCGTCCGATTGCACCGGAATCGTCAAAGTCAATGTTCCAACTCTCACGCAGATCGTTGGCTAGCTTTCTGGCAACTGGTGAAAGATCTTCGTTGCGAGAAAGTGGAAGCACGGCAGCTTTTACAGGTGCCAGTCTGAAGTCCAAGCGCAGCACGGTTCTAACATCAACACCACCTTTTGTGTTTGGCGCTTCATCTTCGGCGTAGGCGTCGACTAAGAAAGCCATCAGAGACCTCGTTAGCCCAGCTGCTGGCTCAATAACATAAGGCGTCCAGCGCTCATTGATGCTCTGATCGAAGTAGCTAAGGTCAACACCCGACTCTCTTGCGTGAGTTGCTAGGTCAAAGTCAGTGCGGTTAGCAACTCCCTCGAGTTCACCAAATTCGCTTCCAGGAAAACCAAAGCGGTATTCGATGTCTACTGTCCGCTTTGAATAGTGCGAAAGCTTTTCCTTCGGGTGCTCGAACAACCTAAGGTTTTCAGGATTGATTCCAAGATTTACGTACCAGTTGAAACGCTCTTGAATCCAGTACTCGTGCCAAGTCTCATCTGTTCCTGGTTGGACAAAGAACTCCATTTCCATTTGCTCAAATTCGCGAGTTCTAAAGATAAAGTTTCCAGGGGTGATCTCGTTACGGAAGCTCTTTCCAATCTGACCAATTCCAAATGGCGGCTTCATACGAGCCGCTCCTAGGACGTTGGCGAAGTTTACGAAGATTCCTTGAGCGGTTTCTGGCCTTAGGTAATGCATTCCAGATTCATCTTCCACGGGTCCCAGGTGGGTCTTTAGTAGACCATTGAACTGCTTGGGTTCAGTCCAGGCATCCCTAGTGCCACAGTTAGGGCAAGCGATGTCCTTCATGGACTCCGGAGCGCGGCCCTTTTTCTCTTCAAAAGCTTCCTCAAGGTGATCCTGGCGGAATCTTTTGTTGCAGCTGGTGCACTCAATAAGTGGATCAACAAACTCTTTTACGTGTCCGGATGCTTCCCACACTTTTCTTGGCAGGATTACGGAGGAATCTAGGCCAACTACGTCCTCACGGCTGTTCACAACAGAGCGCCACCACTGACGCTTGATGTTTTCTTTGAGTTCAACTCCAAGTGGTCCATAGTCCCAAGCCGAACGGGTACCACCGTAGATTTCTCCGGCTGGGAAAACAAAGCCTCTGCGCTTAGCGAGGGCAATTGCCGGATCTAGACGATTGGTGGTGGCCAATTTGTACTCCAAATAGATAGATAAAGCCTGAACTAAGGCTGAA
>Ga0315909_10009503_pt1 | contig 10510 bp, 11 predicted proteins | sample LakEriMetagenome_11_FD_203527 | JGI IMG/M metagenome (GOLD analysis project Ga0315909, IMG submission 203527) | Freshwater fungal communities from buoy surface, Lake Erie, Ohio, United States - Buoy 2 MA125 | ecosystem: Environmental > Aquatic > Freshwater > Lake | place: USA: Lake Erie, Ohio...
ACTGCGGGATACGGTGCATTTCCGGCAGAGGCTAATTTCTCTGCTGCGGCTGCGGAGGATTTGACCTCATTGGTGTACGCCAAAGACGAAAACGGCACGACTAAACTCTTTGCTGCTGGCCTACACAAGATTTATTCTGTGGACTCTGTGGGTGCTTTGACGGGTGTTTTTAGCTTCACGGGTACTTACTCGCAAAGCGGCACGACCACTCTCACAGTGACTTCTATTGCTCACAAGCTGAAAACGGGCGACTCGTACTATCTTAACTTCACAAGCGGCACAGCGACAGACGGTCAATTCACGGTGACTAAACTCACTGCTGACACCTTCACGGTTACGACCACATCCGCAACCACATCGGGGAATGTGACCATTTCACGGGTGGCTGACGGGTATGACACACAAGAAGGCCAACGGTTTAGATTTACTTTGTTTGGCAATCAGATCATCGGGACTAACTTCACTGAGAGGCTACAAGTCTATTCAGCGGATGGAAGTTCATCGTTCAAAAATCTGTCAGACAGTGCGCCTATCGCTAAGTTCATCACTGTGGTGAGGGATTTTGTGGTTTGTGCCCATTTGGATGAGAGTGGAACGACACGCCCATATCGAGTGCGGTGGTCAGCAATCAATGATGAAACCGATTGGGTGGAGAATGTAAACACTCAATCTGACTATCAAGACATTCCCGATGGTGGGCACATCACGGGCATTCGCGGTGGTGAGTTTGGGATTATTCTGATGGAGAAATCAATCTCTCGGATGAGTTATGCCGGAACACCGTTCATCTTCCAATTCGACAATATCTCTCGCGGGAAGGGCTGTATCGCTGCGGGGTCGGTTTGTCAGTATCAAGGGCTAACCTTCTTCTTGTCTGATGACGGGTTCTATGTCTGTGATGGACAGAAAGTAACCCCAATCGGTGCGGAAAAGATAGATCGGTTCTTCTTCAATGACGCGAATTTGGACTTCACCACAATGTCAGCAGCGGCAGACCCCATCCGCAAACTGATTATGTGGAACTACCTCTCGACAGACGGCACAAGAAAGCTGATTGTGTACAACTTCACGATTGGCAAATGGTCGTACATGGAGACCACAGCGGATTACATTTCTGACGCTTCTACTGCCTCTGTGACGCTTGAACAGTTGGATTCTGTGAATGCGTCTATTGATGCTTTGGCGGTAAGTATGGACTCGGGTTTGTACGCCGGAGGAAAGTATTTTCTCGGTGGGACAGATGGGACACGGGTTATCACCTTCACCGGAGCAAACAAATCAGCGGTGCTTGAGACGGGCGATATTGATGCCGGACGCTCGATAGTAATGTTGGCCCGTCCTTTGGTAGATAACGGCTCTGCGAGTGTTTCTGTGGCCTCTCGGACGCTTTTAACGCAAAGTCTGTCGTTTGGGTCGGCATCTGCGGCTGACACTGATAACCGAGTGTCTCTGAGAAGTTCGGGCAAGTACCATCGTTTGCGGATGCAACCAACTGGCGACAATTGGAAAACCGCGATGGGTATGGATGTTGATGTTGTTCAGCAAGGCATCCGGTAATGTTTAGGATTCTCCCCTTCTTTGGTGGTGACCCGCGCACTGTTGCGGAGATTGTCAATGGCATCATGAACGGCAAGACCAACAATGTCGGGATTGTCACGCTTGCCACCGGAGGGGCGACCACTACAACCATCACTGATAGACGCATTGGGCCGAACAGTATCCTACTGTTGACACCACTCACAGCGGCGGCAAACATTGATTCTGTGCCCTACGGGGCATTTCAAGACTCAACCGACCAAACAGCGGCTAACACTACAACTGCTTACGCCATCACTTTTGACACGACAGATTATTCAAACGGTGTAACTCTGTCCAACAGCAGCCGATTGAATGTGGCTAATGCGGGTGTGTATAACATTCAATTCAGTGTTCAGTTTAAGAACACGACAAACGACACTCAAGATGTGGATGTGTGGTTTCGCAAGAACGGCACGAACATCGATAAGTCAAATTCTCGGTTTGGTATGCCTTCAAGGAAATCATCCGGAGACGCTTCACACACTGTCGCAGCGTTAAATTTCTTTGTAGAGTTAGCGGCTAGTGACTATGTGGAACTCATGTGGCGACCATCGGACACGGGTGTATCAATCGAGCAATATCCGACAAGCACGACCCCAACCCGTCCGGCTGTACCCTCTGTGATTGCTACATTAAGTTATGTCAACACCTCATCATCGTTCAATGTGTTTGTCAGTTCAAGGGGTAAGGGAACCGCTACGCTGACGCACTTTGCCAATTCAACCGCTGACAAAACCTATGGGTATGTGATTGTTGGCTGATACAATGACTCTAGTGGATGACCCCGCCGGAGTCCTTTTAATGAAAGGATAAGTCATGGCAACTTCAATGTCGACCTCTACTACCACTACGGCTGTAGACCCCAACATCCAACCATATCTCACTTATGGTTTGGAAGAAGCTAAAAAGCAATATCAAGGCGGTGGGCCAAAGTTCTACCCCGGTCAAGGGTATGTCGGCCCATCCACTGCCACACAAACAGCACTGCAAGCCCTACAAGCAAGGGCAATGGCTGGCAACCCTCTGTTGGCTCAAGCGCAAGGCAATGTGAGTGGGATGATCGCGGGAGACTATCTCGGCGGCAACCCGTTCTTTCAAGGCGCATTCCAACCCGCAGCGACTGCGGCACAGACTGCATTCCAAAAATCTATTGGGGACATTTCCTCTGCTGCTTCCAAAGCCGGACGGTATGGCTCGGGTGCGATGGGTGACCTTCAAAGTCAAGCGGCTGGAACCTTTGCACAGAAACTGTCTGACACTGCGGGGAAGCTGTCTTACGAGAATTACGCTCAAGAACGCCAAAACCAAATGCGGGCACTCGGTATGGCTCCGGGCCTCGCAGAGGCCGACTATGGCGACATAAACAAGTTATTGGGTGCTGGTCAACTCGGTGAAGGTTATCAAACCTCTGCACTGCAAGCTGATATGGCGCGGTACAACTTTGAGCAAAACGCACCACAGAGAAACCTAACGAACTATTTGAATATGGTTTATGGGTTTCCTGCTGGTCGGACACAGACGCAAACCACACCGTATTACACGAACCCAACCGCTACGGCATTGGGTACGGGTTTGCTCGGACTGAATCTGTACAACACTGCCAATCAAGCAACCGGAGGCGGTTTGTCAAGTGGATTAAGAAGCGGATGGGACTTTTTAACTAGTGGCTTTGGCTCTCCCGTTAATACGGGCCTATATGATGACTACTCAAGACGCAATGATGTTGATACCAACTTCTAAGGACAATCATGGCATTACTTGATATTTTCGGCTCGACTCCTTCCTACTACGGTGGGCTATTGGGTGAGGACGAGTTAAATCGCGTCCGGCAACAAGCCCAACAGCAAGCACTACAAAACACTGCATTGGCTCTATTGCAAGCTGGCGCACCAAGCAGAACGCCGGGGAACGAAGCACTCGCCATAGCACAAGGTCTAGCAGGTGGTCAGCAAGCCTACAAGCAATCAATGGAAGATGCTTTGCGCGGCAAGATGAGCGAAATGCAGATTCAAGACTTCATGCTCAAGCAACGCGAAGCACAAGCACAAAAGGTTAGACAACAGCAAATGCGTGAAATGTTCCCGCAAATCTTCACACAGACTGTCACTCCCGAACAGCAAACAATGTACGGCGAAGCGGCTCGGGTGGTTCGTGATGATGAAGGAAACTTGATGCCGGGAGCACAGATTACCCCTACAAAACGAGAAATCAATGTAGATATGGACAAGTTGAAAGCATTGTCTATGCTGTCAAATGACCCGCTGTCTACATTCTTTAACATTGCAGAAAAAGTTCCCGCATTGCGTAAAGCCGGATTTGTCGGTGGTATGCAACAAGAAAACCCGTTCTCTGTATTTGCAAAGGATGAGAGCATTCCCGCACCGTTACGCGCTGTGGCGGCTCAGTACGAGAAAAGCTATGCAACGGGTCAGATAGATCAAGATACTGCTGATAAACGGTTAGCTGAACTCGGCACACGGGTGCAGTCTGCTCAACAGTTTGCACAGACACAAGCCGGAATTGAAGGGCAACGAGACGCTGTAAATAAACTTCAAGAGCGAATGGCTGACTTGAGAGAGCAAGGTCTAAAAGATTCCAAAATGTTTCGGGATGCTCAATTCCAATTGCAAAAGATGTTGGCCGAGCCAAAACTTGCAGCGGCACAAGAGAAGGTTGAGCAAAAGGCAGAGGCTAAGACCCAACTGACAGACATTGTTAGCGATCTTGCAACAAAGTATAAAAACTTGCGTGATATGGGCGCGATTGTCACATCAACCGATGAAGGTTTAGGTGTTGGAAACATTGGTGCGAAGTTAGGCTCTACGGCTATTGGTCAAGCGGTCGGCAGTGCATTTGGTACAAAGGCTCAGACTGAGCGCGAATCAATCGAGCAAACACGACCTCTGTTGCTTAACTTGATTAAGAATGCAACGGGCATGAGCGCACAGCAAATGAACTCAAATGCTGAAATGCAACTGTATTTAAATGCTGCAACCAATCCCAAACTCAGCTATGAGGCCAATATGGATGCTCTGCGGCAATTGGATAGATTGTTTGGCATCGGCACTGTTGCAAAGCAGATTGAAGAAGAAAAGAAGAATCCGACAAAGCCGACTGGCGCTACTAGAAGTGGGTGGTAATCATGGCAGACATAACACTACGCTTTGACGATGGCACAACTCATGTTTATGAGAATGCGCCGGACTCTTTGACACGCAACGATGTTTTAAAAAGGGCATCTACCGATTTCCCTAACAAGAACATTGCTGACATTAAAAGAGAATCGTTCGCTGAAATGGGCATGATGGATGTGGCTACTAAGGCAGTCCAAAACCTCCCATCGTCTACAGCAAACATGATTGGCGACATTGTTTCTGCAATATCAAGCCCACTGCAAACGGGTAAAGCAATCTTAGATGTTGGTGCTGGCGCACTGCAAAACATCTTTCCGGAAAGACTTGTTCAAGCAATTGGTGAAGATAAGGCTTCCCGCGATGCTGCCAATGCTGTGGGTCAGTTCTATATGCAACGGTATGGCAGTCCCGAAGCTGTCAAAAAAGTGATTGCACAAGACCCTGCCGGATTCATGGCTGATATGTCAACCGTCCTAACGGGTGGTGCTGCGGCTACTGCAAAGCTGCCTCAAGTGGCTGGCGCACTGTCAAAGACTGCATCAATGGTTGACCCTTTGGCATTGATGTACAAAGGTGCTACGGGCGCAACAAAGGCCATTGGCGGTGCTGCTGAAAACATCTTAGGTGCAACGACCGGAGTGGGCAGAGAAGCCATTTCGCAAGCCTTTAAAGCTGGCGAAGAAGGTGGGCAACGAGCAAAAGAATTTACATCAAATTTGCGCGGCTCTGCCAACATGATGGATGTATTGGACATTGCAAAACAAAATCTTGAGCAATTGAGAATTGACCGAAGCACTGCCTACAAGTCAAACATGAAAAACATCAAAGGCGACAAATCAATTCTTAATTTCGAAGGAATTGACAAAGCACTAGATAACGCAATGAATCAAGTGTCTTACAAAGGTCAAATCAAGAATCAAGCGGCTGCAGATGAACTGACAAAAGCAAGAACTCTGATTGAAAATTGGAAGAAGCTAGACCCTGCTGAGTACCACACGCCGGAAGGCATGGACTCACTAAAACAAAGTGTTGGGCAGATTCTTGAAGATTTAAAGCCGAGAACCACACCGGACATGGTTATTAAAGGTGTGTACAACTCCATCAAGAGCGAAATCAATTCTCAAGCCCCGACATACTCTAAAACAATGAAGGCATACACAGAGTCGTCTGAGCAGATCAAAGAGATTGAACGGGCTTTGTCATTGGGCGACAAGGCATCTGCTGATACTGCAATGCGTAAACTACAGTCATTGATGCGAAACAATGTCAACACAAACTATGGTCAACGCTTGAAATTGGCACAAGAGTTAGAGCAAGCCGGAGGCCAACAGATGATGCCTTCACTTGCCGGACAAGCAATGCAAGATTGGATGCCAAGAGGTATGCAACGGGTAACAGCACCATTGGGCATAACGGGTTTATTCTCTGTTGGTGGCCCTGTTGCTGCTGCTTTGGGTGCTGCTGCATCTTCCCCGCGATTGGTCGGAGAAGCGGCTTATGGTGCTGGCAAAGTCTCCAAGGGCTTGTTAGACATAAATCAGTTAACGCCTACACTTGATTACCCCGCACTCTTGAATATGATGTATCAAGCCGAGCAATTGAAAAAACAAGCCGAGCAAACGAAAAATATCCCGTACATTGAATTGCGCGGAATGGCTCAACCGGACTAAGGACTAATCATGCCAAAAGTAAAAATCAGCGAGTACAGTGCTACCGCTAACTCAAACACAGATGTAGCATCAATCAACATTGATGAAGGCTGTGCCCCGAGTGGCATCAATAACGCCATTCGTGCGGTGATGGGCCATCTGAAAGACTTTCAGCAGGGAACCAATGGAGACCCCTTCAATGGCCCCGTGAATGGTACTTTGGGGGCTACTACTGCAAGCACTGCAAATGTAACCACACTGACCACATCATCTACTGTTACGCACAATGGCGGCACTATTAATGGTGTGGCCTATCTCAATGGCTCAAAGGTGCTGACTACAAGTAGTGCGTTGGTGTTTGATGGGACAGGTCTTGCTGTTGGAAACGCATCACCACTTAGCGGTGGTAAATTGTCAGCATTGGCTGACTTAAGCGCCGTAAACGGTTTAGTTGTTCGTGATAGTGCTACAACCTATGCAAACAACAATAACTATATTTTGCTTCAAAATAGTGCTGGAGCAACAGCAGGGGCATTGACGCACCCCGCATCTGCAAGTTTAGGTCTGTGGGGAAATGACGATATTCGATTTTTTTATGGCTCTGGTGCAACAGAAGGTATGCGCCTTGACTCCAGCGGTAACTTGGGAATGGGTGTTACGCCTAGTGCTTCATCGTTAAGTGGCTTTATTGAAGGCGCTTACGGAGCATTCGGTCAAACATCCACGCTTGGAAGTTCTATTGCTGGAAATGCCTATTACAACAGCGGTTGGAAATATAAAGCATCAAGTACAGCAACGCTTCAGCTTCAAGACAGCGGTGGCTTTAAGTGGCAAACAGCAGCTTCAGGCACAGCAGGTAACGCAATCACCTTCATCCAAGCAATGACCCTTGATGCTAGTGGTAACTTGCTGCTGAAAACAACATCAATCGGCACATCTGCGGTTGGTGTTATTGGATTGGGAAATGCAACTGCTCCAACATCATCACCCGCAGGTATGGGGCAGTTGTATGTTGAAGGTGGTGCATTGAAGTATCGGGGTTCATCTGGCACTGTTACTACAATTGCCAACGCATGAAAACTTGCACAAATTGCAAACAAGAAAAACCTTTTACGGGTTTTTATGCAAGCTCGACTCATAAGTCGGGCTATGTCTCTTGGTGCAAAGAATGCGAAGCAAAACGCTGTAAAGCAAAAAATCAAGTCAATCGTGAACGCAGATTGGCAAAGGCCAAAGAATGGCGTGAAACCAACCCAGAAACGGCTAGAAATGCAATTCTTGCATGGCGTGAAGCAAACAAAGACCGATATGCGAATTATTTTTTTGAGTATGCAAAAGCCAATCGTGGCAAAGTCAATGCAAAATGGATGAAGCGGGAAGCGGCAAAGAAAAGCCGCACACCTGCATGGTTGTCAGATGATGAGCATTGGATGATTGAGCAAGCCTATGATATTGCGGCAATCAGAACAAAAATGCTTGGAATTAGTTTTCATGTTGACCACATCATTCCATTACATGGCAAAACAGTTTCGGGACTTCATGTGCCTTGGAATTTGCAAGTAATTTCTGCCAAAGAAAATCAAATCAAGTCCAACAAATTAACCGCTTTAGAAGGAGCATAAACCATGTCAACAATCGTTTGGAATGTGAGTCAATTGGATAGACAAACCTCAGATGGTTTTGTCACTACCGCACATTGGCAAGCAAATGCAACAGATGGGGATTACTCTGCATCTGCTTATTCCACTTGCTCATGGAGTGATGGCACTGCAACCATTCCATACGCCTCTCTGACAAAAGAAACAGTCTTAGGATGGATATGGGCCAATGGTGTGGATAAAGCGGCTACTGAAGCTGCTTTGGCTGCTCAGATTGAATTGCAAAAGAATCCCGTAACCGCAGTAGGTGTACCTTGGAACTGAAACTCACTGTTGAAGAAGTAAACAGCATCCTTCATGTGTTGGGCGAACTACCCACTCGCATGAATGCCTATCCTCTCTTGATGAAGATCAAAGAGCAAGCGGAGGCTCAGTTACCGAAAGAGCAAAGTGAGTGAAGAAGTTGACAAGCGGTTAGCAGTGCATGAGGCAATATGCGCTGAACGCTACATCAAGATAGTCGATCAATTGTCTGATGGGTCTAAGCGCATGAGCAAGATTGAATACTTGCTTTACGCTGTGATTCTTGCTGTGTTGCTTGGCCCCGGCGTAGCGGCTGATTTCGTGAAGAAACTATTGGGGCTTTGACATTGACCCTCTCACTCTTTTGGCGATGGCAAACGGATGCGTTGCAGCCATTAGGAAAGGCTGCGAACTCTATAAATCAGCTAAGGGCACGATTGCAGAAGCCCAAAAGACTGTTAAAGAGGTCACTGCGATTGCAGAGGAGGTTGGTGGGTTCTTTGGTTTCTTCAAGAAGAAGAAAAAGCCTACTGATAAACCCGTTGAGGCTCCAAAGCCAAAGAAGGCCGAACCCGAAATTTGGGACGAGAATAAAGTCGTTGCTGATTTGGCGGCTAATCTCGGACAGTTCTTCAAGATTCAACAACAGCTTGCAGACCACATTCGAGAAGAAGAAGAAAAATCTAAGAATGTTTATGACCCAAATCAGAACATCATGGAATCTGCTCTCAACCGAGAATTGGCAAAAACTCAGTTTGAGAAGCTATCCAAGGAGATTCGGGAAATCATGGTGTACCAATCCCCTAAAGAATTAGGAAACCTTTACACCCGTGTAAATCAGATGAGGGTGCAGATCATTGAAGAACAAGAGCAAGCAAGATTGGCACAAGAGAAAAGGATTCGTGAAGCAGAATGGAAACGGCGAAAGATGATTTCGGCAATTCAAGACAAGGCCATCTACGGGGTCGTTTGCCTCATTTTCATGCTGTATCTGACTCTGTTTTTCAGCTTGCTAGTTATGGACAGAAAAGTAAGATGGGGTTTCTAGTCGCACTCGTTTGTATGGTGATTGTGTTCGCCTTGATGCTTCCGTTGATTGGGAGCATTTATTACGACACGCTTGCCACTCAGAAAGAAAGTAAGGCTCAGATCGAGCGGATGGAGCGACTCCGACAGCAATTAGAGCAAGATAGAAAAGATTTGGACAGAATGAAAAATGAGTCAAAATAAATTCTTGTGGTGCGTGATTGCCATATCCATAGCAATGGTTCTTCTTCTAAGCGGATGTGAAATTGTTTAAGTTAAAATGCAAAATGCCAAACGGCGGGAACCGAATGGCATTTCTAACCAACACGATGAAGGAGCATCAAATGGCTGAGAAAATTTTATCACGAGATAGATTGTGCGAACTGCTAGAAGCTGACACAGAAAATGGCATCTTTACTTGGCGGCACACAATGGGTGGTAGGGCCAAGAAAGGTCAGCAAGCTGGCGCGGTTGGTGCTAATGGTTATGTGTATATTTGTATTGACCAAAAAGATTATTTAGCACATCGTTTGATGTGGCTTTATGTATATGGCGCAACTCCTTTGCTGCAAATAGACCACATTGACAGAAACAGAACCAACAACAAACCTATTAATTTACGCCTTGCCACACAAAAGCAAAATAGCGAAAACATCTATCGTATAAAAACAAATACATCCGGTTATCGCGGTGTTCGATGTGAAAGCAGACTTTTCTCCAAGCCGTGGTCAGCAACAATCACACATAACTATAAACAAAAACATCTTGGTTATTATGCAACTGTTGAGGAAGCGGTAGCAGCACGCAAAGCTGCGGAAGATTTATATTTCACACACCATATGCCATGATTAAAAAAATAAGTTTTATATTGTTGGCAACAAGTGCATTAACTGCTTGTTTTGAAGATCGTTATAGATATATCTGTCAGAACCCCGACAAGTTTGATCTACCCGAATGCCAAAAGCCAAAGTGTTTATTCACGCAGACTTGTCCGGAGTATCTAGTCGCTCCCATCTTGACAAACAAGATTGACCCGCCCAAAGTTGAAAAGGCCGATGATGACAAAAAGTAAATACACACCCGAAGATTTAGAAGTCCGGATTTGGGGCTTTGTGGTCGTGATGATTACCATCATTCTTTTCGGCATCGTCTTTGCACTGCTCTACTCGGTGACTTTTGTTGTCCAACCGATCAAGAGTATGGCCCCCATCGATCAAGCCTA
>Ga0315909_10009505_pt1 | contig 10510 bp, 20 predicted proteins | sample LakEriMetagenome_11_FD_203527 | JGI IMG/M metagenome (GOLD analysis project Ga0315909, IMG submission 203527) | Freshwater fungal communities from buoy surface, Lake Erie, Ohio, United States - Buoy 2 MA125 | ecosystem: Environmental > Aquatic > Freshwater > Lake | place: USA: Lake Erie, Ohio...
TATCAACAAGGCACTACCTGTACATCCGTTGCTTTACCTCAAGTCTTGGCGGCATACACTCTAAGGGGGCGCACATTCTATTCACGGATGGCAGTAAGTTATTTTATGATGAAGATGTCGAGTACGAGTACAGCTCTACATTCAGCACATACATTGCCACCTGCTTTGTGGATGTAAGCAAAGAGGACCTAGAGGCCATTGCGACTAAGCGCGTGAAGGCAGTTCGGTTGTACGTATCCGACAGGTATCTTCAGCCAAAAGAACAAGAGCGTATTCTTTCCAATTTTAACCTTTTAATATCTAAATAATTATGGCAAGTGAAACTATTTTTCAGGCTATGGGTATAGCCGACGATTGGGCTAATGAGTGCTATGACTTTGTGAAAACAACTTATGAAGCAGAGGATACGCTCAGTGAAGTGATGCTCAAGTCTATGGTAAATGTCAGGGATGAGTCGCTGGGAATTGACGTTAATAGCGACATACCACTGACCGACTACGAGAGGAAACTTGTGTTAGTAGGGTTCCTCATTGGTAGGCACAAGGGCGAGCAGATAGCAAATGGCTTGATAGAAACCATCCTTAAAAAACTTAATAAAAAAGATGATTAAAGACTTTAAGACTTGGATGGCGTACATTCGTCATGCAGTAACTACACATCCTTGTATGCCTGAGTATTCAGACTACAAGCGTAACGACGTAGAGCCCGCTCATATTGAGCGGGCTATCGTCGAGAAGTATCGTAAACAACTAAAAATAAGACTAAATGAGACAACAAATTATTGAAACAGTTATCAATGTAATATTTGAAAGATATAGCATTCAGGATCTCGACACATTCTTTGGCACAAAGTCAAAAGAGTTTGTAGAGCTGAGGGATGTGTTTTGCTATTCATGCCTAAATCTGGGCGTTCCCAATGTTGTGATATCGGACTACTTGAAAGATCGGGGGGTGAATGGCTCTCATGCTAATATTTCGAGAGGAAACTCAAGGATTAAGCAGAAGATTAAGTCAGACGAAATTCTAAACTCTGAAATTTCTTTTATCATTGCAGAATGTTCACAACGGATGAAATATGGGAAGAGGCAATGAGCGACTTAGAGGGTGTTCGAACACCACTATCCACCGAAATTCATATAGACGTGCACGGGATAATTGCCATTAGGTACTTGTCCCCTGTTGCAGCGTGGCCCGATGCTATTGAATTTCGCACACGAATTTGTCGTGGTCATTACGCTCGGTTGTTGACACCCGACCAAGTGAGGGTGCTATACCAACTGAACTGGCATTATGGGTGCAGGTTGCTTGCCACTTGGTTGCTCAAAGAAAGAATTTTACAAATTGAACAATCAATGTTGCAAATGTCAAAAAAAAAGCAGAGTTTTGCACAAGAATCAATCAACTTAATTAAATTAAAACTATGTCAAATCATTACGAGTCCTTAAACAAGGTCTCTATCAAAGACAAGATAGAGAAAAAGGGAGGATTGGACTACCTCTCTTGGGCTAATGCTTGGAACGAGTTACACCTCCTACATCCGAGTGCCCAGCGCATTGTGTATGAGAACCCGGCTACCGGGCTCAACTACTTCACAGATGGGAAGACTGCGTATGTCAAGGTCGGTATCATTGTCGATGGCTTAGAGCACATTGACTATCTTCCGATTATGGACTTCCGCAACAACAGCATCCCACTTGAGAAGATTACATCGCAGGATGTCAATAAGACCATTCAGCGTAGCACTGCCAAGGCTATAGCGATGCATGGCTTGGGCATTCAGTTATGGATAGGCGAGGACACTCGTGACGAGAAGCCTGTGCCTGCATCAGCGCCTTCTTCGTCTACAATTCAACTGATGGCTGGTGACGCCAACTATGAGAAGGTCGTATCTTACATCAGCAAGAACAACGAGTCTATGACATTCGAGCAAATCTTAGCGAATCTAAAGAAGAAGTATGTGATTACTGATATGCTCATCAAGAAACTAAACTTAGTATACGATGGAGAAGCTACGAAGTGATTACTATGGCGAGTATGGCCGCCAGTTCTTGTCCAATTCGGACATCGGAACCCTGCTAAACAATCCGCGTCAATTTGGTGTCCCACGAGAGGACACCAAGGCGATGTTGGAAGGTCGGTATTTCCACACGATTATTCTTGAGCCTGAAAAGTTGCGTGACTTCATCATCGTTGATGCGTCAACTCGTAATACCAACTTATACAAGTCTGCTCTTGAGTCATCTGGTGAGTCTATACTGCTTCTTAAGTCTGAGGCAGATGAGCTGACTGCTCTTGCCAATACGCTCAAGGGCAACATGGAGGTATGCGATATGGTGTATGCCAAGGGTGCGTTGTATGAAGAGCCTACGACAGGAATGGTCCAGGGGCATATGTTCAAGGGCAAGGCTGATATTGTTACGGGCGATGCGGTCATTGACATCAAGACAACGAGTGACATTATGGATTTCAAGTGGAGTGCTAAGAAGTACAACTACGACAGTCAGGCGTACATCTATCAGACTTTATTTGGAAAGCCACTGACATTCATAGCTATCGACAAGACGTCACATCTTATCGGTATCTTTACTCCTTCACAGGATATGATTAAGAAGGGTGAGGAAAAGGTTGAGCAGGCGCTTATCGTCTACAATCAGTTCTTTGGTCCTTCGCCTACTCACGACATCAATCAATATTTAATCTACCAAACAATCTAAAAAAATGAGCGACAAAATTTTTGCCAACGGCTTGTTCTTTTCCGAGCCACTTCAAAGTGCCCCTGCATTCGTAATGGGCAAGTTAAAAATCAAAGCAGATGATGCCATTGAGTTCATACAGAACAATGTAAACGATGGCGGTTGGATTACCCTTGACATTAAAAAGTCAAAGGGCGGAAAGTGCTATCTTGAGGTGAATAACTTCAAGAAGCAAGGGGAGGAAGAAGTTCCTTACTGATTTCATAAATTTTTGGGTTAGGGGCGCCTGGGGAGGCGCCCCTTTTTTTCCTCTTATTATTATGTGTAATGACATTACACCTTTATAAATAACTAAATTATGACACACAAATTTGTAAAAGAATACGGCAGATGGTATATAGACCTGCCGCAATGGACGGGAAGCAAAGGCGACTTATTGATGGTTGCTGGCGCAGACACCCTGCTTGAAAAGCTCTCCGAAAATAACGATGAGGTCGCCATAGCATTAGACGTCAATCCATTTGAAAGTGCTAACGTGATGAAGATGTTATTTAAAACTCCGGTAGTCGGAGGTGCAACATACAGAACCGACAATGGCCACTTGTTATGGCTGTGTAAGGTTACTGAATTTGTTTTTGGTGGGAGTATGCCTAAATCTATTTACTTTAAAAAACTATAATCCATCGAAATCGATGGAGTTAAATAACTGAAGTATGAAAGATTGGACAGGAAATCGCAACAGCATCTATAAAACTTTAGGTGCCAGCAATCATACTGAAGAGGAAAGGCAGTATGAAGATTATTATGCAACCGATCCAAAAGCAGGAGAATTGCTTTTAGGACTTGAAACATTTTCGCTAAATATTTGGGAGTGCGCTTGCGGTGAAGGACACTTGAGCAAAGTGTTTGAAAATGCTGGGCACATAGTTAAAAGCACAGACCTAATAGACCGGGGATTTGGCAAAGCGGAAACGGACTTTTTGAGCATTGATAACACGGAGTGGGATGGGGACATTATTACGAACCCGCCATACAAGTATGCTCAGGAATTTATTGAAAAAGCGTTGCAGATTATCCCTGAAGGAAACAAGGTGGCGATGTTTTTGAAGGTACAATTTTTAGAGGGCAAGAGGCGGCAAAAGCTATTCCTATTACAGCCGCCAAAGACTGTTTATATTTCAAGTTCTCGACTGCTCTGTGCAAAGAACGCTGAATTTGAAAAAATGCTTGCTGGTGGCGGAAGTGCCGTTGCCTATGCTTGGTATGTATGGCAAAAAGGATTTAATGGAACAACAGAACTCAAATGGTTTAATTAAAAATTCAAAATGAAAACAACTATAGATTCATCAAGGTCAATGAAATACGGGGATGAGATGATAATATTCTATGTCGAAATTGAGTATGATGATACCGATGTAGACTTAACCAACGACACCGTTGAGGGCATGGAAGTGCATATAGATGGGGATGTTTACTCAACCTACGAGAATGGTAAGGTATTCACCCACGATATGACGAAAGAAGTATTAGAGGCCATCGAAGGTTACATAGACGAAGATGACTTCATCCAAGATGTATTAGCCTATGAGTATGATAAGAGAGAGCCTAATATCCACTACCCAGACACATATGACCAATGAGAGGCACATACATCACCTGCACCCCAACTGAAAGCCCCTATGTACTCGAAGCTAATTTTATGGGGAAGTTTATAGGGGTATTCATCCAATCCGATAACGGAGAGTATTACTTCGACTACAAGCAAGGGGATGGGTGGTTTAGCGCAAGCGACCTCATCATCATCTATGATAAACTTCAAGAACTCAATTCAACCTTAATCCCAAACCTATGAAAACCTTTAAGCAATACCTCGAATCATTAAAAGCCTGCGATGATGCAATAGAGTGGGCTGGAGATAAAACAATTGAACAGGTTGTAGCCGAGTGCCATCGTGGCGATTGGCTGCTATGGCTCGCAAACAGATGCGGTGTCGAATTACAGCCGCTGACCCTTGCCAAGTCGTATTGCGCCAACACGGTGCGTCATTTGATGAGTGATGAGCGCAGTGTTAAAGCCGTAGATGTTGCCATAGCTTTTGGCGAGGGCAGAGCTACGCGGGATGAATTAGATGCCGCTACTTCCGCTGCCTATGCCGCTGCCTATTCCGCTGACGCTGCCGCTGACGCTGACGCTGCCTATGCCGCTGACGCTTACGCTGACGCTTCCTATGCCGCTGCCTATTCCGCTGACGCTGCCGCTGACGCTGACGCTGCCTATGCCGCTTCCGCTTCCGCTGCCGATGCCGCTGCCAATCAGCAGCAAACCGCTGACATCTGTCGAAAATACATCGGTGAATTAATTATTGAAAAAGTTAACCAACAACTAAACCAAACCAACCAATGAGCAGCAATAGACAAACCAGCATAGACTGGCTTATTAGCCAACTGCAAAAAGCTAAAGACTTTCAACGAGTGCTGAACCAAGTGAGCCAAACGAGTAGTGCTGAAATCGACATCATCGCAACGGCAAGAGAGATGCACAGGGATGAGATAATCAACGCAAGAGTGGCTCGCGATGCCTATGCCACTGTCTATGCCGAAAATTACTACAACGAAACCTTTAACCAAGCCAACCAATGAAAACCAACACCCTTTACCGCGTCGACAGTTACCGCAATGAATCGGGATGCCTTGTCGGATTTTACAACACCCTCGCTGATGCTATGCTCGAAATTGACGGCAAGCCAGTTGGCGAAGACTTTGACCAGTCAGGCGAGTATTCACAACTCACGACATTCACCGCACCTGATGGCATGCAAATGATGCAGGCTTGGACTAACGAACAGGCAGAGATCCAATCCGCCGAATATTTCAACTAACCTTTACCCAGCCAACCTATGAATCACGAAATTATTACCCACACCCCGATCACGATGGACAACGGCAATATCGTTGAGGCGTATGTCCATAAGTTGCCTAGCGGAATGTATGCGCTTCATGTCGAATACAACTTCAAGGCCAATGCCAACCCAACGCGAATACGTCAAATCACCGAGTCGATATGGCGAAATCAGTACCGAGACTGGTTTCGATTTATCCGTTTCCAACGATCATCAACACCTCTTCCAATGCCGGCCATAAACCCAAAACAATGAGCCACGAAAACTTCGTCAGATGATAACGATATTCAGAAACATACACGAAACTAGCACTCCCTTCTACCGGGATATTGACTTCATCCTCAATAGGATTAAGTTAGGTGCGAGCGAGTCGTTAGTCCAAGCGGTCCGTGCTGAAAAGAGCAAGCAAGCCCGCCAAGAACTTAAGAAAAAACTCCCTGCAATATGTTTCAGTGGTACGTTCAAGAAGCGAGCCGACTCCGCCATCATTCAGCATAGCGGATTCATATGTCTTGACTTTGATAACTATGACAACGCTAAGCAGATGTTGCAAGACAGGCAGAAGATTATGGCAGACCCGTATACCTATGCCATATTCACGAGCCCAGGAGGAGATGGCTTGAAGGTCATCGTGAAGATACCCCCTAATGTAGAGCAGCACAGAGAGTATTTTCAAGGACTCGATAAGCACTTCGCTAACAAGCGATTCGACAAGACTTCGCTCAATGTCAGCAGAGTGTGTTACGAGAGCTACGACCCCAAGATGTACCTAAACAAAGACTCGTTAGTGTTTGATAAGGTAGAACTCAAGGAGCGGGAGCAACAGACAGGGCAGGTGGACTTAGCATCTATACCCATTCGAGATGAGAGTAAGATTATAGATATTTTACTCAAGTGGTGGGAACGCAAGTATCCAATGACCGAAGGCGTGAGAAACCAGCATGCCTATGTGTTGTCTGCGGCGTTTAATGACTTTGGTGTTGACAAGTCTATGGCTGAAGAAGTGCTGATGAGATACGCTGCCCCCGACTTTCCGGCATCTGAAATTCGCACAACCATAAATAGTGCGTATAGCCAGGTGAAAAACTTCGGCACTAAGTACTACGAAGATGAGGAAAGGATGAGTGAGATAAAGTCAGCGTATAGGAGGGGAGTGCCAAAAAAAGAATTGCGGAGTCAACTTGAGGCCGATGACATTGATTCCGCTACTATTGACAACGTGATGGAGGTTGTTTCCGCATCGGTCATTGATGGCACACCCACATTTTGGGAGAAGCAAGGCAAGAACAATGCTATTAAAATTGTCCACATAGAGTTCAAGAAATTCTTAGAGGACAATGGCTTCTTTAAGTACGCCCCATCTGGATCTGTTAATTTCATTTTTGTAAGGGTTCAGCACAACTTGGTTGAGCATACGAGCGAGAAGATTATCAAGGACTTTGTGCTAAACTTCTTGTACGAACTTGGCGATATGGCTGTATACAATTACTTCGCTGAGTATACCAAGTATTTCAAGGAGGACTTTCTGACTCTGCTCGATAGTATCGACATAAACCTTGTTGCCGATACCAAAGATGTGGCGCACCTATACTATCGAAACTGCGCGGTAAGGGTGACGAAGGATTCATTTATTCCTGTTGATTACTTTGAGTTAGGGGGATATGTGTGGAAGGACAATGTAATCGACAGAGATTTCGTGCTCTTGGAGGGATACCACGAGAACGACTACCAGCACTTCATTATGAACATATGCCATGGCGATATGAGCCGCATTGCTGCTATGGAGAGCACGATTGGATTTATGCTACACGCCTACAAGAATCAAGGGTACTGCCCTGCTGTCATCCTCAATGATGAGCAGATATCAGACAACCCTGAAGGTGGAACTGGCAAGGGCTTGTTTATGAAGGGTCTTAGTCAGATGAAGAAGATGGTCACTATTGATGGCAAGAGCTTCACGTTTGAGCATTCGTTTGCATATCAACTTGTGAGTGCAGACACGCAGATACTTCTATTCGATGACGTGCGCAAACACTTTGACTTCGAGCGTTTGTTCAGCGTTGTTACTGAGGGCTTGACATTAGAGAAGAAGAACAAGGATGCCATTAAGATTCCGTTCTCTCGCTCCCCCAAAATTGCAATCACTACCAACTACGCCATAAAGGGGACTGGCAACTCATTCGCCCGGCGCAAGTGGGAGCTTGAGCTTTATCAGTACTACACCAAAAGCAGAACACCTCTCGATGAGTTCGGTAGGTTAATGTTTGATGATTGGGATGAGTTTGACTGGCGTAAGTTTGATGACTATATGGTTAAATGTCTGAAGAATTACCTCAAGACAGGGTTGGTTCAAAGCACGTTTGTTAATTTGAATATCCGTCAATTCAGTGCCGCCACTTGCCATGAGTTCATTGAATGGTGTGGCGTTGTCCCGGGCGCAAATGAGAATCCGTTGCTTGTTCCGGGCATTAGATTATACAAGAATACTCTGTATGAAGAGTTTGTGCGTGACAATCCTGACTATGGGCCTAAGTCAAGGATGACCATATCGCGAACTAAGTTCTACAGGTGGCTTGATGAGTATGGTAAATTTAAGTATAACCGCATGCCTACCGATGGCAAAGACCTGTCGGGTAGGTGGCTAATCTATGATGAAAAACTATGAGAGAACAAGTTTATTTAGAATGCATTGACGAACTATTCCGCATAGCCGGATATGATGGCGTCACACATCAGGACATCCTCGATGACCCTGACTGGAAGAACAAGTATACTATGACTTCCGAGCAGTTTAAGCAATGGTACGCTTTCTGTGCTAAGCAATTCAGCGAAAAATTTAACATCCCTGAAGCCCAAGCCACCCAAGAAACTGCGTTATTTGTGATAAACTACGGAATAAAATGCAAATAGTATACGAATACATCGAAGAGTTCCCAGAAGAGTTTGCCGAAGATGACGGCACGATTACTCTTGCTGTGGACTGCCCTTACTCCACACACTGTAATTCTACTTTAATTGACAATGACTACTACATCAATTCGACTGCGAGACTATCAGCAGTCCATAGCTCAGGAGGCGAGTACGATTATATCTAAACACAGATTCGTGTATCTGTCTATGCAGGTGCGCACCGGAAAGACACTCACGAGCATCGCCACTTGCGAGAACCTTGCCATCAAGTTAGGCCGTATTCTTAACGTATTATTTGTCACTAAGAAGAAGGCGCTAACAGGCATCAAGAAAGACATAGAAGCCTATGGGAGCCCACATCTAGACGTGGACTACATAAACTACGACTCATTGTCGAAGATGCCTACAAGTCGCTATAATGTGCTCATTTTGGATGAAGCCCACGCGCTGGGGGCATTCCCCAAGCCGAGTAACAGGGCGAAGTTAGTGGCTGACTTAATCTATCGTTATAAGTACTACGTGGTATTGATGTCGGGTACGCCAACGCCTGAGTCTTACTCACAGATATACCATCAGGTGTATGGCATTCCGGGCAATCCAATGGCTCGATTCCGAAACTTCTATCAGTTTGCACATGCTTATGTTGATGTCAGGACCAAAAAAATAAACGGGTTTGACATCAAGGACTATTCAAAGGCGAGCGAGGCGGTCATTCAGATGATGCAGCCATATACAATCTCATACACGCAAGAGGAGGCCGGTTTCGATACCAAGATTGAAGAGCATATATTGCATGTGTCTGCCCCATCTGAAATATGGAGCATCATCCAAAGGCTCAAAGTGCACAAGGTATGCGAACTGCCAGAGGGTGCCATCCTTGCAGACAGTGGGGTTAAGCTGATGAGTAAGATGCACCAGTTATGTGGCGGCACGGTGCTGACTGAGGACGCCAAGGATGGTCTTGTGATAAGCACATACAAGGCCGACTTCATTGCCAAGAGATTTGCGGGAATGAAGATTGGCATATTCTATAAGTTCCGTAAAGAGTATGACGTGCTCAAGGCGGTGTTCAAAGACAAGCTGACTGATGATCTTACGGAGTTCGAAACCACGGACAAGCACATAGCATTGCAGATTGTGTCGGGTAGAGAGGGCATCTCTTTGCGTCATGCAGATGCATTGGTCTACTACAACATAGACTTCAGCGCAACATCATACTGGCAGTCCAGGGACAGGATGACAACGCTTGAGAGAATGCACAATCACGTGTACTGGGTGTTCACGGCAGGAGGCATTGAGGACAAGGTCTATGCTGCTGTTACCAAGAAGAAGGACTATACTTTATATCACTTCAATAAAGATGTAAATTTGCTATTCAATGACGGAGCAACAGATACAATCGAAGCATATTAAATATCTAGAGTCGCAAGGGTATTATGTCATTAAGTTGATTAAGACCAACAAGAATGGCATCCCTGACCTCGTAGCCATACCAAAAGATTCTGATGCGCTGTTCGTTGAAGTAAAGACGCCAACCGGTCGGTTGAGCGAACTTCAGAAATATCGCATAAAGGAATTGTCAGAACATGGAGTCAAAGCATACGTCTATCGTAACGAATAGCGCAAGAGTCAAACACATCAATGCGCTTATGAATGATATTCACGACTCAACATCAGCACTGTATGAGGCGCTGATAGATGAAGAAGAGTCGGAAGCCATATCAGTCATCAAGTCATTACAGAAGAAGCTAAAATCTATTTTAATTTCAATAACAGATGAGTAATCAAGCATATGCAGAATGGCTCAGCAATCTGAGCAACATCCGCCTTGAGCAGGAGCGGCAAAATGTCCAATGGGTCATTGACTTTGGCGTGGCCAAAACTCATGCCAGCGAAAAGATGAGCATCATTCAAAATGAAATTCAAAAGAGGACAAAATGAGGTACATAGGGACTTGCCCGAAGCATGGGATGGTGTCGCACGAAGTGAAGAAGGATCTGTTTGTTAT
>Ga0315909_10009507_pt1 | contig 10509 bp, 8 predicted proteins | sample LakEriMetagenome_11_FD_203527 | JGI IMG/M metagenome (GOLD analysis project Ga0315909, IMG submission 203527) | Freshwater fungal communities from buoy surface, Lake Erie, Ohio, United States - Buoy 2 MA125 | ecosystem: Environmental > Aquatic > Freshwater > Lake | place: USA: Lake Erie, Ohio...
AACCGCCAGACAAAGAATTTCAGAAAATCCAACCAACCAAGCAATAATTTTTGGGGCAGCAGATGAACCAACTTATTCATTACAAGATACAAATAAATATGCAAAAAAGAAAATGCCTATGACAGAATACCAAGAAAAAATAGGTATTAGGTCAAATTCTAGTTTATTCGAAATGGCACACGACAAACCATATATTGAAATTGCTGATGAAGGTTTGAAAGGTGATATACATCATCAAGCCCCAAGTATAGATTTACTAACACCAAATGAAATATATAAATTAACAACAGTATCAAAACCAAGTATGATTAAACCACAATCTAAACTAGCTATGCAAAAACAAAAAATGGCTAAATTAGACGAACCCTATAAAATAGAAGAATTATCACGTGATAACACTGATCCAAAAGCATATATTGAAAAGAATTTAGGAGAAAAACAATTATATCCAAGTCAAGAACCAAGCCACGGTGATGGCGGTTCAAATATTAAATTTGATTACAAGAAAGAAGCACACATGGGAACACAACCAAAATCAGCTAGAGAACTTTACAACCAAGTATATATGAATAGAAAAGCAATATCAGGAATTAACTTTGCCCAACGTGATGCAGTGAAAGCGAATGAAGTATTGAATTTGTATTCTAAACAATCACCTAACCGACCAGTTAACGAACAAACTAACCCTATGGAAGTAGAGCAAAAACAAGAAAAACAAGACGAACAGAAAGTAGAGCAAATACAACAAGGTGTTCAATCTGGGGCTGGTTCTATAGTCCAACAAGGTACGCAGAGCTTAGCTTCTAGGTCAAGCCCTTCAGGGCTTGTCCAACAAGGTATTGAGGCAGTTGGTAGTGTTATAATGAATCCGATAATAAAAGAATTAGGATTACAATAAAAAAAATCTATAATATAATAATATGTCAAATTTCAATGCTTCCATGGATTATAGGGGTATAAATATTTCAGGTCAAGGCGGTGAACCTTTTGTTCTACCAGACCCATTTGATGAAATTAATGTGAAAACACTTAATATAGTAGATGATGATAATAACCCGTATTATACTATGCCACAACAAGCACCACAAATTGGCGGAGATGGTGCTGTTCCTGTTTTTTATGATGATGGTTTATCAAGTTTTGGCATACATACAGAACCAGCTTATTTATATATGGCTAGTCAAGGCGGTGGTGCTGACGCAAATTCACGTGGTGGTGTTCCTTTTTCTGATTTAACAGTTACTTCATTATATAATATAATAATTGAAAACGATTTATTAGGACAGATACGTATGCCTAAAGGAACATATTTATGTAATGTAAGTTTCATGCCATTTGTAACAACAACACCAACTGGAACACCAAAACCTACTATGTATTTTTCAATTGATGGTTCAACTGATCCAAAACCGCCTTTTGGTTTTTTCAGAACATACGGGTTATACGAGCAAGTTGCCTCATTTTCACAAATTATTAATATAGAGTCACCAACACAAAAAGTTAGATTAGCTGTAGATAATAGACAAAATTCAGCAGGAGGTGTAGATGCACAACTATGTAATGTATCAATCACAAAAATAGCCCCTGATTTTAGAACTAATTTGATACCATTTGAAGGTGAGTTTTATGCAGACATCAATTATGATGATGATGCTTATATAAATTTGTTAACTTCAAGGTCAAAACAGACTTTTTATATGCCATATAGTTTAATTGACCGTGAAAATGATAGAGATAACACAATAATAAAACAATTTAATGATCCAGTTTGGGGTAATTATAATGCACTTGAATTAAGAGGTAGTGCATCCAATGGTAATTTTTATACACTTAATTTTTCAGCGAATTTATCATTTTATTGTGTTGGTGTTGAAATAAAAGAATTAAAAGTATCATTCCAACAATCTACAAATCGTGTTACATGGACTAATTTAGATGCACCAACATCATTTTATACAAATATATCAAACCAGCCAAATATGTTTGCAAATCCAATACCAATTAATTTAACAAAATACAATCATCTACCACCAACAAGATATGAAAATTCATTTATTAGAGTTATGATTGAGGTAATACCAGATAATAATATAGGTGTATTTGGTAATGCACAAATAGCTTTTAATGATATTGTAGCTAGGTCATCAAATTCATATTTTAGTATTTTTCTAACATCTACCATCGCAAACCGTGCATTATATAATGTAGATATGAGAGGCAACGGTTATTCATCGGTTATAAATAGAGGCTATGCTATCTTAAAACGACCACCTGTTATACCAAGACCACAACCAGCAATAGAAGGTGTACCCTTACAGGTTGTCAATTCGTTTTTCTTATTACCGTTAGTTGTAAATAATAAAACACCAACTGGTAATAATATTATAAGCAATGTAAAAATGGTATATCGTCAAAATAATCTTGAAAACTTTTACGGACCTTCTCTATGTGAATTACAATTTTTAACAACAGTAACTAACTATCCAGTCACTGTTAGATTTAATGCAAAATTTGCAACAGCACAAAGTAGTTTTTGTAATGTAAGATGGTTTCTAAATGGTGATGGTTTGTTACCAACAAATTTACTTATAGGTGGTAACCCTGCTATTCCACCTGATTCAACATTCGACCAGACTTTTACAGTGACATTTCCAGAAATTACAGCTGGTTCTAATTTATTTGGTATTTTTCAATTTCTTGGTAATACTGATGACACAGCAGAACTACAAGTTTTAGATGATTATAGTATAACTTTCGGTTATTAGAAAATTTTTATCTAAGAATATTTAATGGACGATATCCAAATTAAGGTAAAAGTTTTAGAAATCAATGGTAGATTATTAGAATATGAACAACAAAAAGTAATATTAAGTGCTAAACAACAAGAATTAAACCATTTAGCAAATATGTTAAATTTGGAATTTAATAAAACAAAAGATGATATTTTGGAAAATCTGAAAAAAGAAATGGATCGCACACCAGACGACCAACATCAACCATATTATGCCTTACTTCAATATGTTACTAAAAAAAATATTTATCAAATTTAAACGAATAATTTAGAAAACATTTAAGAAAATTTTTTCTAAATTAATATAATGAATAAATATAACGAAAGTAAAATTTATAAAATTACTAGCGAACACACTGATAAAATATATATTGGATCTACTGCTGAAAAATATTTATCACAGAGAAAAGCTGTTCACACAGCATTATATAAAAGGTGGAAAGCAGATAATAAAAAACAATATTGTGCATCATATGAATTATATAAATTAGGTGATGTTAAATATGAATTATTAGAATTGTATAAATGTAATAATAAAAAAGAATTATTAGAAAGAGAACGCTATTTTATGGAACTAAATACTGGACTACTTATAAATAAAAATAGAACAGGTATATCTGAAGAAGAAAAGAAAAACCAACATACTTTATGTTCTAAAAAATATTATATAGACAATCCAGAAAAATTTAAACAATATTATATAGATAACCAAGAAAAATTAAAACAATATCAAAAAGAACACCGTGCCAAAAAGAAAGCTAATTTAATTTAATATTAAATTTATAACTAATTATAAATTTGATATTTATTTTTTCAATCTTGAAATCAAAGTATACAATGCATGACCATCGATATAATTGATGTCTTCTACAGGAAAATAAAAACTTGACAACGTTTCGCCCTGAATGTTGTATAGGGTTCTACAATAACCAAAACCAAAATATTTAAGTAATTGTTTTAGGCTTACATTAATATCAACAACTTCATCTGTAATAGTAATAGTATTGCCATCAACTGATTTGATAGTATAATAGAAGTTATTGAAAATATTTTGTTCTGCCAAATCATTACTATGACAAACAATTTTACATCCAACAGTTGGGGTTTTGATTGTGTAGGATTCATGTTTTTCACCCTTGACAATGTTATAATCAATTTTTAATTTAGTGATCATCTTCTTGTTGTATTTTTGTCTAGTAGCATTGGTGTATGTAATTATGGTCTCAGCTTCATCATAGCTTTTAGCATTGTATTTATTGATTTCTGCCAATATATCTTGCATTTTAGTCATAGCAATAAGTTTATCGTAATATTCAAATGTAAAATCATTGCGATAGTTTGTTCCTAGTTTGGTAATCTCACCATATAAATAATTCAAATAAATATCGCTATTACATCGTTCGCCTTGAACTGGTGGTAATTGTTTGAAATCGCCAAATGAATAAATATTTTTACCAAGCATAGCACACTTTATAAGAATGTTATTAGCTTGAGCGTCAAGCATTCCAATTTCATCAACAATAATATTATTTTCAGTTGGGATAGTGTGAGACAATGAATAGCGTTGAACTACATTACAATTTTTTTTATTAGTTCTATATTCACGGATACTAGCATGAGATGGGCTTACTACAATGAAATCATCTAGTTTAGGTATTAATTCATTCATGATATAATAAGTCTTACCAGAACCAGCATAATCAATATAAATTTTATTATTAGAATTGATAGGATTTAATTTAAATGTAGGCGCTTCATCATCTTCCTCATCATCTAAATCTTTTGACAATGGTTTAGAATCTTGCATTTTCCATTCACCCATTTCTTCACCTAGTTTGATTTTCTTTGTTGTGTATTTGAATGTAATAGAATCACATCTAATTTGTTTAATATCTTTAGGTTTTAGTTTGAGTTCCTTGATTTTTTCATAAACGATTTGACGAGCTTTACACAAAACTTGTATGCGGATAGGGACTTTATTGAATGGGTTTTTGTTTCGCTTTTCTTCAACATCGTAAATCATGTTGTATTCATCGTTCAATTTTTTAACATAACCTTCAGATGCTTCTGTTTCATCTTTGTTAGCAAGTTTAACAAATTTCATTTCAGTTCTGATATCAGCTTTTTTTTCCATGGAACCAATCATACAATTAACAACAAATTTGAATGATTCGTTATCTAATTTTTCGTATAGTGTATTAATCATATCAGTGTAATAATTTGGCACTTGTTCATATGAAATAGCTTCTAGCAATTCAAAGGCGACACCTTCTTTTTCACAAAATTTTAAATTCTCGTATGAATAAAAACCAGTCTTTTCCATCAATACAGATGAATATAAAGGCTTAGCAATATAGAAATAACCATCTTCTAATTTAGTTGGGTTCATGATATGCTTACATGTTTTGATATCAATTTTAACCAATGATTTTAAACTTCTCAACGCATCAGAAAAATGTTTGTTGTGGTCGATACTAATAGTCTTTGTCTTTTCATCAAATTCTTTATTTACATAGTTATAACCACGTTCAAGTGAGTGAAAAGGAAAGAATGATTCTACATTAGTTTTCAAAAATAATGGTTCAATAACTTTGTGGATATTTTGTTTATTTACTTGAAAAGTCATATGTGAACCAATACCTAGTTTAGTCAATATTTCTAGACAAAAATCATAATCCTTGTTGTTGTGGTATACAGTTTCACCAACTTGGATACTGCTAATATAACCGTTATACATACCAACATAATTAGGATACTCACCATTTTCTATATATAATTCAATCAATTTATCTTGTAGCTTTTCACAGAAAATTAATTTGGTTGGTGTAGATGCAACAACTTTTCGTAGATATGGGTTTTTAAGTTTATAGAAATGATTATTGTAAACAATACCACACAATTGGCCGTAGCTTTTGTTTGGTTCTTTAGGTTCATGTTGTATAATTTCCTCACCACTAATATTAAATAAAGTTAATTTGATTCTGAATCTCTCACAAAATCTTTTGATGTCTTGAGCTGTAGCACCATCTTTTCTAATATTATATTCTTCAAATGACTTTGCACCAATCTTTTTATACTTTTCTCTCATCACTTTTAAGACACAATTATCTTCAGCGGTTTTATTTAAATCAACATCCTCACCATAAATACGACATAGATTAAATGCCCTGCCTTTCAATACCATATTTGAAAATTCTAATTTAACATCATTTCTAGTAATAAAATGTAAATCGATTTCATTACCAAAATCGGGCATATTGCTTTCTTCTCCTTGTCCGCCATGTCTAATTCCTACAGAGCAAATACGTCTATTTACATCACGTCTAATTGATGGATTTGAATGTAAATACTGTTCTAACACTTGGGTAATTACATCTTGAACGCTTAGTAATGCTTCTTTTTCTACATTAATAGTTTGGATCTTATCATAAACATGACCTGAACTTTCCCATATAGTTCTAACAACAGCCCAGATAGTTCCAGTAATTTCCATGCTCAAAGGTATAGGTGATTTAGATACAACAATATCTTTTTTAATAAGCCCACCATTAATAAGTTTATCGTTATTGATTTTCTTTACACCAAATTCACGAATAAGCAATGGACTATTATGGATATTGATTTTACTAATATCGCCAGTCTTTTCATTGATGATATATCTTGTTGGGTTAGCTTTCATATCATTTACATCAGCAACTGATACTTTTAATCTATTAGCAACAGCTTCAACTGTGCCATTTTTACGTTTTCCTAAATAATTAATTTTAGACATTATATAATATAATAATAGAAAAAATTTCTTAAGTCATTTTTTTTAAAAAAATTTTGAAAAAAAAAATCTAGAATAAATTTTGTAAAAAAAATTATATTAAGAAATATTTTCTAAGTTAATATAATATGAGTGTTTCCGCCGAAGTTCCTAAAGTGAATAAAACTACTAACATTAAAGAATACAAGAAAGAGCATTACCAAAAGAATAAAGGTTATATTTTGTCATTTCATAAACAACGAGTGAAGTGTGAGAAATGCGGTAAAGATTTGGCTTATAGTTCTAAGAGTTCGCATTTGAAAAATAATCGTTGTAAGATTCTAGTGGATCTCGTTTCTGGTATTGTTCCAAGTTCGCATAGCGAACTAGTTAGCTTGAGCCCTTCAGGGCTCAAGGTTCCACCTAAGCCTGATGATGATAAGACTAGTGATTTAGATTTTCCTAATCCAAGTCTGTTATCAACTAATTTTTAAATCTACTATAAAATAATATGTATTATTATTATTTTATAAATTATATTAATAATGTATCAAATATCACAAGAGACAAGAAGAATAGCCAAACAACACGGGTTGAGGGTGGAACCCAGCCAAGTCAAACATAAAAAAATATCTGTGTTTCGTGGTGATGATTATTTAGGGTCAGTTGGGGCAATAGGCTATGATGACTACCATACATTCAAACGAAAACAAGGGCAAGCAGTTGCTGACGAACATCGCAGACGCTATTTACTCCGCCACGAAAAAGATAGGCACAAAAAAGATTCTAAAGGCTATCTAGCTTCAGTTCTACTTTGGAATGGGTAGAATGGGTAGTCTTATGATGGTGTCGCCTTTCTGTTCTAATACAACAACTTGATTTGATATGATCACAACAATAAACATCTTTGACTTTTACTTCTATACTTGGGTCTTTGTCATCTTTACAACAACATGGTTTATTACCCATTATATTATAATATTTTATATATTATATTATAATGATAGCAGATTTTCCTGAAGTGTCAAAAGCAGAAAAAGATAGATTAGTTGGTACAACATTAATACCATCTTATGGTAAATTACCAGTCCATAATAAAAAATTTAACCAACTTATACAATATCTTGAAAAACTAAATAAACAACTACAAGTCCCAAATCCAACAAAAAAACAAATTGGATTACAAGACACCATTAATACACAATTGAATTTAGAACGATTGAAAATATTAGCTGATGAATATGAAAAATCAGATAAATCAGAAAGCACATTTCAAAAAATTTTGGCACAGTTAGCCTTCAGAAATTGGTGCGGAGCAGGTACTAATATATATGAAAATATAAGACAAGACCTTGATAACCCTTCAAAAATGTTTGCTATAGATACAATTTGTAGAGATCATGACATTCGCTATACTAAGGCAAAGACAAAAGAAGACCTAGCAAAAGCTGATGATATAATGATGGAAGAAATAATGAAAAAATATGTATTGAATTTTGACAAGAATTTTATCACTGGTAATTATGAGCGTGATTTTTCAACATGGAGTTCATCTTTCAATTCACTATATAATCAAGTAGTTTCATTGCTTGAAGCTAGTTTCGCCACTGGTTTAATTTATGAAACTAGTAAAACATTTTTGAATACAGTTATAGAAGGTGTTAAACTACCATTTAGATTAGCTAATTTTTTACATGAAAATTATAGAAATGCTTATCCCAATTTACCGCCAAATATACCACGTTCAATAAGGGCAAGTATAGTAGGCATGAATAGAGATATAGCACAACAATCATTTAATACTGTAGCAAATACAGCATCTAGAATTGTTAAACAAGGCACCAAATTATTAGTATCATCAGTATTCAAAGATAAAGTATATGCAACACTAGCTTTTTTAGCGATTGGTTTTAAAAAATCTATTGAAGAATTTTTTGATGTATCAATAGTCAGTCCAGTAAAACACGAAGTATCAGACGAACAATTAAATGAAATCATAAGAGTGTTTGAAATATTACAAAATGAATATTTAACAGATTCAGACATACAACCAATTAAAGTTGGCGACCAATGGCAAAATGAACTGATAGAAATACCACCAGTTGAAGAATTAGAAAAAGAACTAGCTGAGATATTTGTGATGAATAAGGAATATGTTGAAAAACGTTATGAGATAGCTGAAGTAATGGAAGCATTACCTGAAGAAACAATAGAAGAGAAAAGCATAGATGACTACATAGATAGTATATTACAAGACCTAAACAGCATACAACCCGAAGAGATTAACACGCCAATAGATGACTACATAAATAAACTATTAACCATTAATGAGGAAGAAGAAAATTATATAGAGGAGGAAAATTTTCCAGATTTTTAATCTAGTTTAATATAATGCCATTTACAAAAGACACTCTAAAACCCATTGGACTTAGACGACTTCGACCTATTTTAAATAAAATGATAGCACATAAATCAGCTTTAGCACAAAAACCAAAAAATAAAAAATCACATGTAGAACTTAGAAATAAAGCAATCGCAAAACAAAAACGTAAAAATTTAATGTTTGATAATGAAGCTTATGAAAAGCTGAGCCCTGCCGATAAAAAAGCTTATCTAATTGATAAAATTTTAATAGTTCAGAATGAACCATTTTTAGCAGGTAGTAAATATGCAAATGATTACAAAGGTAAGCTACCTGATTATACAAAAGATTTTGAAAATAAAAAAATTGATGAAAAAAGTGGATATATTATAGAACAAGAAGGCGAAGAAGAAGAACCAGAACCAGAAAAGGTTTTAGCTTCTGAAATACAAAAATATAAGCCAGAAGAAGAGAAACAAGCCGAGCCAGAGCCAGAAGAGCCAGAACCAGAAGAACCAGAAGAACCAGAACCAGAACCAGTTGAAACTCAACCAGTTGAAACTCAACCAGAAATGAAAGAAGAACCAAATAAAAAGGTATCACTAAAGACAGGTATTCAAAAATTTAGAGACAGAAGATACGAAGCATATTTAGATGCATTATATGATTTTGATAATAGAATTAGTGAATTTAAAAATCTCAAATCAGGAGAATCTGGACTACTTAGTGAAATTAATGATAATGTCATGGAAAGTCTTGAAAGGTTATCTGAATCTGCTTTTAGAAAAGATAAAACACAAAACGATATGAGAATCCAAAAGGTTAAAGAATATGGTGATGAATTAAAAAAAGCTATTGGTATTGTTGGTATCAATACTGCTGATACAGCACGAATTAAACAAAGACTAGAACAATATAAACAAAATGAACGCAGACCCGAAGCTATGAAACCAGCTATGCAATATGTTGAAGATGTAGAAAAAGGACAAAACGCACCAGAAATATCTTATGAATCAGAACAAAAAAATGTATTTGTAGACCAATCAAATAAAGGTAAAACAGTTGGAGACCAAAATATTGGCAATGTCCGAGCGATCGGCATTAGCCCTATGACAGCACCAGCAAGAGAAGAAGAAGTTATACCACCACCTAGCGAACGGGCTAAATCTCTCCGAAGATTTGCAAATTTTCGATGGGTTTATTCCAATCAGAACAGCGATTTAGGGGGAATGTCTCCATTTCAAAGGATACAAGACCAAGAAGATAAACGCCGATTTGGAATGTGTTATTTACCTACTAGTAAATTACCAAAACCAGAAACACAAGAAGACTTGAATAAAGTTAAATCTTTTAATACTTATCCATTGGTACCAAGTCAAAATCTTTCTGGTATTATGCAACCAGCTGGTGAATTATCTTTCAAGTCATCTACTAACCCAAATGCTAGAAAAATAACAATTGATGAAAAACAATTCGCTAATAGTAAATTATATAATTTTGAACCAACCCAAGTAAATATAAAATCTAATAACCCATTTTCTGGTATGTATGGTATGCAACCACTTGACCAGATAAAACGTAATCCAGATATACAAGCAAATACATTAG
>Ga0315909_10009509_pt1 | contig 10508 bp, 10 predicted proteins | sample LakEriMetagenome_11_FD_203527 | JGI IMG/M metagenome (GOLD analysis project Ga0315909, IMG submission 203527) | Freshwater fungal communities from buoy surface, Lake Erie, Ohio, United States - Buoy 2 MA125 | ecosystem: Environmental > Aquatic > Freshwater > Lake | place: USA: Lake Erie, Ohio...
CAACAATCCAGCCTCGTCCAATATGCGGATATGCCGGGAAACGCGGGGCTGGCTTTGGTCCAATATCTGCACTAACTCGCCCACCGACAGTTCAAGCCGAAGCACGAGAAATACGATTCGAAGCCGCGTCGGGTCGGCTAGAGCGCGCATGATGTTCAGCAAATTGATCATTTCACCATCATATAAAGAAATCTTTATATCAAGTCAATCCGCTCAAATCCCCCGCATTTTCTACCGTTCTGGTAGAGTTAAGTGCAATTTTGAGGCCAATCAGCCTGCCGGAATAAAAAAGCGCATTGCCACCGAATTGTGAACGGGCTAGAGGGCTGTCCGCAGACATTACTGCATTCGTTGTGGTGTGCCTGTCAGGTTTTCATAAGTTTTGCTAGGGGGTTTCCCATATGAAGAAAATTGCTGTATCTCTCGTTCTTGCCGCTTCGCTCGGTTTGGCTGCTTGCTCAGGTGCTGAAGAAGCAACCACAGAAGCAACAGAAGCAACCACAGAAGCTCCTGCTGAAGCTGCTGACGCAGCTGTAGAAGGCGCTGAAGCTGCTGCAACTGAAGCTGCTCCTGCTGCTGACGCTGCTGCTGCTCCTGCTGCAGACGCTGCTGCTGCTGCACCTGCTGCAGACGCTGCGAAAGAAGCTGCGAAGTAATATTCGCGCTTTTTAGCGAAAGCTTTTGATAAGGGCTGTTCTGCTTGCAGGACGGCCCTTTTCTTTGTCTGCCATAGACAAGTTGGATGCCGCGCGCGGCGCTCCAACCGAAACATCGCAATAAGGCGTCAGTTCTGGTGGTATGAAGCCACAGCGCGCGATACAAATTGCATGAACGTCATCCGTTGCGGAATAGACGCCGTCGTGCTCCCCATCATCACCGCGATAGCGTAACGCGTGCCATCTGGCGCGGTCATAATCCCGATATCATTATATCCCGTGGACACCGGCGGCAAAACCTGTCCGGTTCCTGTCTTGTGCAAAAAGCTCCAACCCGCAGGAACGCCCGCCTTCAACCGGTTGGGTCCACTTGACGTCCGCGACATGATATCGAGCATGATGCGCGTTGAAGACGCCGACAACAGCTCGCCCTTAGCAAGCTTTGCCAAGGCGCGGACAATGGCTTGCGGACTTGCCCCATCGATTGGGTCATTCAGATAGCGGTCAAGCGCCGCCTTGCGGGTTGCCAACGGCACGGCATCGCGCGCAGCATAAAAGCGCCGACCAATTGCATATTCCTGTTTCCAGTCGAGACCGGCAATGCCGCTTTGCAACGCGCGTTCGCCCGGCCCAAAGCGGATCGCACCCAAATTCTTGCGCGCGATAAAACTCTTTACCGCTTGCGGACCACCTACGGTGCGCAGCAACGAGTCATTGGCGGTATTGTCACTGGCGCGAATGGATGTTTCCAGCAGGTTGAGGACCGAAACCTCAATGCTGCCATTGGCGATCACCTGATCACGGATTGGTTGATGAAAAACCGCCAGATCATCCCGTGTGATCCGCACTTTCTGATCGAGGCGAAGTTTCCCTTGATCGACCATGTCCAACACGGTGAGCGCAACCCAGGTTTTGGATACGCTTTGTTGGGGAAACAATTCATCCATCCTGCGGCCTAAAACCCACTCACCGCCGTCCACGCGCATAATGGCAACACCAGTCCGCCCCGGGAACAAACGCCATTGATCTTGAATCAGATTTTCCAGACCGGCAGGCGGCCGTACAATTGCGAGACGTGCGGGCGCTACAACTGCTGGTGCTGGGGCTATTGCTGCTGGCGGCGTAGGTCCCCGACGCACTGGCGCAGATACGCACCCCGATAAAACGGACAACAGCGCCAAAGACGCAAGGCCTGTTTGGCAAGCTTTATGAACGCGCTTGGTGGTCTTCGAAAACATTTGAGCCATGAAGCTGCAATAGAGGCCTCAAAGTCCATCTGTCACCGACAAAGGTCATTTTTGCGACCAATGATTCGATGGCGTCGACGAGAAGAGTTCCGATCAACAGGCAGGATCGTTCGGCAGGTCCGTTATGCGGGGAAACTTGGGCAACCTGTTTGAATAGGCTCAGCCACGACCGCGATAAGGGGCAACGCCCTGATCCGGAAGCCACAGCCCCTTGGGCGGTTCCCCCGATTGCCAAAACACATCGATAGGAATTCCGCCGCGCGGATACCAATAACCACCAATGCGCAGCCAATGCGGCTTCATTTCGGTGAAAAGCCGCTGCCCGATGCCAACGGTGCAATCTTCGTGGAAGGCGGCGTGATTACGGAACGAACCCAAGAAAAGCTTCAGCGACTTTGATTCAACAATGCTTTTGTCGGGCGCATAATCGATGACCAGATGCGCAAAATCGGGTTGCGCCGTGACCGGGCATAAAGACGTAAACTCAGGCACGGCAAAGCGTGCCAGATACAGCGTGTCGGGGCGCGGATTGGGGACATAATCCAGCTCAGCCTCTTCAGGCGTTTGGGGAAGTGCGCTTTGCGCACCCAGATACATCGGCTTTAGTTCGTCGGTCATAGCTGCGCATTTAGCGGTTTCACCACGGGAAGCAAACGGGTCATCGCGATTGCGCAAGATATGCACTTCGCGCGCATGCCAAAACGCATGCGGATGGGTCAACGCGGGCTTTTTCCTGAAAACCTGTATCGTGCCCCGGACATGGCCTCGCTAACGCTCCGATCATGACGACATTGATTCCGGTACTCGGCGACCAACTAAGCCATGCGCTTTCGTCATTGGCGGGGCAGGACAAAAAGACGTGCGTCGTTTTGATGGCCGAACTCGATGAAGAAACGACCTATGTGCCGCACCACAAATCCAAAATGGCGTTCATATTATCGGCGATGCGCCACCATGCCAACGACCTGCGTTCAGCCGGATGGACCGTCGACTATGTGAAGCTGACCGATCCTGAAAACAGCGGCAGTTTTACCGGCGAACTCGCCCGCGCGATGGAACGGCATAGCGCATCCGCCATTTGTGTCACCGAAGCTGGCGAGTGGCGGGTGAAGGCCATGCTGGATAGCTGGGCCGACCGGTTCGATGTGCCCGTAGAAGTGCGCGCCGACGACCGCTTTTTGTGTGACCATGCCGAATTCGAAAGCTGGGCCAAGGACCGCAAGCAACTGCGCATGGAATATTTCTATCGCGACATGCGGCGTAAATCGAAATTGCTGATGGATGGCGATGCACCCGCAGGCGGGCAGTGGAATTTTGACGCGGAAAACCGCAAGCCGGCCAAGCGCGATCTCGCGATGCCGCAACCACTGCATTTCGCGCCGGACGATATCACGCAGGATGTGATTCATATGGTCGAAGCAAAATTCGCGACCAATATGGGCCAGGCCGCAAAATTCGGCTTTGCGGTAACCCGCGCCGATGCGTTGAAACAGCAAGCATATTTCCTGAAACATGCGTTGCCGTCCTTTGGCGATTATCAGGACGCAATGCTCACCGGCGAGCCATTTTTATGGCATTCGATTTTGTCGCCCTACATCAACACCGGATTGCTTGATCCGCTGGAATTGTGCCGCGCGGTCGAAGCGCAATATCAGGCCGGCAAAGTGCCCATCAACGCTGCCGAAGGCTTCATTCGTCAGGTCATTGGTTGGCGCGAATATGTGCGCGGCATTTATTGGCATGCTGGACCTGAATATGTGGAGAGCAATGCCCTTGGCGCCGAACGGCCACTGCCGGAATTCTACTGGACCGGTAAAACCGACATGCATTGCCTGTCGCAAACCGTCGATCAGACAATCGCATATTCCTACGCCCATCATATCCAGCGGCTGATGATTACCGGCAATTTCGCCCTGCTGGCGGGCATCAACCCGGTCGACGTGCATAGATGGTATCTCGCCGTTTATGCCGATGCGTATGAATGGGTCGAATTGCCGAACAGCCTGGGCATGAGCCAGTTTGCAGATGGCGGCATGCTCGCGTCAAAACCCTATGCGGCCAGTGGCGCCTATATCAACCGCATGTCGGATTATTGCTCCAACTGCCGTTATGATGTGAAACAAAAAACAGGGCCCAAGGCATGTCCCTTCAATGCGCTCTATTGGGAATTTATTGCGCGCAACGAAGACAAGCTGCGCAAGAACCCGCGCATGGCGATGCCATATAAAAACTGGGACCGGATGGCGGAGGCGGATAAAGTTGCGCTTCGTCGTCAGGCACAGCAATTTCTCGAAACGCTTGGCTAGTTTGGAAAAGCTGCTTATCTTGCAGCGCACAAGAATCAAAAATAGCGGGCAAGGACAAAAACATGGAATTGGTAGTAAGCACCGAATGGTTGGCGAACGAAATCGGCGCGTCTGATTTGCGCGTTGTAGATGCCACCTGGTTCATGCCCGATGCTGGCCGCAATGCGCAGGCCGAATATGAAGGTGGCCATATTCCCGGCGCTGTGTTCATGGACTTGCAAGAACTCGCCGACGCAAACAGCAGCCTTCCCAACACATTGCCGCCGCCAGAGAAATTTGCCAGCCGCATGCAATCGCTTGGCCTGGGCGACGGCAGCCGTATCGTGGTCTACGACGACAGCCCGTTCAAATCGGCAACGCGCGCCTGGTGGATGCTGACCTTGTTTGGCGCGCATGATGTCGCCATCCTCGATGGCGGCATTGCAAAATGGAAAGCCGAAGGCCGCGCGCTCGAAACCGGCAAGCCTGCGTTGCGCCACCGCCACTTCACTGTCTGGAAAGACGAAAAGGCCGTGCGCAACAAAGCAGACATGCTTGCCAATTTGCACAGCAAGGCAGCCGATGTCGTGGATGCCCGTGGCGCAGGACGATTTACCGGTGAAGAAGCTGAACCGCGGCCTGACATGGCTTCCGGCCACATCCCCGGCAGCCGCAACTTGCCCTTTGGCAATCTTTTGAACGCAGACGGCACGTGGAAGCGGGGCGATGCGTTGACCCAAGCCTTTACCGATGCGGGCGTTGATTTGAACAAGCCCATGATCACAACTTGCGGCTCTGGAATGACCGCAGCTGTTGTTCTGTTCGGCGCGCGCCTCACCGGTAAATCGGACGTTGCCTTATATGATGGCAGCTGGTCCGAATGGGGCTTGGACAAGGATACCCCCAAGGCGCAGGGTGCGGCTTGAGCTCCCAAAAACCTCAAAAGCCAGCTACTAAAACAGTTACTGCAGGGCGCAAGGCTTCACTCACGGGCCCCGTCGTGAATGTGCCTGTTTGGCGCGCCAGCACGCATTTATATGAAAATGTGGCGGAGCTGGAGGCCGGCAAGGGGCGCAACGAAGACGGCCGCTTTTTCTACGGCCGTCGTGGGTCGCCGACGCAATGGTCGCTCGCCGACGCGCTGACCGAAATGGAGCCTGGTGCGCATGGGACCATGCTGTACCCGTCGGGTGTTGCCGCGATTGCCTGTGCATTGCTGTCGGTGCTCAAGGCGGGTGACGTCTTGCTGATGACCGACAATGTTTATGACCCAAGCCGGTCTTTGGCTGACGGGTTTCTGAAGCGTTTCGGGGTTGAAACCCGATATTTTGACCCACGCACCACCGATTATGACGCGCTATTTTGTGATCGCACACGCGCCATATTGCTCGAATCACCCGGCAGCCTGACATTTGAAATGCAGGACATTCCTGCAATCTGCGCCGCTGCGAAAAAACGCAATGTCGTCACCCTCCTCGATAACACATGGGCCACATCCTATTTCCACACCGCGCTCGACAAGGGCATCGATATGGCGATCTTGTCGTGCACCAAATATATTGTCGGCCATAGCGATGTGATGATGGGCAGTGTCACCACGCACGATAAACTATGGACGAAATTGCGCCACACCGCGCAGCAACTTGGCCAAACTGTTTCACCCGACGATGCCTATCTGGCAAGCCGCGGCCTGCGCACCTTATCGGTGCGGATGAAGGCGCATGAGACGTCTGCATTCCATATTGCGCAATGGCTGCAGACGCAGGCCGATGTCGCGGCCGTTTTCCATCCCGCTTTGCCTGATTGCCCCGGGCACGACATTTGGAAACGCGACTTTACCGGGTCATCAGGCCTTTTTTCGTTCATTCATACCGGCGACACTGCAACCGCAGCAGCCTTTGTTGATGCGCTGCAACTGTTTGGCATTGGCTATAGCTGGGGCGGGTTTGAAAGCCTTGCCCTGCCCGTGCAGCCCGAGAAATACCGGTCAGTCGTGGCATGGGATAAGCCCGGCACACTGATCCGCCTGCAAATCGGGCTTGAGGACTCCGATGATCTTATCGCCGACCTTGGCCAAGCCTTTGAAGTGGCCCGCACCCAACAATAAATATTAACGTGTTGGCTGCGCTACCTCGCCCGAATAATCGTAAAAGCCACGCTTCGTTTTGCGTCCGAACCAGCCGGCCTCAACATATTTTTGCAGCAACGGCGCTGGCCGGAATTTCGGATCACCTGTCGATTGAAACAGCACATTTGTGATTTCAAGGCAGGTGTCGAGGCCAATGAAATCCGCCAATGTAAGTGGCCCCATCGGGTGGTTAAGACCCAATTGGCACGCGGTGTCGATATCGCGCATAGTGGCAACGCCTTCACCCAGTGCGAAACATGCTTCGTTGATCATCGGCATCAGCACGCGATTAACGATGAAGCCGGGTGCATCATTTGCAAACACCAATTGCTTACCCAATGCTTCGCCATATTGGCGAACGACGTCGACAGTCGCATCGGTCGTCGCCAATCCGCGGATGATTTCAATCAGGCCCATGACGGGAACGGGGTTGAAGAAATGCACGCCGATAAAGCGCTGTGGGTCGGGTGATGATTGTGCCAGCCGCGTAATGGGGATGGATGACGTATTGGACGCCAATACAGCCTGATCGCCTAGGACTGCGCCTACCGATTCAAATATCTTGCGCTTGATGTCTTCCCGCTCCGTCGCGGCTTCAATGATCAGCCCGGCAACGGCCATCGGTTCATAGCTCGCAACCGGTTCTATGCGTGACAAAAGCGTCTCTGCATCGCCCGCCGACATTTTTTCTTTGGCGACCAGACGGCTCAGTGCCTTGGCGATGCCAGCCTTGCCTTCTTCGGCCTTCGCCAGATCAAGGTCCGACAAATAGACATGATAGCCAGCACCAGCACTGACCTGTGCGATGCCCGCACCCATTTGACCCGCTCCGATAACGCCGACTGCACGCATTTGTCGCTCCATGTAAAACCAATCTGTGGCCCCTAGCGAATGATGGGTCACAGGGCTAGCTTACTCCCACCAAAAAGACGTTGGCGCGCGTCGCTGTGCTGTTTTCGCAGGGGCGATAGGCTCTGTGCAGTTTGCCCAGCCGCGACTTTGCAGCAAGCCGGGGCTGGCAATTCAACGCAAATCCGCTTAAGCGCGGCGCAAATACACATTCTTTTCGGCAGGAAATTAGAACCTATGTCCACCCCCTCTCGTATCGCCCCGCTTAAGGTGGGTCTGGCTGGTCTTGGGACAGTAGGAACCGGCGTCATCCGCCTTCTCGAAGAAAATAGCGCCTTGATCGCGCGCCGTGCGGGCCGTGAGATCCAGATTGTTGCCATCACCGCGCGCGACCGGACCAAGGACCGGGGCGTTGACCTGTCCGGCTATCGCTGGGTCGACGATATGGGCGAATTGGCCACCGCAGACGATGTCGATGTCGTCGTTGAACTTGTCGGCGGGGCTGATGGTCCAGCGCTTACATTGGCGCGCGAGACGCTAACAAACGGACGGGCATTGGTAACAGCCAACAAAGCCATGGTCGCCCATCACGGCGCTGAGCTGGCCGCTCTGGCCGAAAGCAAGCAGGCCGCGCTCAAATTTGAAGCTGCTGTCGCCGGCGGTATTCCCGTGATTCAAGGTTTGCGCGACGGTGCCGCAGCCAACCGGATTGATCGCGTATATGGCATATTGAACGGGACCTGCAATTTCATCTTGTCGACGATGGAGCGTGACGGCCTCGATTTTGCGCAGGTGCTGTCGGACGCGCAGGCAAAGGGCTTTGCCGAATCCGATCCCTCATTCGATATCGACGGCATTGACGCCGCGCATAAGCTTTCCATTCTGGCCTCGCTCAGCTTTGGATCGGTCATTGATTTTGGCGGCGTGGAAGCGCGCGGCGTTCGCAAAATACTCGCCGCAGACATCGCTCAGGCAAAGACGCTGGGTTATCGTATCCGCCTGATCGGGCTTGCCGAAATCGACGGCGACAATGGCGCGGCGAATATTTTCCAGCGCGTTGAACCATGCCTTGTCCCGCTCAGCCATCCGCTGGCGCATGTCATCGGCGCCACCAATGCGGTCGTGGCTGAAGGCAACTTCTCCGGACGCCTATTATTCCAAGGCGCGGGCGCAGGAGACAAGCCAACGGCATCCGCGGTTGTTGCTGACCTTGTCGACATTGCGCGCAAGGAAACTGGCCCTGCATTCTCCATGCCATCGGCCGAGCTTGAAAAGCTGCCACGGGCAGCATCGGCACACCGGGTCAGCAAATCCTATTTGCGTATGGTCGTCGCCGACCGCGTCGGTGTGCTTGCCGAAATTACAGCAGCTATGCGCGATGCGGGGCTTTCGATTGAAAGTCTGATCCAGACCGAAGCAGGTGACGATGGAACGGCCTTGGTGGCGATGGTCACCCATGCTGGCCCAGAGCAAGCGATCAATGATACGCTTCAGTCACTCAAGCATTCCGACAGTCTGCTTGGCGAACCAATGGTCATGCACATTTTGGGCGCTTAAGCTTATGGGGGGCCGGGCGTTCGATGCTTGCCGCAACGCCATCTTCAGTCGTGGAGGGTTGCGCCGCAGCGGACCCCATCACGACGTGCGCAACAAAAATGGCGACAACTAATCTCGACAATTGGCGTGGCCTTCCCTATCGAAACCTAACCCCCAAAATGCCGTTCCATTTGGGGGCAAACTTCGCACCCTGACGTTCAAATAGCTAGGAAAATACGATGACTGCAGCAAGCCAAATCCTCGACCGCGTACTTGTCTTGGAAATGGTCCGCGTGACCGAAGCCGCGGCGATTGCTGCAGCCAAGCTTATCGGACGTGGCGATGAAAAGGCAGCAGATGCAGCCGCCGTCGAAGCGATGCGCGCGGCGCTGAACGAATTATATATGGATGGCACAGTTGTCATCGGCGAAGGCGAACGCGACGAAGCGCCCATGCTGTTTATTGGCGAAAAGGTTGGCTCCGCCATCGGCAGGGGCCCACGCATCGACATTGCGCTCGACCCGCTTGAGGGCACAACAATTACGGCAAAGGCCGGACCAAACGCATTGGCCGTATTGGCCGTGGCGGAAGAAGGCAATCTGCTCAACGCACCCGATGTGTACATGGACAAGATTGCCGTCGGCCCGGGCTATTCGCCCAACATCGTCAACCTCGACAAAACGGTTGCTGAAAATGTGCATGCAGTTGCCAAGGAAAAGGGTGTCGCTCCAGGCGAACTCATCGTTTGCGTACTCGACCGCCCGCGTCATGAAAAGCTGATCGCCGAGCTGCGGGCGCTTGGCTGTGGCGTGATGCTGATCCCCGATGGCGACGTTGCCGGTGTCATCGCAACAACCAATCCCGATACCACCGTCGACATCTATATGGGCAGTGGCGGTGCGCCAGAGGGCGTGCTTGCAGCAGCAGCCCTGCGCTGTGTCGGCGGCCAGTTCAAAGGCCGCCTGCTGTTCCGCAACGACGATGAACGGTCGCGCGCGCGCAAATGGGGCATTGAGGATCTCGACAAGATTTACGATCTGGAAGAGTTGGCAAAGGGCGACTGCATCTTTGCAGCGACGGGTGTCACCGACGGTTCGTTGCTGGCTGGCGTCAAAACGTTACGCGATGGCCGGGTCACCACAGAAACCGTCGTGATGCGCGCATCATCAGGTACAGTGCGCTGGGTCAAGAGCGAGCATCGCAAGGCTGATCAGTAAATACCTATCAGCAGTCCCGCCGCGATTTGTTCGCCGAGGTCCGCTGCCGCCTGTTGATCGGCCTCATTCATGGTCTTCGGCGCCAAAATCGCCTCCGGCGTCTGTGCATGGGTGCAGACGATCCTGCTCTCCGCAATCTGCCGTAAGCGCCACCCCGTCGCGATGCGCTCCGCCTGCGCCACAGCATTGCGTCCGTCCGATCCGGCGCACACGATCATCGCATAAGGCCGGCCGTTGAGCGCGCCAAGGCATGGGTAATAGCAACGGTCAAAAAAGCTTTTCATGCCGCCGCTGATGGCCGCGAGATTTTCGGGGAATGCGAACAGATATCCGTCCGCCGCCATGACCTGCGTGGCGCCTGCATCTGCTGCGTTGACCATTTGGACATCGACACCCTGCGCACGGCAGGCGCCGTCATAGGCAGCGCGGGCCAACGCCTCGGACCCGCCGGTCATACTGTGCCAGATTATCAACAATTGCCGCATCGGCCCTTGCTAGCACCGCGGGCGCGCCATAGGGAAGCAGTATGAAGCCCGTACTCGATATTAACAGTTCCGTTCTTGAGCAAGCCTGGCATTGGCGCGGCGGCG
>Ga0315909_10009511_pt1 | contig 10508 bp, 11 predicted proteins | sample LakEriMetagenome_11_FD_203527 | JGI IMG/M metagenome (GOLD analysis project Ga0315909, IMG submission 203527) | Freshwater fungal communities from buoy surface, Lake Erie, Ohio, United States - Buoy 2 MA125 | ecosystem: Environmental > Aquatic > Freshwater > Lake | place: USA: Lake Erie, Ohio...
ACGCTACCAAGGTGCAAGCGGCTAAGGTGTTAGGCACTGTTACCGAGGTCGCGGCTTTCACAGAGCGGCGAGAGGTTCACACAATCAAGTCGAGCGGCGATGCTAAGACCGAGCTACTGGCAAAGCTTCGCACTCTAATGAATAGCACTGCAACGGATGCGACAGCGCGAGATGCGAACGCGCTGATAGAAGAACTGATGCCACCCGTTGACGATTTGCCGGCGGAGCAGGACGCGACCCCCACCGCCCCGGATTCCGTTTGGAGTCCCACTCAACCCTTACATACTATTCCACACACTAAATCACTTCTAGAATCTGACCCCCCTACCCCTAACTTACAGATTCCTGACGCCCAGTGGAAATCTACAGAAAACACCCCCCTAAACAAAACAGAATGACTTAGCCGGGGGGTATATTTTTGGAACTTTTAAGTAACATGAAAACGCAGGGTGGCAACGTTGCCAGGCAGATTTTGATTAATCGGGCGATGTCACCGCGGCGTAGGACTAGTTTTGAGGAATGTTTGGGGGTAAAGATGAGTCCGGCTCAGAGGGAGGTATTTGTGATTGTGGATGAGTGGTGGAAGAGGTTTCACAGTAGTCCGTCGTTGAGGGATATTATGGACATGAGGGGTAAGGGTGGGATTGGAAACACGGCCAGGTTGGTTGATCGGTTGGTGGAGTTGGGGGTATTGAAGAGATTGAAGAATAGGGGGCGGACGATCCGGCCTGTGTACATTAACTTTAGGAAAGTTGAATGAGTGATTCATTGGAGGAGATGCTGAGTGGGTTAGATCCGGCTCAGTACGAGAAGTTGATAGATGAGATAAAGGTCTACCAGGCGGCTGTGGAGAGGGAGAAGGCGCAGGGTACTTTTATGGATTATGTAACGATGATGTGGCCTGGGTTTGTGCATGGGCGGCATCATGCGTTGATGGCAAAGAAGTTTGAGGATGTGGCGAGTGGGAAGATTAAGCGGGTGATTATTAACATGCCGCCGCGGCATACGAAGTCGGAGTTTGCTTCTTACTTGTTGCCGTCTTGGTACTTGGGAAAATTTCCTAAGAAGAAGGTAATTCAGTGTTCGAACACGGCTGAACTGGCTGTTGGGTTTGGGCGTAAGGTTAGGAACTTGGTGGGGAGTGAGGCTTATGCGAAGGTATTTCCTGGGGTTCATTTGAGGCAGGATAGTAAGGCTGCTGGCCGGTGGGCTACGAATGAGGGTGGGGAATATTTTGCTATTGGTGTGGGGGGGACGGTAACGGGTAAGGGTGCGGATTTGTTGGTTATTGATGATCCGCACAGTGAGCAGGAGGCTGCGGCGGCGGCTCATAACCCGGAGGTTTACCAGAAGGTATATGAGTGGTACACGTCTGGGCCACGGCAGCGTTTACAACCGGGCGGGACTATTGTGATTGTGATGACTCGCTGGGCTGATGGTGATTTGACTGGTAGGGTATTGAAGGATGCGATACAGAGGCAGACAGGTGAGCAGTGGGATTTGATTGAGTTGCCTGCGATATTGCCGTCGGGTAAGCCGTTGTGGCCTGAGTTCTGGAGTTTGGATGAGTTAGCGGCTTTGAAGGAAGAGTTGCCGGCGGGTAAGTGGAATGCTCAGTACCAGCAAAAGCCGACGGGGGAAGAGGGTGCTATTGTTAAGAGGGAGTGGTGGAAGGTATGGGATAAGGAGAGGCCACCGGCTTGTGAGTTTTTGATTCAGAGTTGGGACACGGCTTTTACGAAGAATGAGCGGAGTGACTTCTCGGCCTGTACGACCTGGGGGGTTTTTTATATGAACGAAGACCCAAATGATGTGAATGTAATTTTGCTGGATGCATTTCAGGAGAGGATGGAGTTTCCTGAATTGAAGGCTAAGGCTCAGGAGTTGTACCATGAGTGGGAGCCGGATGCTTTTATTGTGGAGGCCAAGGCGGCTGGATCTCCGTTGATCTTTGAGTTGAGGAGAATGGGTATATCTGTATCTGAGTTTACGCCTACACGGGGTAATGATAAGTTTGTGCGGTTGAATTCCGTGACTGATCTATTCAAATCGGGTAAAGTGTGGGCACCTGATAAGAAGTGGGCTTATGAAGTAATTGAACAGATGGCATCATTTCCAAACTCATCACATGATGACTTGGTGGACTCAAGCACCCAAGCATTGATTCGGTTTCGGCAGGGCGGTTTTTTGCGGTTGGACACCGATGAAAAAGACGAGCCAAGATCGCGTAGATCTTACGCATACTATTAAGGAACACCAATGGCCACAAACATGGACAAATCTCTGTATCAAGCCCCTATGGGGATTGAAGCTCTTGAAGAGGGGCCACCGGAAATTGAGATTGAGATTGAAGACCCGGAATCTGTAACGATTGGGATGGACGGGTTGGAGATCATGATTGGCAAAGAGCCAGAAGGCGGAGATGAGTTTGATGCAAACTTGGCTGAGCATTTGGATGAAGGATATTTAGAAGAAATTGCCAATGAACTTTTGGGCGAGTTTGAAGAAGATCTAGCCTCGCGCAAAGACTGGCTACAAACCTATGTAGATGGTTTGGAGTTATTGGGATTAAAGATTGAGGAACGCAGTGAGCCGTGGGAGGGTGCTTGTGGTGTGTATCACCCGCTTTTGTCTGAGGCGCTTGTACGTTTTCAGTCGGACGCAATTATGTCCACGTTTCCAGCGGCTGGCCCGGTAAAGACGCAGATCATTGGCAAGGAAACGCCAGAGACTAAAGATGCGTCTATGCGCGTGGCCGCAGATATGAATTACCGGCTGACGGTAAAGAATAAAGAGTACCGGCCTGAGCATGAGCGTATGTTGTGGGGCTTGGGCCTAGCTGGTAACGCTTTCAAGAAGATCTACTATGACCCGTATCTTGAGAGAGAGGCTTCTATATTTGTGCCGGCAGAAGATTTGGTTGTGCCTTATGGCGCAAGTAATTTGCAGTCTGCGCCGCGTATTACGCACGTTATGCGTAAGACAGAGAATGAAGTTAAGCGATTGCAGGTTGCAGGGTTTTGGAGAGATATTGATCTAGGCACGCCAGAGACTGCATTGGATGAGGTTGAGAAAAAAATTGCTGAGAAGATGGGCTTTAGAGCTACATCAGATGATCGGTTTAAGATTCTTGAGATGAATGTTGACCTTGATATCAAGGGGTTTGAACACAAGGAAGACGGCGAAGAAACTGGACTGGCGTTGCCTTACATCGTAACGATTGATAAGAGCAGCGGCAATGTTTTAGCTATCCGTAGGAATTGGAAACAGGAAGATAAGAAGTCCCATAAGAGAACACACTTTGTTCACTACCCGTATATACCTGGGTTTGGTTTCTATGCTTTTGGCTTGATCCATTTAATTGGAGCATTTGCTAAATCGGGCACTTCATTGTTGCGCCAGTTGGTTGATGCAGGCACGCTTTCTAATTTGCCGGGTGGATTCAAAACCCGCGGCTTGAGAGTAAAAGGTGATGACACACCTATTGCTCCAGGTGAGTTTAGGGATGTAGACGTTCCCAGTGGCAGCATCAAAGATAACTTGATGACCTTGCCTTACAAAGAGCCAAGTCAAACCTTGTATCAGTTGTTGCAACAGATCATTGAAGATGGTCGCCGGTTTGCAAATACGGCTGATTTGAATGTTAGCGATATGTCTGCCAACGCACCTGTTGGTACGACACTGGCTCTTTTGGAACAGACTCTTAAAGTGATGTCCGCTGTTCAAGCGCGCATTCACTTTGCAATGAAAGAAGAGTTGGGCTTGATCAAGGACATTATTCGTGATTACACGCCTGATGACTATGACTATGTGCCCGAAGAAGGTACGCCCTCGGCCAAGAAGTCTGATTACGACAAGGTTGATGTTATCCCTGTCAGCGATCCTAATGCGTCAACGATGGCGCAAAAGATTGTGCAGTATCAAGCTGTGTTGCAGTTGGCCCAAGGCGCGCCACAGATGTACAACATGCCACTGTTGCATCGTCAGATGTTGGAAGTGATGGGCATTAAGAATGCTCAAAAACTTATACCAATGGACGATGACCGCAAGCCAGAAGATCCTGTCAGTGAGAACCAAAACATTTTGATGATGAAGCCCGTTAAGGCATTCATGTATCAAGATCACCAGGCTCACATTACGGTTCATATGTCTGCTTTGCAAGATCCAAAGATCATGCAGTTGCTACAGGGGAACCCAATGGCTCAACAGTTGCAGGCCGCGATGATGAGTCATATCAATGAACATCTAGGCTTTGAGTACAGGAAGCAGATTGAGTTGCAACTTGGTATGAGCTTGCCGCCGCAGATGGATGAATCTGGCGAAGAAGTTCATATGTCTCCAGAAGTTGAAGCTCGGCTGGCACCAATGCTGGCACAAGCTGCTCAACGTTTGTTGGCCCAGAATCAATCTCAGGCGGCTCAACAACAAGCTCAACAGCAAGCTCAAGATCCTATTGTTCAGATGCAACAACAAGAGTTGAAGATTAAGCAGGCTGAGCAACAACGCAAAGCAGCTAAAGATGCGGCTGACATCCAACTCAAACAGGGCCAGCAGCAGATTGAATCTCAGCGTATAGCTATACAAAAAGAAATTGAAGAAAAGCGCATTCAAGCAGACAAGGTAAAGACTGCGCTTAACATTCAAAATGAACGCAAGATGGAAGTTGTGAAGATTGGCGTTGATTTATTAAAAAATAACACGGACAAAACGCATGATAAAGAGATGACCAATAAAAAACTTTTGGCCGATGGATTGAAAACAGCGTTTACAAAACCCAAACAAAAAGGTGATTAATGGATGCGCTTGATGTAATCGTCAAACAAACAGACGATAAGGTTTCTCAACTCAAGGATTTTCTGTCAGAAGGAAGAGCCGAGACGTTTGAGGAATACAAGAGACTTTGCGGTGAGATTAAGGGTCTGCTGACCGCGAGGGGATACACATTAGACCTGAAGCAAACCTTGGAGAAAATGGATGAATGAAATTTTGATCGGCACAAACCCCGATCGTCCTGAAGTTGTTGGTTCTTATCAATACGAGGCCACAGCGGAAGAAAAAGCTAGGCAATTGCCTAAGCCATCTGGCTATCGAATCCTTTGTGCCATCCCAGAAGTGGACAAAGAATACGACAGCGGCATCATTAAAGCAGGGGAAACCGTCAACTACGAAGAAAAACTGGCAACAGTTCTATTTGTAGTGGAAATTGGGCCTGATTGCTACAAAGATGCAACCCGTTTTCCAAGCGGCCCGTGGTGCAAACAAGGTGATTTTGTGATTGTCCGTCCACACGCGGGCACCAGATTGCTTATTCACGGTAAAGAATTCCGCATGATCAATGATGATTCTGTGGAAGCAGTGGTTCAAGATCCCCGCGGCATCAAACGCGCTTAACTATAGGAGTCCCACAAAATGGACGAAACTGAATACAAATTCCCTGACGAGGTTGATCAAAATAAACCTAAGAATGAGGAAGAATCGCCAGAGATTGAGATAGAAATTGAAGACGATACCCCTGAAGAGGACAGAAATCGCAAGCCGATGCCCAAGGAAATCGTCGAAAAGCTGGAAAAAGACGAATTAGAGGCTTATGACGATGATGTCAAGGCAAAAATTCTGCAAATGCGGAAGGTTTATCATGATGAACGCAGGGAAAAGGAGTCTGCCCTACGGGAACAGCAAGAAGCTGTAACTTTAGCCCGGCGTTTGATGGATGAAAACAAGAAAATCCGCGGTGTTTTGCAGGCCGGCGAGAAAGAATACGTCCAATCCATCCAAAATACAGCGTCTTTACAGCTTGAAATGGCCAAAAAAGCCTACCGCGAAGCCTATGAATCAGGCGATGTGGATAAGCAAATGGACGCTCAGCAAGCTATGCAAGAGGCCAATATGCGCCTTATGCAGGCTAAAAACTTCAAGATGCCTTCTTTACAAGAACAGCAAAATGAGGTACAAACCATTCCTGAGCAGTATCAACCCGCTCCAGCGCAGGATGTTCCTGAGCCAGATCCAGTGGCTAAAGCGTGGCAAAAACGCAATCCTTGGTTTGGCACTAATAAGGGAATGAGTGCGTATGCTCTTGGAGTTCACGAAGAACTACGAGACAATGGTGTAGAGGTTGGTTCTGCGGAATACTATTCTTCATTGGACAAAACAATGCGGAAACGTTTCCCCGAAGTTTTTGGGGAGCCAGTTGAAAATCAGTCAAAGACGGAGGGTCAGGCAAAGAGAACACCTAGTGTGGTCGCACCGGCGATGAGATCTACAGCTTCAAACAAAGTGAAGTTGAGAACGAGCCAGCTTAACTTGGCAAAAAAGTTGGGCTTAACACCTGAACAATACGCAATTGAAATGAGAAAACTGGAGAACCAAAATGGCTAATACCCGTACACCCCGTGAAATTGATACCCGAGAATTCTTTGAGCGTCCTCAGCAGTGGATGCAAGCGGAGTTACTCCCTGAGCCTGACAAAGAGGCTGGCTTCAATTACCGTTGGATTCGTGTTGCAAACTTAAACCAGGCAGACCCGCGTAACTTTTCGGCCAAAATCCGCGAAGGTTGGGAGCCGGTTCGCATTGAGGAGCAACCCAAATTCAGACTGCTAGTCGATCCCAATAGTCGATACAAAGACAATATTGAGATTGGCGGATTGTTACTTTGCAAAACCCCGACCGAATTTGTTGATCAACGAAATGCATGGTTTCGGAATCAAGCAGAAGCGCAGTCAAGGGCTGTGGATAACAATTTAATGCGTCAGAGCGATGCCAGGATGCCCATCTTTAAAGAAGGTAAATCCTCAGTTTCCTCTGGCAAACCAATGTAATTTTTTTGGAGCTTTGAAATGGCTTATCCTACTGTAAGCAAGACGTATGGCTTCCAGGCTATCCAGCGATTGGATGGTTTGCCTTACGCCGGCGCGATCCGTCAGATCCCAATTGCAGCCAGCTACGCTACTGCAATTCTGAACGGTGACACCGTTGTGATCGACTCTACTGGTTTCTTGGTTGCTAAGACCACCACCACCTCTGGCGACAGTGTTGGCGTGTTGGTTGGTTGCCAATATGTAAACTCGCAGAGTCAAACCGTGCAAGGTCAGTACTATCCTGCTTCCTTGTCTACCGCCGCTAACCCGGCATATGCCTACGTTGTGGATGATCCTTCTGCGACGTTTAAGGTTGTTGCCACTAACGGTAACACCACGACTCCTTCTGGGTACACCCGTGCTTTGGTTGGCTCTAACGTGGCTATCGTTGCTCAAGTTGGTTCGACTGCTACTGGCAATTCCTACTATGGTATTGATGGTGCATCTTCTACTACTGCTGCATATCCCATTCGCGTGGTTGATGTCGTTCCTGGCACTTCATATGTTTCTAGTGGTACCACGTACTACTATGAATTTATCGTGAAGATCAACCTTCACCAGTACAACAACACCACTGGTGTTTAAGGAGTAAATCATGGCAATTTCACGCGCACAACTGCTGAAAGAACTGCTTCCCGGCCTGAACGCTTTGTTCGGTTTGGAGTATGCACAGTACGGGCAAGAACACAAAGAAATCTACGAAACCGAGACTTCTGAGCGTTCGTTTGAAGAAGAAACCAAGCTGTCTGGATTCAACGCCGCCCCGGTGAAGAACGAAGGCTCCGCCATTGCTTATGACAATGGTCAAGAGGCTTGGACTGCCCGCTACACCCACGAAACCATCGCTTTGGGTTTCTCGCTGACCGAAGAGGCCATCGAAGACAACTTGTACGACAGCCTGTCTGCTCGTTACACCAAAGCCTTGGCCCGTGCAATGGCATACACCAAGCAGGTTAAAGCTGCTTCTGTTCTGAACAATGGCTTTACTTCCGGCTATAACGGCGGTGATGGCGTTCCTTTGTTCAGCGCCAGCCACCCCTTGGTTTCTGGCGGCACCAACAGCAACATTCCTTCAACCGCTGCTGATTTGAATGAGACTTCGTTGGAAAACGCAGTTATTCAGATTAGCTTGTGGACGGATGAGCGTGGCTTGTTGATCGCAGCTAAGCCCAAGAAGTTGGTCGTTCCTCCTCAGTTGCAATTCGTTGCAACCCGTCTGTTGGAAACCGAACTCCGCGTCGGCACTACTGACAACGATGTGAACGCAATCAAGAACAATGGCTCTATCCCCGATGGATATTGCATTAACCACTTCTTGACCGACACCAACGCTTGGTTCCTGACCACTGACGTGCCTAACGGTATGAAGCACTTTGTCCGTACTCCGCTGTCGAACAGCATGGACGGCGACTTCGACACCGGCAACGTGCGTTACAAGTCTCGTGAGCGTTACAGCTTCGGCTGGTCTGACCCTCTGGGCATGTACGGCTCTGCCGGAGCCTAATAGGCTTCAGTAAGGGAGGGGTGACTGTCCTTCTACTAGGGCTCCTTCGGGAGCCCTTTTTATTTGTTGCGCGCTATTTTTTTTTAGTGTATATTGCATCTAAACCGGGTAACCCGGTGTATCAAACAGTCCCGGCTGACCGTCATGCAAGATTGATACACCTTAACGCATGGAGAATTCATTATGGGTTTCGCTACTCACCTTGGCCCTTGGTTGTTGGGCACTGTTCGTAACACCACCGGCACAACTGTCGGCACGATTGAAAACTGCGGTGCAACCGTTGTTTCTCAAACCTTCAAAAAAGATTACACCGGTCAGGCTGCTTCAGCTACCACCGACACCATCTGTGTCCTGCCTGCTGGCGCACAGATTATTGACATACTGATTGACACCACTGTTGCGTTTACCGGCTCAACCGCCGCCAACGTCAGCATTGGTGATGGCACAACCGCAGCCTTGTACTGGGCTGCCACTGATGTAACCGCTGCTGGCCGCGCTGCCATCAGCAACGCAGCCGCCAAATTGGGTGCATGGTGCGGTGTTACATCTACGGATTCTCCTAACGGCATTGGCATTGGCCCCACCGATGTGAAAATTGTTGCCACCATGACTCCTACTGTGGCCGCTGTTACTGCTGGTACTGTTCAATATACCATCGTGTATGTGGTTGCCAACTCAAACGGTTCGCAGTTCCCAGCATCCGCTTAATTGATCCAGGGGGCTTCGGCCCCCGCTTTTCAGGAGATTGATTATGGGAATGCAAACAGACGTTAAAGCAGGACACCTCAACAACTCGGGTTTTGTTGTTCTGGGGCGAAACCGCCTCAAAGCTGTTTCTATGGTTGGCACAGCCACGGCTGGAACGCTGGACATCTTTGACACCACCACAGCACCTGTATCGGCTACATACGCAAGGACTGCGTCTGTTATCACCGTTACAAAGGTAGCCCACGGTTTGGTTACTGGAGATGTGGTTGGGCTTGCGTTTGCAACAGCAAGCGGTTCATCTGGCACAAACGGTAATTACTCCATCACGCGCACAGGCGCGGACACGTTTACAGTCACAGACATAAACTCTGGGACTATTGCGGGTGGAACGGCGGCCACATACGCATCACTGTGGATTGCCAGCTATGACACTGGCGCATCTGACTTGTTTGGCAATTTTGCGTTGATCCCAGGAGAGGGGATACTGGTTAAAAACGGTATCTACTTGAACATGAGCAACTTACTTTCTGCTAACGTGTACTATGGCTGAACAAAAACGCATTAGTCTGGAAGGGCGCAAGCTCTTTATTGGTATTCCTGCCTATGATGGCAAGCTCAATATCAAAACAGCTTTTACGATTGCACAGCTTATGCCAAAGGCGATGCAATTGGGGGTTGGAATTTATCTTTCCGATCTTTCCAATTGCTCCCTTATCACTATGGCGCGCAACGCCCTAGTTGCTGAATTTCTTAAAACAGATGCCACTGAGCTACTGTTTATAGACTCAGATGTAGTTGTTATGCCCGATGATATTTTGCGCCTAATGGCCCAAAGCGGTGGTAAAGATATCACTGCTGGCGCTTATCCTCGCCGCCTCAAAGAGAAAAAGTTCTTTGCGGATGTGTACTGGGATGATAAGGGTGACATTGAGATGGATGGCGCTTTGCTGCGCGTAGAACGCGTGGGCACTGGGTTTATGATGATCCAACGCCATGTCATTGAAAAAATGATTGCGGCCCACCCAGAGTGGGAGTATGAGGACAAGAAAGGCCCATGCTACGCATTGTTTGACTTTGCCCTCAAAGACAAATATTACATGGGCGAGGATTATTTGTTCTGCGACCGCGCCAGGGAAATGGGTTTCAAGATCTACATTGATTCCGAAATTAGTTTGCCACACATAGGATCAATGGAGTTCACAAGCAATTTCTACGAAGAGGCACTGACACCTCTTTTGGAAAGCATTCATCGTGCAAAGCTGAAGGTAGCAAATGGCTAAGTCACCAGCATGGCAACGCAAGGAAGGCAAGAACCCCAAAGGCGGATTGAACGCCAAGGGACGGGCCTCTGCGAAAAAACAAGGTATGAACCTAAAGCCTCCCCAGCCAGAGGGCGGCAGCAGGCGAGACTCTTTTTGCGCCAGGATGGAAGGCATG
>Ga0315909_10009512_pt1 | contig 10508 bp, 6 predicted proteins | sample LakEriMetagenome_11_FD_203527 | JGI IMG/M metagenome (GOLD analysis project Ga0315909, IMG submission 203527) | Freshwater fungal communities from buoy surface, Lake Erie, Ohio, United States - Buoy 2 MA125 | ecosystem: Environmental > Aquatic > Freshwater > Lake | place: USA: Lake Erie, Ohio...
CAAGACCTCTGCTGAGATGGCTTCGTTCCTTGGCGCATTTGATAAATACCAAGAGAATAAGGAAGATATGTTGCGTGTAATGCGTAACCACCGTGCAGCTGCTTATGATGCAGAAGACGCTTATGTTGGTCTTGAAATTAAGCCTCAAGGAATTAAAGCACAGTTTACTCCTGACTATTTATTGAAAGCAGCAACCAAAGCTTGGGATGATGCAGTTAAATTAGGGGAAAAATATGGTTACAGAAATGCACAAACAACAGTTATCGCACCAACAGGAACCATTGGTTTAGTAATGGATTGCGATACAACAGGTGTTGAGCCAGATTTTGCCTTGGTTAAATTCAAGAAATTATCTGGTGGTGGTTATTTCAAAATCATCAACCAATCTGTACCTCAAGCATTAAAGAATTTAGGATATACACAAGCCGAAAATGATGCAATCGTCAACTTTGCGGTAGGTCATGCAAGCTTCGAAGGTGCACCTTATATCAACAACAAAAGTTTACTGGCAAAAGGTTTCACACAAGAAGAAATTGATAAATTAAATGGTGCTGCTAAATCTGCATTTGAAATTGGATTCATCTTTAATCGTTTCACTTTAGGTGACGCTTGTTTAACAAGATTAGGATTTAAGGAAGAAGTATTCGCAGACTGGAGCTTTAATTTATTAGAAGCATTAGGATTTACAGAAGATCAAATTGATGCTGCCAACGATTATGTTTGTGGTACAATGACCGTAGAAGGTGCACCATTATTGAAAGACGAGCATTTGTCTATCTTTGATTGTGCAAATAAAAACGGTAAAAAAGGTGTTAGATATATTCATGCACACGGTCATATTAGAATGATGGCGGCTTGTCAACCATTCTTATCTGGTGCGATTTCAAAAACTATTAATCTTCCACACGAAGCTACAGTTGAAGAAATTGCAGACAGTTATTTAATGAGTTGGAAATTAGGTTTGAAAGCAAATGCAATCTATCGTGATGGATCTAAATTAAGCCAACCACTATCTACAAAATCTGACAAGAAAACGAAAACAGATAGCGCTGAAGCATCAGAAGAAGTATCGACTTCTCAAATGGTAGACTTGAGCAACTTAACAGTAGACGAATTATTGGAAGAAGTACAAAAGAGAATGACCACTTCAACTGATACGGTGTTGAAGCGTCAATTATCTCGTATTGTTGAGCGCAAATCCTTACCAGCTAAGCGTCGTGGCTTCACTCAAAAAGCACGTATTGGTGGTCAAGTATTGTTTTTAAGAACAGGAGAATACAATGACGGTACAGTTGGTGAGTTATTCATTGACTTGGCAAAAGAAGGTTCAACCCTTCGTAGCTTAATGAACTGCTTCGCGATCTCTATTTCTGTTGGCTTACAATATGGTGTGCCTTTAGAAGAGTTCGTTGATAAGTTTGTATTCACAAAATTTGAACCATCAGGTATGGTGGATCATCCAAATATTAAAACAACCACATCTATTGTGGACTTCATCTTCCGTTCATTAGCTTATGAATACTTAGGCAGAACCGATTTAGTACATGTATTAGATAAGCCTACAGTAGAGAACTTAGGAGAGGAGGGAGATATCACCCTTGTGGGAAAGCCTGAACTGAGTAGCATTCGCGTAACTGCACCAGCTACTCAAGCAACTGCTGCAAAAGCAAATGTGGTAGCAGCTGTGAATGAAGGTGGATCAATGGACAATATCACAGCAGCAGCAAAGAGCATGCAAAGCGATGCACCTGCATGTAGCACCTGTGGGCATATCACTATCCGTAGCGGTACATGTTACAAATGTTTAAATTGCGGAACAAGCATGGGATGCAGTTAGGTCCTCGAAATTTTAATCTCTGATGATTTTAATCCCCACCCGAAACGGTGGGGATTTTTTTAAATCCCACCCCATAAATGGGTGGGGATTTTTGTTCCAAAACATTCATATAAAAAGTATCCAACCATAAATAAAAACTAGTAAATTCATAGTTCAAACGATCACTAGAAAAACGATTCAATTATGTCAGATTTTCAAGTTAAAGTAGCACCTAAAAATTATGACGCAGTCATAGTTGGCTCTGGTGCAGGAGGTGGAATGGCTGCTTATGTTTTAGCTAAAGCAGGATTGAAAGTATGTTTACTAGAAGCAGGTCCAGATTTTGATCCTGCAAAGCATTCTTCTCAGATGAAAAATCCATGGGATTCACCACGTCGTGGGGCAAGTACTAAAATGAGACCCTTCGGTGATTTCGATGCTTCTTTCTGGGGTTGGGAAATTGACGGCGAGCCGTATACACAAACAAAAGGTTCCGATCATTTTGATTGGTGGAGAGCAAGAATGGTGGGGGGACGTACCAATCATTGGGGACGTATCTCATTAAGATTTGGTCCAAAAGATTTTAAAAGAAAGAGTATCGATGGCTTGGGAGATGATTGGCCAATTGGTTACGAAGATGTAAAACCTTACTATGATAAAATAGATCAATTGATTGGTGTATACGGAACAAATGAAGGTTTGGAAAATGATCCTGACGGCATTTTCTTGCCACCTCCAAAACCAAGACTACACGAATTGATGTTTAAGAAAGCGGCTACTGGTATAAATATCCCAGTGATCCCTTCTCGTTTATCTATTTTAACTAAAAAAATTAACGACGAGCGTGGTGCTTGTTTTTATTGTGGTCAATGTAATCGTTCATGTAAAGTCTATGGTGATTTTTCTTCTTCATCAGTGTTGGTTAAACCAGCAGTCATGACAGGGAATGTAGATATGATCACAGGAGCCATGGCGCGTGAAGTCTTGACCGACAATGAAGGAAAAGCAAAAGGTATTTCTTATGTGAACAAAATGGATAAACAAGAATACCAGATCAATGCAAAAGTGGTGATCCTTGGTGCAAGTACTTGCGAGACCGCACGTTTATTATTGAATTCAAAATCACAAAAACATCCAAACGGATTAGCGAATAGTTCTGGAGTAGTGGGTCATTATTTACATGATTCAACTGGAGCAGCATTAGGTGGTGTAATTCCTAATTTAATGGGTCGTAAGCGTTATAACGAAGATGGTGTGGGTGGTATGCACGTGTATACACCATGGTGGTTAGACAATAAAAAATTAGATTTCCCACGTGGTTACCATATTGAATATTGGGGCGGTATGAGCCAACCAGGCTATGGCTTTGGTATGGGCACGCAAGGATTGAATGGTAAATTCAAAGTGAATGGAAAAACAAAAGAGGAGGGCGGATATGGAAGCTCATTAAAAGAAGACGTACGTTTCTTTTACGGTGCGAGTGTAGGAATGGGTGGTCGTGGTGAAGCAGTCCCACGTTTTGAAAACCATTGTAAGATAGATCCAAATGTGGTTGATAAATATGGTATTCCGGTTTTAAATTTTGATTGTAAGAATTCTGAATATGAAATCAAGCAAGCAAAACATATGAAAGAAACATTCCGTGAAATCATGCACGAGATGGGCGCGGTAATTACATGGGGTGATCAAGATGATGCCACCAATAATTATGGTTTATCAAATCCCGGAAATATCATTCATGAAGCTGGTACGGTGCGTATGGGATCAGATAAAAAAACTGCACCATTGAATGCATGGGGGCAAGCATATGATTGTAAAAATTTATTTTGTGTAGATGGTTCTGTGTTTACGTCTCAAGCAGACAAAAATATCACATGGACGATCTTGGCATTGTCAATGCGAACATCTGAATACATTTTGGATCAGTTACAAAAACAAAATCTATAGATTTTGTTTTTTAAAATCATAAAAAGAAGTGTGAAGGATGTTTAAATTTTTTGAAACAAACTTCACACGACCAAAAACAAAATCTTTAAAAATAATTACCATGGACAGAAGAAAATCCATCAAAGCATTAATACTTGGAACAGTTTCAGCAGGCGTTGTGATAGAAGCTTGTAAAAGTGAGAAGACAACTGTTGCTGAATATAATTTGGATGACAGAATGCAGGAAGAAAAAGATTATTTGGTGAAAATAAACGCTGAGCCAAAATTCTTTGATGAACACGAGATGGCGACAATCATTGTTTTGGGCGATATCATCATGCCAAAAGACGAAACAAGTGGTTCTGCTTCCGAAGCGAAAGTGCCTGAGTTCATTGAATTCATTGTAAAAGATATGCCAGAACATCAAGTGCCTGTTAGAGGTGGCTTAAGATGGTTAGATCTACATAGTTTCAAAAAGCATGGTAAGTCTTTTGTGAGCTGCACGAGTGCTCAACAAATTGGTATCGTAGACGAAATTGCTTATCCTAAAAAAGCAAAGCCAGAAGTAGCACAGGGCGTAAGCTTTTTCAATAAAATGAGAGACTTAGTAACAACGGGTTATTATACTTCAGAGATTGGTATTAAAGACCTTGGTTACATGGGTAATGTGCCGAATCAATGGCAGGGTGTACCAGATGATGTGTTAAAACAATACGGACTTTCTTATACCGAGAAGGAGCTCAAAGAATGTATCTAATTTTCACAAATGATTTAATAAAAAAGGCCCCAAAAATTTTGGGGCCTTTTTTATTAAATCTAAGCAATCGTGCTTCCTGCAGCAATCGCTTCGCTCGGGCTCACAAAATATAATTTACCAGCCGCGTCTTCGGCCATTAAGATCATGCCCTTGCTTTCGATTCCACGCATTTTTCTTGGTGCTAAATTCGCAACAATTGTCACTTGCTTACCTACAATCTCTTCGGGTTTAAAATGCATTGCAATGCCTGATAGGATGGTTCTTTGTTCAAATCCAAGGTCAACTAAAAGCTCCAATAATTTATCCGCTTTTTCTACTTTCTTGGCTTCTATAATCGTACCTACGCGTAAATCTATTTTACCAAAATCATCAAAAACGATTTCTGGTTTTAAGCTATTGTCTTTTACAGGTTCGGTGTTTGTGTTTTCCATAGTTGTTTTTTTAGCAGCTACATTGGCTTGTAACTGTGCTAATTCTGCATCAATTTCTTCGTTCTCTATTTTTCTAAAAAGTAATTCAGGCGCACGTAAGGAGTAGCCTACTTTTAATAAATCAAATTTTCCGGCATTTTCCCATTCTAACATTTTATCTACTACTTTCATCATGTAGCACATTTTCTTTGCAGTAAATGGAATGAAAGGTTGCGCAAGTATGGCAAGGTTTGCACATAATTGTAAACAACAATGCATCGTATTATCGATGATCTTTTGTGCATCAGGATTTTGATCCAATGTTTTGGCCACAATCCATGGCTCTTGCTTTTGCATGTATTGATTTCCTTTTCTAGCAAGGTCAATCAATTCAAATTGGGCTTCTCTAAATTTATATTGCTCTAATAAATTGGTGATCTTTTCTTTGGATAATTTAACTGTTTCCATCATTCCTTTGAAACTGTCTGTGGTATTATCACTTGCTGCTTCTGCTGCAATTAAATCAGTATGAAAAGGAGGTACTTTACCATTGCATAGTTTATGCATTAGTACCCAAGTTCTGTTGACAAAATTGGCAAATATGCTGACCAATTCTCCATTCACAGATTCTTGAAAACCTTTCCACGTAAATTCACTATCCTTAGATTCAGGTGCGATAGAAGTGAGGTAAAAACGCAAACTATCTGCAAGTCCATCTCCACCATTATCTTTCTTAATCCACTTGTTGATATAATCATCCATCTCGATACTCCATCCTCTAGAAGTACTCATCTTATCGCCTTCTAAATTCATGAATTCGTTGGCTGGCACATTTTCTGGTAAAATATTCCCATTCAATTTCAACATTACAGGGAAGATGATGCAATGGAATACAATATTGTCTTTACCAATAAAGTGTACCAATTTTGTATCCTTGTCATTCCAATAGGGTGTCCAATCTTTATGATTATTAAGTGCCCATTGTTTAGTTGCACTGATATATCCAATAGGTGCGTCAAACCATACGTACAATACTTTTCCTTCGCCTCCTGCAACAGGCACTTTAATACCCCAATCTAAATCACGTGTCACTGCTCTTGCTTGCAAACCGCCGTCAATCCAGCTTTTGCATTGACCCAATACAGCAGGGCGCCAATCATTTGCATGCTCTTTTAATATCCAATCGCGTAAAAAATCCTCATGTCTATTTAAAGGTAAGTACCAATGCGATGTTTCTTTTTTAATAGGTGCTTGACCACTTAATGTACTCACTGGATTGATCAATTCTTCGGGACTCAAAGTCTTTCCACATTTTTCACATTGATCTCCATAAGCTTCTTTATGACCACAACTAGGACATGTGCCTTTGATATATCGGTCTGCTAAAAAAGTATTAGTGGCTTCGTCAAAATATTGTTCCGAGGTTTTTATTTCTAAATCACCTTTTGCTTCTAAGTTTTTGAAAAATTCAGAGGCAGTAGCATGGTGTAATGGGTCGCTTGTTCTGTGGTAGATATCAAAAGCAATTCCCAGGTCCTTGAAATTTTGTTCAATGATGGGGTGGTATTTATCAATAATGTCTTGAGCAGTTGTGCCCTCTTTGGTTGCTTGAATAGGAATAGCTGTTCCATGTTCGTCGCTACCACATACAAAAACAACGTCTCTTTGCTGCGCTTTTAAATAACGAACATAAATGTCGGCTGGTAAATAAGCACCAGCTAAATGGCCAATATGCTTTAAACCATTTGCATAAGGAAGCGCTGCTGTTATCAAATATCTTTTTGGCGTGTTCATTGCAGCAAAAGTACTTAATATTGTGGTATGATTCAACCGTCTAAACTGACTCCTGGCAACACCATTGGCATTCTTTGTCCGGCTGGTGCCATTCCATTAGAAAAAGTGACTATTTGTGCTCAAGTCCTTGAGTCATGGGGCTATCAGGTGCGTATTGGGAAGACGGTAGGGACTAAATTTGGACATTTTGCTGCATCCGATTTAGATCGACAAAATGAATTGCAGTCCATGATGGACGACCCTGAAATTCATGCTATTTTATGTGCACGTGGGGGATATGGATTGAGTAGAATAGTTTCGCAATTGGACTTTACAAAAATCAAGGCCCATCCTAAATGGGTGATTGGATTTAGCGATATTACCATCTTACACGCGGCTTTACAAAAACAGGGAATCCAAAGCATCCATGGGCCAATGTCCGCAGCATTTGGCAAGGGTGATGCAGGACTTCCTTATATCCTGGCATTGAAACAAATGCTGGAGGCAGCAGCAGCGCCTGTGCAAGCAAAAGCCCATCCATCCAATCGCCTAGGCTATTCGGAAGGAGTATTAGTAGGGGGCAATTTATGCTTGATGACCCATTTAATTGGCAGCAAAAATCAATTGGATACAAAGGGTAAAATTTTATGCATCGAAGACGTTGGGGAGTATCATTATAACGTGGACCGCATGCTAATTCAGTGTAAAAACGCTGGTTTGTTGGATGGATTAGCTGGTTTTGTAGTTGGGGGTTTTACAGAAATGAAAGACGAGGCAGCTGAATTTGGAGAAACTGTAACCGAGATGATTCTAAGAATAACCAAGGGAGCTAACTATCCCATTTGCTTTGATTTTCCAATCAGCCACGAACTGAACAATATGCCAGTTCAGTTGGGAGCCAACTATGCATTAACTGTCACAGCTAATGCTGCGCTTTTAACAAAAATCTAAAGCCTTCGATACATTAATACATTAAATTTGTATTCTAAAATTGTATCTCATGCTAAAATCATTTTTATCTTTTATCGCTTTTATTTTGGCAGGCCTTCAAGGCGTTGCTGCACAATCTTATGTGATGTCTGGTATCGAAAAGACAGATAAAGACCAGATGCAATATGAAGTTTTAGGAAAAGTAGATGGTCGTTATTGGATTTATAAAAATAACGAAGGCATCGCGACCATTGCACAATACAATGATCAAATGCAATTGGTGCAACAAAACGATTTAGTTTTTTTGCCAAAAAAATTAAATGCACTTGAGTTTGTTACAAAATCAAATAGAGTGTATGCTTTTTATCAATTTCAAGAAGCTACTACAGTATATGCAATGGTAGCAGAATTAGATGAAAAAGGACAATTGGTTGGTGCGCCAACAATCATTGATACGGCAGAAAAAATCCGTCCAGGATCGGGCACGAAAGTTTTTAATTTAATTGAAAGTGAGGATCGATCAAAGTTGCTTTATTTTAGTGTAAATACAACCAATCCAGCTTCCATTAAAATTAAAACAATGGCATTGAGTACGCCATTTAGTAAATTAAACGAAGCATTCATTAGCATCAATGCGCAAAATAAAAAAAGTAATCTTTCGGATTTTGCAATAGATAATAAAGGCAATTTATTTTGTTTAAGAAATGTAGAACAGCCAGATGCCGCACCAGTGGTAAGCTTATTGTATATGGCTGCAGATGGTTCGGAAGTGATTGAAACACCAATAGTGAACAATAGCTTAGTTTTAGATGATATCCGTTTGAAAATTAATAATACTAACGGAACAGTGATGGTGAATTCGTTTTATGCAACAGAAAAGAAGGGTCATATAGACGGTATGTACACTTTTATCTGGGATATTGCTACAAGACAAAATAGTTTAACCAATGCAAGTCGTTTTACAGACGCCGTGAGAGATGCAGTGACAAATAAAAGAAATTTAAAGAATGCTTTTGATCATTTTTATTACGATCAAGTACAACAAAATGCTGATGGAAGTTTTACGATTATTGCAGAAGCTGCTACAACAAGCTCCAATCGAAATGCATTTTCAAGATGGGACTTTTTTTGGGGAGGCCCATTTTATAATCCATTTATATTTAATTTTTGGAATCGACCATTTGGATTTTATCCATGGGCAAGATTTGGTTGGGGCATGATGGGCGGCCCATGGGGATGGGGTGGATGGGGCCCAGGATGGGGTCTAGGTTGGGGATGGGGTGGATGGGGTCCAGGATGGGGTCTTGGTTGGGGTGGCCCGTGGGGATGGGGTGGTGGATTTGGCGGATTTGGATATCCTTCTGTGACCTATAGTGCAGGCAAAGTTGCAATATTGAATTTTGATGCAAAAGCAAATATTCAATCTGTCAAAACAATCGATAAACAACAATCAGATGTGAATGTAGATCAGTTTATTGGTTATGGACAAATCAATAATGCTGCTGGAACAAATTTCTTATACTATCAAAAATCAAAAGGACTAAGACAATTGATACATCAGCAATTAACGCCATCTGGTGCTATCGTAATGGGTAGTGCTATTCCTTTAAAAGAAAAAAATGTGGAGTGGATGCCAAGGTCTTTAAAACAAGTAGGTGAAAAAGAAGCCATCTTGCCTTATCAAACAAAAGGGAAATTAGGCTTTGCTAAAATCACGATACAGTAATTATGGTTTTTTTATTTAGAGATAGGTCTGATATCAATGTACTGTTTTTGGTATTATTAAGTGTTGCAGTGCATTTTCATTTTTATTTTGAACCACCTATTGTGATTGCAAATCCAACAGATGGTTTACTTGCTTATCTTTTATTTCATTATGTAAAACCATTACCACCCTTTGCTTTGATTGTTTTATTTCATTTGATTGTGATTGTGCAGGCTTTGAGGTTGAATATTTTAGTAAGTCGTTTTAAGATGTTTCAACAGGTGAGTTATTTACCTGCTTTTACTTTTGTAGTATTAACCGCTTTATTTCCTTTTTGGGATGCGATAAGTTCTGGTTTAATTGTGAATGCTTTTATTATTTGGATTTTAGTCAAGCTAAATAGATTGTTTGATCAAACTCAGCCCAAAACACTAGAATTCAATATTGGGATGATTGTAGGTATATCCATCTTATTATACGAGCCAATCGCAATTTTGATTCCGGTTGTTATTTTTGCATTAGTCATCATTAGGCCATTTAAATTAACAGAGTGGTTGGTATTGATGATGGGCATTTTTATACCCTTTTATTTTATTTTTACCTTTGTATTTTTAACAGACTCGGCTGCAGCTTTTACCGCTTTTTTACCCAAATTAGACTGGGAAAATCCTTTAGTAGCATTAGATGTAAAATCGATTATTACATTGTCCTTCATTGGCATTCAATTGTTAATTGGGTTCTATTTTTGGCAAGAGCAACAAAATAGATTTATTATTCAAGTACGAAAATACTGGGGTGTGATGTTGTTGACATTAGTCGTTACCTTTTTTCAACCAATCATTTTCTCTTCACAGGCATTATACGCTTCGGCCATTGTTATAGCCCCTTTGGCTAGTTTTATTAGCTTTTGTTATGCCGGTCCAAAACAGTTAATCATCCCCAATGTCTTTTTTTGGATTTCGGCAGGTTTGATTGTGTATAACCACCTTTTTTAGGTGTAGAATTAGCCCTTTTTAGCAAAGCCTTTTTAAGTACCTTTGTATTTCAATCTTACTCAACTTTTAAGCGTAATATTATGAAATTTGGCGTATTGGTTTTCCCTGGTTCAAACTGTGATAGAGACATGCAAGATGCATTAGAAAAAGACCTTGGTCTTGAAGTGCAAATGTTATGGCATAAGGACAGTGATTT
>Ga0315909_10009515_pt1 | contig 10504 bp, 13 predicted proteins | sample LakEriMetagenome_11_FD_203527 | JGI IMG/M metagenome (GOLD analysis project Ga0315909, IMG submission 203527) | Freshwater fungal communities from buoy surface, Lake Erie, Ohio, United States - Buoy 2 MA125 | ecosystem: Environmental > Aquatic > Freshwater > Lake | place: USA: Lake Erie, Ohio...
AATAACTTTAATTGTTTCATAAAAATTATTTTCACCCTCATAATGTTTTGGATGATTTATTTCGTTGTCCATATTATCTATAATTTTATCATATTTTCAGTGTATAAATCATCGGTAATATAAGTTGAATATCCTGTGCCAAGCCACTTGATTGGAGCAATGATTTTTTTATTTTTATTTTTTGATAAGTAACTACTCCACCAACTAAATGAACTATTTGAAATTATGTGGTGGTCGCACAATGACATTACACATAAATCAATGTAAGGTGATTTTGAATTTACAACTGTAAAGTTTTTGTCATTTCCCCAAATATTATTACACCATTCGTAGTCATCAGAACAAACAACAAAATGATGTTCATCTTTATTGAAATGCTCAATGGCTGGATTAAAAAAATCTAAACCAGTTAATGGATGATATGGGTTAGGTACTGCAGCATCGGTTCTTCTAACATGAATTGAAACTAATGTTTTATTAGTATTTGGTAGATATGATTTTGCGGATGATATAATAGAATCTTTAAATTTTAAAATATCCATTATTTTATCTGAACAATGTTTGAAATATTTTTCTGATTGTAGGTATCCAATAACATCTGTGTTATCTGAAATATTAAACAAGTTTTCATCAAAATGAAAAAATCTTTCGGTTACTCTTTGGTTAATCACTAAATCGTCCGTGAATAATTTTTGGTCAACATCAAAACATTCGTTTATTTCAAAATACGCAACAAAAGATTTATTTTCTCTTGTTGACGAAACACCAATTGGACTTAAGTTTCTTTTTGGGAATAAAACCTCATAGTTTAGTTTATCCCCAATTCCAATTAGGGACGCAAATTGGAAAAGTTGGTTACCAAATCTTCCATTAACACCTATGTTACTACACGTTATCATAATTTATTTTTTAAATGTTATTAACCAATGCCAACCAAGTATAGATTCTAAATAATTAAAGATAGTTTTTGGCATAAGTTTAATTATTGTTTTTTTATTATAAGTATGGTTTATATAATCTTTAATTACGTAAGGAAAAATATGGTCTTTTTTAAGAGATATAATTTTAAAATCATTATTTTTTTCTAATAAATTTATTAATTCTTTTTTAGTGTATGTAAATGCAACAGGACAATCTAATTGAGCCTCGGCGTAATATTGTATTGTTTTATTAAGATTAAAATTAAATTTATATCCATTTTTAATAAAAAATTCAAATGTTTTCCAAGAATGTTTTGCGTACATCATTATACGAACTTCAGTGTTTTTGTTCATGTATTTCTTGATTTCGTTAAAAACATTTTGAGGTTTTGGTGTGTGATGGATGACTCCAAAAGAATATATTAAATCATACTCTTCAATTGGAACAACCTTGGATAATTCTTCAGCATTTGCTGAATAAAAATTAGCAGTTAATCCAAAAACCTCAAACCTTTTTTTACATAACTCTAAAGATTTTTCAGATAACTCAACACATGTTAATTCAGCACCCGCTTTTGCAAAATTTATTGAATCGGTACCAATACCACATCCAATTTCTAAAACTTTTTTTCCTTTCCATTTTTCAAATTCTGCAAATTCTGGTATGTGAGGTTCCACAAAATATTTACGATTTTCTACGTCATTAAAGTATTCTTCACTACCAATTTCTTTTTTTGAATGCCTAATATTACATGGTCTACTATTCCAATAATTTTTAACATCTTTTACTGTTTTTGTCATATTTTATTGTAAGGTTTTTTATTTCTAATTATGTTTACAATTGAATTTACCATTGGCATATTAACTTTATGGTCATTCAAAGGGTTATTTTCGTTATAAATGTAAGTTATACTTGGAATGTGTTTATAATGTTTTTCTCCTGACATTTCAAACATTGGAAACATAAATGCTAAATCTCCCGCAACTCCCCAATAGTTTCCCTCAGAATCTTTTAGGTCTTCTTCTTTAATTTGTTTCCATAACCAAGATTTCCAAGTTCGTAAATGAGATAGAGTAAACCCTTGTTGTCTAATGTTATTAAAACTTGAAGGTGGGGTAGAAAACCCTTGAACCCCGTTACTATATTTAAATGAACCGCTTGTCATCCAAACATCCACATCTTGATATATTTCATTAATTAAACTAAACACATTTGAATTTGGTAACCAATCATCCCCATCAACTTCAATACAAATTTCATCATCAGGAATATTAAGACCACGAATAACTTGGTCGTAATTTCCAGGTTGATACATCTTTGTTTTATTTTCAATTAGAACAAATCTGTCATCCCCTTGTATTGTTTTTTTTATTATCTCAATTGTGTTATCTGTAGATAAATCATCTGTAATATAACAAGTAAAATCTTTAAATCTTTGACTCATTATACTTAACAAAGATTTTTCAATAAAATTTTCACAATTATATGATGTTGTTAAGATTATCATTATAAATCAATTTTATATCCTTGTGGTTTTGTACCTGGTTTAAAAAATTTTAATCTACCGTTATATGACTCACTCATTTGTTGTAATTTATTTGCAATAGCGTCAATTTCAATGACGTGTAAAGTGTAACCTTCATTTAATAAATCAACACACAATTGGAATTGTTGTGACTCTTCTATAATATCAGTACCTTTTTTATATGTAATATAATCCATTACAAATGGTAACGTTTTATCAGGATTCTTTTGAATATAATAGTTTTTAATAAAATTTGCGTGTTCTTTATTGAAATTATCAACAGTCAATGGTAAATTTAAGTCCATTCCAAGATTGTTAGCAAAGTGTCCTAATGCTCGGTTGTCTCTTGGTAAACAAGGACCACCAAACCCAAATCCATATTTTAAGTATTTTTTACCAACTCTTGAGTCACCTCCAATAGCACTTAACACCATATCAATTTCATCTTGAACACCCGCTTTAATCATAATTTCTCCCATCATGTTCGCATAACTAATTTTTGTAGTTAAGAAACAATTTACCCCTATTTTTGTTATTTCAGCCGCCTTTGTAGACATAACATAAGCATTAACAGCGGTCGTTTGAATTTTATTATAAATTTCAATTAACTCATTTGCTAATTCAGTGTATTCGGTTCCAATTAAAACAATATCGGATTGTTCAATACCTTTAACAATTTCACCTTGAGCGATAAATTCAGGGTTGTATGCAACTTGAATGTTAAACATGTTTAATCTTGTCTGAATTTGTTCTGTGTCACCAGGATTGGTCGTACACCCAATAACAAATTTCTTATCGTATAATGGAATGTTTAAAGAAGATGCGGTATAAAAGTCGGCCACAACTTCAAAAACTCTTGTGGTGTCATAATTACCATCCAATGTTGATGGTGTTGCAACAAACGTAAAAATAATATCAGAGTTTTCAATGACTTCTATATTATTAGTTGTCGCGCTAAAATTTTTAACATTAAACAACATTGATTGTATCAATGGTTCATTCGTTAAACAAATTTTTTGATTTAAGTTAAAGACGTAGTCTTCTCTAACATCTGATACGATTACATCATATCCGTTTTTTTCACATAATAGAGCGAATGTTAATCCTAATCTACCTGCTCCAATAATTCCTATTTTCATATAATTTCATTTTCTTTTAAATCAAAGATTGGTATTGGTACCATTTTATGTTTGTTTTTTTTATTAAAACTTTCATATATTCCTAATATATGAAATTCTTTTTCAGTGTAAACTTGTTTGTTAATACCATGCTCCATAACCCATTCTAATTCTTCATAAGTGGCGCCAATTTGCTCTTCGTCATTTCTATCGTCGTCCCATAAACCGTCTGTTGGTGTTGCTTCAATAATTTCCTGTGGTATACCTAAGTAACGACCAAGTTCTCTAACTTCTGTTTTATATAAATCCGCAATAGGTGAAATATCAACACCTCCATCACCATACTTAGTAAAAAACCCAACCCCAAAATCCTCAACTTTATTTCCTGTCCCAACAACAATACCATTTACTACCGTAGCTATGTGGTATAATGTCATCATTCTTAGTCTTGATTTACTATTGGCATTTGCCAATTGAGACACAAAAGTACGTGATATAAGAGATTCAAATGATTTAAAAGTTTCTGTCAATTCAATTTCAATTGTTTTAACATTCAAATTTGATAAAAAATCTAATTGTAATTGTGATAATTTTGTATTTACAGGTTTTGAATTTAACGGCATACCTACTGCAATAGTTTGGATACCTGTCCTTGAACATAAAGTTGACACCACGGCAGAATCAATTCCACCTGATACGCCAACTACTAAAGTTTCAATATTGTTTTTGTTAACATAGTCTACAATCCAATTCTGTATTTGTTCCGATAATTCTTTGTAGTCAATTATTCTATTCATTATAATAATTTTAAGTATTCGTCTTTTATTTGTTGTGCGACTTTTAAAGTGTGATATTTTTCAATATCAGAAGGTGGGTTAAATTTTTCTTTAGATAAAATAAATCCGCCAGCGTCCACTTTATAAATCCAACTTGGTTTACCACACATCCAACTTTCAATTGTTGTTCTACCTAGTTGGATTCCTGCGGTTTCGTACGACTTTAAAATAAAGTCCTCAATTTTCCAAGTTGATGGGAAATGTTTAACGTGGTTTTCCAACAAAACATTTTCCAAATAATTCCCATTGTTTTCACCAACTAACCAAAGTTCTTTTCCAAGTTCTCTTGTATATTCAATTAAATCTAAGATTGTCTCTTTTCTTAAATAATCTATGGTACCAACAAACAAAACATAATTTTCTTCAGATACTTTTTTAGATTGGAATTTTTCATTATCAACAGGGTTATAAATTACTTCAATCATTTCTTCAGGTATGTCAAAATTGTTAACCATATGTTCCTTAATTTCAGGACGAATTGCAATGTATTTTTTAATTGTTGAGTCAACAACAGGGTCTTCTAATGAAATAATTTCTGAGTGAATTGCACTTATTTTAGGTAATTCAGGATACATGCTAAGTATTCTTTCAGCAACAGGTTTGTGTTGGAAATGAATAATGTCATAGTCTACATCTGAAATTCTATATAATGCGTTTGGGGTTGAAGTTTTAAATCCTTCGGGTGTATTCATACCCCATTGTCCATCACCAAGTTTAAATCCTGGTGCATTTTCAAATGAAACACATTTAATACCAAGTTTCTTAGCCATGTCAGTTACGGGACCACCAATTTGTGATAACACTGTAACACTACAATTTAATTTAATTAAACTTTTTGCCAATTCAAAAACATACAATTCGGAACCCGTAAAATTTCTAAATGAAATACAAGATAATAAAACTTTTAATTTTCTATTTGGGTCAAATGGAATTTTAGTAGGTAATTTTTCACTATATTTTTGAGCAAACAAGTTTTTATTTTCCTCCCATTGTTCGTTGGTTTGTCCAATAGATTTGTGTGTAATTCTAATGTTTGAAATAACACCAACCTTAACACCCTCTATTTGATTTTTAAAACAAAATCCAATGTCATAAAAATGGAACCCTTTAAACTCTTCATCAAAATTATGTTTAATTCTTGATTTACTTAATGCAATGAAAAGACCGTCAACAATTACTGTTTCTCTGATTAATTTACCCAAATCTTCTGAGTATTTTGAAGTCCATTTTTTTCCACCACTTTCATGGTTTACAATACCAACCATTTTTCTTCGTGTTTCCCACCATTGACCTGAAGCTGGCATTTCAGTTGTTCCTGCAACACCTAAAATACCATACTCACTACTTTCAAAGTGAGTCTTCAATTTGTAGTACCAACTATTAGTGTCAAAGTAAATGTCGTCATGACACAATACAACTATATCAGTTTTTGATTCGTCAAGTATCTCGTTATAAACTTTAGAAAGGGATTTCTCCCCATTATTAATTTTTTCAATCACCTCAATTTTTTTGTTCCCTGAACTTTTTTTCAAGTACTCAATAAACTTTGGGTTATGTTCTCTTGTAGAGTATCCTATTGTTATCATTTAAAAACTTCTATTTTATGTTCTTTTTTAATTAATTCACTCCATCGTCCATCGTAACGTGTTGCCCTTACAATATGGTTATCAATCCAATGGTAGTTACCACCCCTTGGCTTGTTAAACAAGATGTTATGGTATTTAAAACCATGTTTATCTAACCATTGTTTGGTAACAATTTCGTGTTCATCTGTTCTTGATGTGAAGAAAGTAATGATATGACCATCACCAAACCAAGAATTAATCATTTCAACAGAACCATCATAAGGTAATGATGTTTCCATTCTCCAAGGTTCTTCGTTCGGAATATCATCGGTAATTGTCCCATCAATATCAATTAAATAATTTTTGATATTATCAGGTAATGAGGGGCTAATATTATTTTCCATTATATTCCTGTACTACCAAAACCTTTGTTACCCCTATCTTTATCCTCAACTTGACCAACTTGTTCAATACTAACATATTTACCTTGAACTACAGGACACAACACACCTTGACCTACTTTCATTCCTTTTGGTATTGTAACTGTAGTATTGTTTGTGTTAAACACAATAACTTGTATTTCACCCGTATATCCTTGGTCTACTGTTCCTGGTGTGTTAAGAACAGTTAATCCTTGTTTAATAGCCAACCCACTTTTGGGTCTGACTTGTATTTCATATCCTTCTTCAAAAGAAACTTTTAATCCTGTTGGGACTAACGCTCTACCAAATGGACCAATAATAACTTCTTCAGTTGCGTGTAAATCAAATCCTGAATCAGAAGGATACGCATATTTTGGGATAACCGCATTTTCATGAGTTAATTCAACTTTAATTGTTCTTAATCTAGCGGCATTGGTAATTTCTTTTTCCATTTCTTCAAATGAAAGTCCTAACATTTCTTCTATTCTTTTTTCAAATTCATCATCGGGTTCAATACCCATTTCAGATTGAATTTTTTCAAATTGTTTTTCAATCTCTTCTCTAATTTTTGGGTCAAAATGACCAAGATTTCCTAAGTCTATCATTATTTTAATTCGTTTAATTTTTTTATTACATCAATTAATACTGACACATCTTTTTCACAATATTTTACAATACCTTCTATATCTTTTTTAATCCAAAACGCATCGTGAACTTTATTACCTGTAACTTCCATTGTTTTAGATGATTCAACGCCTAAACAAACACACATAAGTTCTAACGAAGCTATTGAACCATATCCACCATATTGCCATACTTCTTTAGTGTCTAAAGCTTTGATTTCCCATGGTTTTGTGTCATGACCTGGTAAAATTTTAGGTGGCATAATACCATTCATAATCATTCTTTTTGCCATCATTGGGATATCAAATCCTTTTACATTGTGGCCACATAAATAAAATCCGAGTTCACCAACTCTGTATAAAAGTTTTTGAACATCCTGTAATAGTTTCTTTTCATCAGGGTCACTGAATGATTGCATCTTAACATCACCTTTATCCGTTACAAACGCAACACTAACACATGCAATTCTTGCAAATTCAGGGACTAATGCCGCTCTGTTGACAAACATATCACCAACAGGTTTGTCTGCGTCTTCAGGGAATCTTTTTTGAAACCAATCGTGATAGTTTTGAAATTGAAATGCTAATTCAGGTCTGTTTTCTTCAAGAGATTTCCAATCAGGTTGAACACCTACGGTTTCAATGTCTAAGAATAATAATTTAGTAATTGGTATGTTTATCATTTGATTATTGATTTATAAAATTCTGCTCTATCCTTTGTTACGTTATTTAAATCATATTTGTCTTTAACTGTTTCATATAGTCTTTCACCCATATCCTTTGCCATATTTGGGTTTTTAACTAATTTTTCAATGTACTTAGACCAATCAGAATGGTTTCTTTTTTCTTCAACCAACATTGCATTTCCATCAACAAATTCACCATGTTTTAAACAATGTTTTAAATCAATAGTGTATGGTCCAATGTTAGATGCAATAATAGCTTTTTTATAGAAACCAGCCTCAATAACTTTTAATTGTGATTTAACTCTATTAAAAAGATGGTTTTTAATTGGAGCCAAAGATACATCAAATTTTGAATAATTCTTAGCATAAGATGTAACAGGTTTTGTCCACACTCTTAAGTAAGGTTCATTCATTTCATTTGGATATGAATCTTGAGTGTAATTTAATAAGAATTTTTTATAATCTTCAGAAACAGTTGTTAAGTTTTTTGTGAATATTTTTTCATATTCTGCCCAAACAGTTTCATGAGGTAAAATATTTCTTTTCTTTTGTTCCCCTGTTTGTTGATTTATTTCAGTAACTGTACCTCTTGTATCAAATCCACACAAAACAAACTGTAATTTGTCGTTATGTTGACCCAATCTTCCGAAATCTAATAATTGTAGGTCATGTAAGTGAGAAGAACCACCTAACCAACCAACTCTTAATCGGTCTGATTCAGGTGTAGGTTCTTTAAATTGTGGTTCATTGGGATTGATAGCGTTAGGAAATACCACAACGTTTTTATTTAATTTTTTGATTTCATCTGCGAATATTGTTGTAGTGGTTGTAACGTATTTTGAAACCTTAAGGTTTGCTATTATTTTTTCGTTAATCTTATGAACTCTAATAATATCGTGGATTGGATGCTCTTTCCCAGGCATCCAATAATCGTCAATATCACAAACTGTGATAATACCCATTTCATTTAATTTTTGAATTAAAATGTTTGCTCTGTCAAAATCAGAACCAATACTTCTATGGAATGCAACAATTTGATACTCCTTCCAAAAATTTATATCATCATATGATGGTTCATAAATGATATCTACGTGGAAATCGTCACCATAAAGATTTTGTAAAAAGACGTGAGGGTCAACAGACCTAAATTTACCCACACCAGTTCTATCAGATGGGACTACTAATACTTTGATTTTAGACATAATAAATTAATATATTTTTTAAAAATATAGTAATTTATAGATGATAAATAAAGCGGTTAGGACAATTTTTTAATTTTGGTAACTTTACCCTCAAAGATATGTTTACCAACTTTAAAACTAAAAACTTCATTAGATTTTTCAGAACTTTCAGTTATTAGACCATTTTCATGTAATGCTTCATTAACTGCTTCATTAATCATCTTTTTAATTAATTTATAGTCAATTCCACCTACAGATGGTTGTGTTTGTTGGATTTGTTGTTTTGGTTTTGCTGATTCAGGAATATATCCTTCTTTGTTTACTTTCATTAATCTTGATGCTTTTTCAATTACATCGTTAGATATTGTTGCATTTTGTTGTTGAGGTTGTCCAATAGGGTGTTCCATCATTAGCCTTTTAATTTCATCAGGTAATTTAGAATTTTTAATTGCGTCTACTGTAGGAACTCCAACTGGCTTGGTGTTTTCTCTTGGTGTATTTGAAAGGTAAGGTTGTTGTATTTGTTCTGATTCCTGTAAAAATTCTGCAGGAATATTGTATTTTACATTTGGTATATCAAATGTTTCAGGTGAATTTAGTTGTTGTAATGATGTTGGTGGTAATCCTCCGTTCATAGAATTTGAACTTTTAATTCCATCCGCCTTATCCATAATTGCTTTAGACAAAGCTAATTTTTCCATTAATCTATCCATATTATGTTATATTTTCTTATTCAGGTGTTTGAGGTTGAGTTGGTGGTGTTTGAGTTGGTGGTGTTTGAGGATTATTATCAAACTTAGCATTTATTATAACGCTGACCATACTTTTATCACCGTTAAAATTATAACCTGGTTTAGGTTCATTGTAAACCTCACCTGTAGGTTTGTTTGATAGTATTTTATCTAATCTAAAAAGTCTCCAACCAGGTAATGGTTGTTCACCTTTATATCCTGTATGAGATGCTCCTTCACTGTCCCACGCCCTTAAAACCTTATTACCCGCTTTACTAACTCCTAAGCATACAGGTTCAATTTGACGTATACCTCTACCACCTGGTTCGTCACCATCATAGTAAATAATAACGACTTTTCTCCCTTTAATAGCGTCAATAATACTATCTAAAGAAGCGATTTCACAAATTAAACCTTTTAATGCTCCTTGAAGTTTCATTAGAAATTAGGATATACTTTAGATGAGTTAAACTTGTTGATTTTTATATCTTCCTTTCTTTCGGTGATATCATTAACAGTTCCTGCGTTAGTGTTATAAACATCTAAAAATGTACCTGTTCCTCTACCTCGTGCGTCACCATCTGCAATCGCATCTTTATTAACTGCGGAGTATTCGTTACCGACTTGATTATAATCGTTCTTTGGAATCAGTTTAGTTCTTTCTTGGTCTGCAACTGCAGTAAGTGTGTTTGGTATGTTTTGAGATAAATCTACGTTAATTTGACTAGGCATAGTTTTATATTTTTGTTATTAGTTCGTTTATTCTCTTAATACTTTCATTAACCGATGGATTATATTTGTCCACCGTTTTTGAATGTTCTTGAGATGGTCTTACATTTGTAAAATCTTTTTTTTCGTGAGGGTCAATAAATTGGTTCATCATACCCGCATTCATT
>Ga0315909_10009517_pt1 | contig 10501 bp, 11 predicted proteins | sample LakEriMetagenome_11_FD_203527 | JGI IMG/M metagenome (GOLD analysis project Ga0315909, IMG submission 203527) | Freshwater fungal communities from buoy surface, Lake Erie, Ohio, United States - Buoy 2 MA125 | ecosystem: Environmental > Aquatic > Freshwater > Lake | place: USA: Lake Erie, Ohio...
GTTGATGCATTACCTGAAATTAGAAAACCAAATGCAGACAAAACTCGTAGATTCCTTATTGGAGATTCTATCGAAGGATGGGCTGATTCAATTTCAGTATTGGTTAAAGCATATTTCTTTGGTGGAAGTAAACCAGTATTTGATTTTAGAGATATTAGAGCAAAGGGTGCAAGATTAATTACATCAGGCGGTAAAGCACCAGGCCCTCAACCACTAAAAGAGTGTCTTATCAAATTAGAAGGTATATTGGATGCAAAAAAAGATGGTGACAAATTATCTCCATTGGAAGTACATGATATGGTTTGTCATATTGCAGACGCAGTATTGGCAGGTGGTATTCGTAGAGCTGCATTGATTTCATTGTTCTCTGCAAATGACGAACAAATGATTAGTTGTAAGAGTGGTGCATGGTGGGAAACAAATCCACAAAGAGGTAGAGCAAATAACTCAGCAGTATTGATGAGACATAAGATTACAAAGGAATACTTTTTAGACCTTTGGAAAAGAATCGAAGCAAGTGGTGCAGGTGAACCTGGTATCTACTTATCAAACGACAAAGATTGGGGAACTAACCCATGTTGTGAGATTGCATTAAGACCTTTCCAATTCTGTAACTTATGTGAAGTAAATGTAAGTGATGTAGTAGACCAGGATGATTTGAATGCAAGAGTTAAAGCGGCATCATTCATTGGAACATTACAAGCGGGTTATACCGATTTCCATTACCTTCGTCCAATCTGGCAAAGAACAACTGAAAAGGACGCACTTATTGGTGTATCTATGACAGGTATCGGAAGTGGTGCAGTATTGAAATTGGATATGAAAGAAGCAGCAAAAGTTGTAAAAGTAGAAAACAAAAGGTTAGCAGAAGTAATGGGTATCAATCCATCTGCAAGAACTACAACTGTTAAACCTGCCGGAACAACATCATTGACATTAGGAACATCATCAGGTATCCACGCTTGGCATAATGATTACTACATTCGTAGAGTAAGAGTTGGTAAGAACGAAGCAATTTATTCTCACTTATTAGTAAATCATCCAGAATTAGTAGAAGATGAATATTTTAGACCACATGATACGGCAGTAATTGGTATTCCACAAAAAGCACCATCGGACGCAATTTTTAGAACCGAATCTCCAATTCAATTATTAGAGAGAGTTAAGAAGGTACACAGTGAGTGGATTAAACCAGGACATAGAACAGGAAACAATTCACACAATGTATCTGCTACAATCTCAATTAGAGAGCATGAGTGGAAAGCAGTTGGTGAGTGGATGTGGGATAATAAAGAATATTATAACGGACTTTCAGTATTACCTTACGATGGTGGAACTTACATCCAAGCACCATTTGAAGATTGTACAAAAGAGAAATACGAAGAATTAATGAAAACGCTTACGGAAGTAGACTTGAGCAAGGTTATTGAAATCGAAGATAATACAGATTTATCAGGTGAGGTAGCTTGTGCAGGAGGTGCGTGTGAAGTTAAATAAAGATGATAAGGAATTATATTATTTGGAAAATGGTAAAGTGGTGTTCACTCCTGAGTATCACCTTAAGCGAGGTGATTGCTGTGGGAGTGGGTGCCGCCATTGTCCATATATTCCAGTAGGTATAAAAGGAAATAAAAATACAAAACAAAAACAAAATGGTAACAGTTAAAAAATTCTCAGCAGTATGGTGTGGCCCGTGTAGAGCATTAACCCCAGTAATGAATGAAATCAAAGGTAATTATTCAAATGTAAAGTTTGAAGAATATGATATTGATGAATATAGTGATATAACAGAAGAATACGGAGTTCGTTCGGTTCCAACAGTTATAATCGTAAAAGATGGTATTGAATTACAAAGATTTACAGGACTTTCTTCAAAAATGGCATATGTAAATGCAATCAATGAGGCAGTAAAGTAAATTTGGTATTGTGAGAAAAATAGGTTATATTAGATACATGTTAAGAGGTGAAGCACATCCAATGCACAAACTGACGGAAGAACAAGTTTTGCAAATTAGAGAACTATACAAAATAGGTCATAGAAATATTAATGTAATAGCTAGGAACTATAAAGTATCACCTGCAAACATTAAAAAAATAGTTACAAACGAAACGTGGAAACACATGGTTAAATGGCCATATGAAAGTACAAGATAAACAATATTGTCATACTTCCAAGTTTAGTGTAAGGTTAATAGAAAAGTCAGTTGCAAAGAATATAATAGTAAAACATCATTATTCTAAACAATGGACAAAAGTTAGTTACGCATTGGGTTTGTTCTACGAAAACGACACCGAACATAAATTCTTTGGTGGAGTTAATCAGGAACTAATTGGTGTCATTTGTTATGGTGACCCGATTGGTAGACATTGTGGAGCATCTATAAGTGAAACATTGGATAGAACGGAAGTGATGGAGTTAGTAAGACTTTTTGTATTTGACGGATATGGTTGTAACATTGAAAGTTGGTTTGTCGGAAAGTCTTTTGAATGGTTAAAAGAAAACGCAAAACAAATAAGAGCACTGATATCATACTCCGACCCTGTGCAAGGACATAAAGGTCAAATATATCAGGCAACAAATTGGTTATATCAAGGAACAAGTATTAGACCTAACGACACATGGTCTTTTCGTTTTGAAGAAGGTGGTAAATGGATACATGGTAGAACTATGGCACCTTATTGGGGAACAACCTCACCTTTCAAATTACAAGAACTTATTGATAAACCATTTTGGGTAAAGAGAGAACCAAAGAAACATAGGTATATCTACATTTTGGGTAAAGATAAAAAAGATAAAAAAGAATTGTTGAAAAACATAAAACATCCTCTATACTCATATCCAAAAACATTAGAAAAATATACCGAAGAAATATTAAAATTAGAACCAATTGAAAGAGTTAAATAAGTTATATTGTGATACGAGTAGAGTATCAATTAGAGAAATCAGTTCAGCAGTAGCAAAAGAGATTATAGTTAAGAAACACTATACGCACGCATGGACGGCTTGTAGATACGCATTGGGAATATTTTATAGAACGGATGAGTCAAATGCAGTTGGTGATAGTCATAAATTGATAGGATGTTTAGTTTATGGTTTTCCAGTAGGAGCAAGAGCATCGACATCGGTTTGTGAAGGTTTAACCAAAGATAACATTTTAGAATTGACAAGATTGTATTGTGATGATGGATATGGTTCAAATATTGAGTCATTTGCATTAGGACAATCATTCAAATGGTTTAGAGAGAACGATAAAGCAATCAAAGTTTTAATATCATACGCAGATAACGGACAAGAACATTTAGGAGGAATTTATCAGGCAACAAATTGGATTTACCAAGGAATGAATACTGATATTGCATTGATGCCAAATTACGGAATATCGTTATCAAATGACCCTTACAAATGGATACATAGTAGAACTGTGTTTTCAATGTGGGGTAGTGGTAATTTAGAAGCATTGAGAGTAGCAATTGGAAAGGATGGTTATAAAGAGTTTTGGAGAAGGGAAGAACCACCAAAACATAGATACATACAAATCATAGGAGAGGACAAAAAGGAAAAGAAAGACTTAAAGAAACGATTAAAGCACGAAATTAGACCTTATCCTAAAAATACACAGGAATTTAACAAAGCAATTCAACATCACACAACGATAGAACCTGAAACTGATATTAAGACAAAGTTTTGGTAATATCGAATAATTTAAGTATATTAGACATATGAAATTTTGGGACACAGGAACAGAAATAAAAAAGACAGACGCATTTGATTTTGAAAAAAATAAGAGAGAGTTGATTGAAAACTTAGATTACTTATTTACTATGTCGGTGCAAGAACAAACCCTTTATAAAAAGTGGTTAGAGTGGAATGAGGATTTGCATGCAAGTATGAAATTACTGCCGGCACTTCATCAACAATACGATAAGATTTGGCAACCAAAAGACTTATTAGACAAAGAGGAAACAATCAAAGAAATTCAAGAGATGCAACCTTATGTTGAATTAGTTGGAGAAGGTGATGAAGCAACTCGTTGGACATATGTTAGAAAATTGATTTCTTCAATGGAATTTACAGCAAACCCAGGTCGTAATGTTAAAGGTTATGTAAAAGATAGAGTGAGTGGTAAAATATTGGGTGTTATCAGTTTAGGTAGTGACATCACATCATTGGGTGTTAGAGATGAATTTATAGGTTGGACAAAAGAGGACAAATTCAATGGTGGTAAATTAAACTGTACTGCAATTGGAACATCGATTATTGCAACTCAACCTTTGGGTTATAATTTTTTGGGTGGTAAGTTGGTATCAGCATTGACAACTTCACCTACATTTAGACAAGAGTGGAAAGATAAATACAAAAACACATTAGTAGCAGTTGGAACTACATCATTATATGGAATTCATTCACAATATAATGGTATTCCACATTTCAAAACATTAGGTGAAAGTAAAGGTAAAATCAGTATCAAACCTGATGATAAATACTACGATGTATGGCATCATTGGTTGCAAGAAAACAAAGCTGATTGGTATAGAGACCAAATTGAATTAGCATCGGCAGATAAGTCCGGCCCAGTTAGTGGTGTTAAACAAAAGATATTAGGACAAATCTTCAAAGAATTAGGAATTAAATCCGACACATACCATCATGGATTTAAGAGAGGTGTATATTTCGCACCAATGTATGAGAATGGTAATGATTATCTATGTTCAAAAATTGATGAGGACAAATTGATAATGAAACCAAAGTTTGTACAAGGTGATGAATATACAATCAAATGGTGGAAAGAAAAAGCAATAAAGAGATATTCTAAATTACATGAAGAAGGTAGATTGAAACCAGAAAAGTTATTCTATGCAGACGCAATTGGTTTAACTTGGGAGGAAATGAAAGACAAATTTTTAGCAGACGTGGGTAGATAAAATAGCATATGTATCAAAACATTTATTACGAGAGACAAAAGAATTTAATGCATCTTTGGGATGACAAAAATGGGTATCAAACAATGCCATACCGAAAGTATGCATATAAGAAAGACCCACATGGACAACATCTCTCAATGAATGGTGAGAAACTGACCCGTATTTCAAAGTGGGAAAAGGATGAAGCAGATGACCTATTTGAAAGTGATGTTCCAGAAACAACAAGAGTACTAGTAGATATTTACGATAGTGATATTCCCTCAACAGGACATAGAGTATTGACTTTTGACATTGAGGTTGAAATGATTACCGGACTACCAAACACACGAGAAGCACAAAACGAATTGACAGCAATTGCTGCACATGATGGAGCAACAAAACTCTATGATGTATTCGTATTAGACAAAGATAAAACAGTAAAAAATAATGCCAAAAACTTTAGCAAAGATGGGAGAGAAGTTACTCTTCACATTTTCGATAACGAGAAAAATCTCTTACTTGCTTTCCTTAATTATTACGAGGAAATTGACCCAACTATTCTTACGGGGTGGAATATAGATTTTTTTGATATCCCCTACCTTTACAATCGTATTAAAAATGTATGTGGTGAAGGACATGCAAAAAGACTTTCTAGAATAGGACAATGTTTCTATTCACCTTATAGAGAGAAGTGGACATTCGGTGGAGTATCTATTTTGGATTATATCAGTTTATACAAACAATATAACTTTGGATTGGAGTCAGCATACACTCTAAACCACATCGCAACAAAAGAATTGGGTAGAGGTAAGGTTGAGTATGAAGGAAGTTTAGATGATTTGTTTGTAAACGATTTAGAAAAGTTTATTGAGTATAACATTGTCGATGTGGACTTAGTGGTAGCAATGGATGAGAAGTTAAAGTTTATTGATTTATGTAGGGCGATATGTCACGCCGGTTATGTTCCTTACGAAGATTATATGTTTTCCTCAAAATGGTTAGAGGGAGCTTGTTTAGCATACCTTAAAACTAAAAATATGGTTGCAACAAACAAACCTGCGGATAGGAGAGAAAGGATGCAGGCTTTGAGAGATAACGACCAAGAGAAGTTTATTGGAGCATATGTAAAAGAACCAATTGTTGGAAAGTATGATTGGATATATGATTTGGATTTAACATCTCTATACCCATCAATCATTATGACCTTAAATATCTCACCTGAAACAAAGATTGGTAAGATTTCAAATTGGGATGCAGAACAATATATCAAAGGTGAGGAAATCACTTATAAGTTAAAGGGTAAGGATGGTGATGAATACGAATATAACCGTCAGGAATTAGCAGATGTAATCAAAGATAGTAATTTGGGTGTAGCAGCTAATGGCGTTCTTTATATGCAAGATAAACCAGGTTTGATTGCGGACATTCTAAATACATGGTTTAACAAAAGGGTTGAATATCGTAAATTAGAAAAGAAATATGGTGAGGAAAAAAACACCGAATTATATGAGTTCTATGGTAAGAGACAACACGTTCAGAAAATTCTTTTGAACTCAATGTATGGAGTATTAGGATTACCTGCATTCCGTTTCTATGATGTGGATAATGCAGAGGCAGTAACCCTAACAGGACAAGTCGTAATTAAAAAAACGGCTGAAATGGCAAATAGAAAATATTGGAAAGAATTAGGAACAACCGATGATTACAATGTGTACATCGATACCGATTCAATTTATATGATGGCAGAACCTTTGGTAAAACATAGATACCCAGAATATAAACAATTTGATGAAAAGAGAATGGCAGTTGAGGTAGATAACATTGCAACTGAAACACAAACATTCTTAAACTCATTCTACGACTTATTGGCAGAGAGATTTTTCTTTATTCCAAAGGAGAAACATAGATTTGAGATTAAAAAGGAATATATCAGTAAAGCAGGATTTTGGGTAGCAAAGAAACGATATGCACAATGGATGATTTTGAAAAATGGTATTCCATGTGATAAGTTGGATGTGAAAGGGTTGGATGTAGTTAGAAGTTCATTTCCAAAAGCATTCCAAAAGTTTATGTCGACAATGTTGAAAGATATTCTAATGGGTAAGAACAACGAATATATTGATGATACCTTATTGACATTTAAGAAAAGTTTACCAACACTTCCTGTAAATACAATCGCAAAGGGTGGAGCATTAAAGGAATTGAGTAAATATGATAACGGTAGTTGGAAAACAGGTGATGCGGTAGCAAACTTTGAGAAAGGAACACCCGCACACGTTAAAGCCGGAATTACATACAATAGATTATTAAAATTCTTCAATTGTCCATATAAGCACGAACCAATTAGAGATGGTGATAAAGTAAAGTGGGTATATCTTAAAGACAACCCATTAGGATTGGAAACTGTTGCATTCAAAGATTATAATGACCCAAAGGAAATTATGGACTTTGTGGAAACCTATGTAGATAGAAACAAAATATTTGAAGCAGAATTAGAAAACAAATTAGATGACTTTTATAACGCATTAAAGTGGGATAAAGTTACCGCAGACACAAAAACAGCAAAAAAGTTTTTTGCATTTTAATTATGAAAGGATTAAAGTTTTGGAAACCTTTAAATTTTGATGTAACATCTTTTAGGTGGAAACTAAAAGAAAGAGTAGGAAGAAGATTTCAAGGTTCGGGTTCCGATAATAGTAGTAAAAATACTTACACATACAATGAACTTGGTTTCAGGGGTAATTCTTTTTTAAAAGACGGATTTAAAATAATGAGTGTAGGATGTTCTCACACCGAAGGTATTGGAGTAAATGATGATGAGACTTGGCCACATTTTTTATCTAATTTGATATCAAATGGTGTAGATTTAAATTTTGGATATAGTGGAAGAAGTAATGATTATATTTCTAGAACTATATTAACGTTTGTAGAGAAAGTAAATCCCAATTTGGTTATTGTAATGTATACATATCCATCACGCAGAGAATACTATACAAACGAAGGTGGTATAGAACCATTTGCAATAAATCCCTGGGGATATTATAAAGAGCACCCAACCGGAATTAAGGAATTTGAAATGTTGAAAAATTTGTCAAATGAAGAAGATGATTATATTAATTGGTACAAAAATCATTTATTAATAACTTACTATTTAAAATCAAAAAATATACCATTTGTTTGGAATGGGACATTTATAGGAACGGATTATACCGATGAAAATAGATTTGATGGTGATTATAAAAAATATAGTGATTTACATGAACATGCTAATAAATCTGAAAATCAAACCTATGCAAAAAAATTATATAAACATTTAGAAAAAATTGGCATTATCAAAAATTAATCGTATATTAGTAAAACAAACAATAAAACATGAACAAAAACAATTTATTAAAATTCATTCAAAAGTATTCACTAGGTGGACTTATTGAATCAGTAGCGTGGAACGCAGAAGGAACAAAGTTATCAGTTAGATTTATTTCTGATGATAAAACATTATTAGGTGAAGTCGATTTTAACGCATTCACATCTAACCCATTTAGTGTAGGTATTTACACAACATCATTATTGAAAAATATGATTGGTGTATTGGATAACGACATAACATTAAAAGTAGATAAAGTAGGTGATAAAGCGGTATCATTAAAGTTATCATCTGACGATACCGAAACATCGTATCAATTAGCAGATTTAGGAGTTATTCCACCTGTACCAGATTTGAAGCAATTACCTGATTTCAATATTGATATCGAAATGGCGTCAACTATGATTGACAAATTTATCAAAGCAAAGGGTGCATTGAGTGATGTGGATACATTTACGGTATTTACCGAAGGTGGTGATTTAAAGATGGCAATTGGTTATTCTTCAATTTCGACAAATAGAGTAACATTTACTGCAACTAAATCATTTGATGGTGATGTTAAACCAATTTCATTCTCAGCAAAATATTTAAAAGAAATCCTTACCGCAAATAAAGAAGCAACATCTGCAAAATTAAAAGTATCAACTGATGGTTTGGCGAATGTTCAATTCCAAATCGATGACTTTGTTTGTAAGTATTATTTAGTAGAAATCTCAAATTAATAAAATGGCAAAAGAACAATTAGAATTATTCCCAACAGAAGTTGGTTATGAATTACAACAACAAGATGCTGGTAGTATCGAGGTAGCAGAAGCACAACCAATTGCAGATGCTGAATGGTGTTTTCAATTTTTCAATAATGAACCAATAGTGTTTGCATGGTCAAACGAAGGTGAAGAACCAGCACCATTGGTTTTACAATTACAACCAACTGAGGGTGAAGGATTAAATTTTCAACAAAATGGAATGATATTTAAAATTTTCCCAAGAGAAATTAGTGAAGAAACAAAACAACAAAGACAAAAACAAAATGCAAGTAAAAATAAAGAAGCTTAGTCCAGAAGCAGTAATCCCATCTTACGCAAAAGTGGGTGATGCCGGTATGGATTTGGTTGCAACATCAATGAAGTTTGATGGTACACAAATCACATACGGAACAGGATTGGCCATGGAAATTCCTAAAGGATTTGTAGGATTGATATTTCCTCGTTCATCTATTCGTAAAACTGATTTATCATTGAGTAATTCGGTAGGTGTAATTGATAGTGGATATAGAGGTGAAATACAGGCAACATTTAATCAAAGGTCATTATCATCTCAAAGTGGTAGTTTTTTATATGGTGTTGGTGATAGGATTATGCAAATTATAATCATACCACACCCTAGTATTGAATTTGAAGAAGTAGAAGAATTAACAAACACCGAAAGAGGCGAAGGCGGATTCGGTTCAACTGGAAAATAATATGAGTTTTTTCGCAAACGATATAAACAAAAGAGAACATAGTTTGTGGGTGGAGAAATACCGTCCACAAACTCTTGCTGACTATGTTGGTAATGAAACCATCAAAGAAACAATTCAGCAATATTTAGATGCAAACGACATACCACATTTATTGTTGTATGGAAAAGCGGGTACGGGTAAGACCACACTTGCTAAATTAATCGTAAACACAATTAAGTGTGATAGTATGATTATCAACGCATCGGATGAAAATAATGTGGATACGGTAAGAACAAAAGTTAAGAACTTCGCATCATCGGTTGGTTTTGCAGGTTTCAAAGTAATCATATTAGATGAGTTTGACTATATGACACCAGGAGCACAAGCGATTTTGAGAAACTTAATGGAAACATTCAGTAAGCATTGTAGATTTATCTTAACCTGTAACTACATTGAGAAAATCATTGACCCCATCCAAAGTAGATGTCAGTCTTTCGCAATCACTCCTCCGACTAAAAAGGATGTAGCAGTTCAGGTAGCAAAGATATTAGATGCTGAAAAGATTAAGTATGAACCAAAGAATATGGCTGATGTGATTAATTCATATTACCCAGATATTAGAAGAATACTTAATACTTGTCAATTACAATCAGCAAAGGGTGAATTGAAAGTAGACCATAGAGTAATGGTTGAAGCAAACTTTGCAACTAAACTTATTGAATTGTTAAAGGAATCCGATGACAAGAGAAATATGTTTATGAAAATTAGACAAGCAGTAGCAGACAACAAACTAA
>Ga0315909_10009521_pt1 | contig 10498 bp, 19 predicted proteins | sample LakEriMetagenome_11_FD_203527 | JGI IMG/M metagenome (GOLD analysis project Ga0315909, IMG submission 203527) | Freshwater fungal communities from buoy surface, Lake Erie, Ohio, United States - Buoy 2 MA125 | ecosystem: Environmental > Aquatic > Freshwater > Lake | place: USA: Lake Erie, Ohio...
TAAAAAATCAGGAGCATGGATTGATGGAGATTTAGCAGATCCAGAACCAGGAGATATCGCCTATTTTGATTTCCCTTCAGACGGTGTTGATAGGATCAGTCACGTTGGAATTGTTATTGAAGACAACGGTGATGGAACTGTTTGGTGTATTGAAGGAAACACATCTTCAAATAAAAAGGGAAGCCAAAGAAATGGTGGAGAGGTTTGCAAACAACTTCGTGCCTATAAGAAAAATAAGAAAAATGTTTTAATTTCAATTGTAGGTTTTGGTCGTCCTAAGTTTGGCGGGGCAGCAGTAAAGAAATCTAATGAGCCTACAAAGCCTAATAAGACTGCTAAGAAACCTAAGACATGTCCAGAATGTGGTCAAACTATTAATTAGTTGACACATTTTTAGTTCAATGCTATACTAAATACTAAATATAGAAAGGTATGCAATGACTTGTATCGCAGTCGTTCGTGACAAAGTAAATAGTAAAATATGGATGGCTGGTGATCGTGCTATCTCAGATGAAAATACAGTCAATATATCTTCAAGTCCAAAGATATGGAAAAAAGAAGGATATCTATTTGGATATGCAGGATCTATGGATGGGGATAGAATAAGACATTTATTTGTACCTCCAGTATTTGAAGGTCGTGGCAGTATTGATAAGTTTATGTATAGTAAATTCTTAAAGGCTTTGCGTAATTTTTATGAAGGTTGGTGGGTAGACACATCTACATCGTCAGACTTTGGGATGATTATATGTGTGCGTGGAAAAATATATGAGCATAACGCAGCAGATATGTCGCTGACACAATATGAACAGGATTATTTAGCAATGGGTTCAGGCGGAGACTTGGCATTGGGTTCATTATATTCAACACAAAAACAAAAAGATGCAAGAAAAAGAGCGGTACTTGCGGTAAATGCTGCTATTACTCATTCCACATCTTGTAAGGGTCCTATTGATATCCTAAGCATTTAGGAGTATAATAAATATATGAATCACATGGGTATGGAAGATTTATCTCCAGAAGAGCAGGAGTTCGGTATCTGGTTACAGAACGGCATTGAAAGAGGCTGGATTAGCGATCCATACTGTCACACCCACGATGGGGGATATCAGTATATGGGTGAAGAAGAGTTAGAGGAATGGGAAGCAGGGGGAGACCCATGCGAACATGTAGTTAGAATATTTATTTAATGTGACGTCATGGATATAAAGAGATTAGTAAACAAAAACAGAATCGGATCCGAATTTTGGATTAATTCAGAAAATAAAAGTTTTACAGAAATAATAAAGGCAAACATAACTATGCCTGGGGTTTGGGCATCATCACAACCTATTGTTCATAGTTTTTACTATGATAATATTTTAAAACCAATAAATGGTTATGCCAAAGAGTTTTGGCCAAGGCCAAAAATTATAAAAAACAACGAGACAATACACTTAAGATATTTTACACATGCAGAAATATGGTTTCAGCCAATGCGAGATGGACTATATGCTCTAGACAAAACATGGCAAAGACAGTTTTATCCTTCCGAAATATCTGTTGGTAATTTACAAGGTTATTTTAATGCTTGTTATAAATTTTACATACCATGGATTTTTGATGAAAATTTAACATTAAGTATAAAAGAAATAGAAGATTCTCCATTTAAAATTTTAAATACAAAGGTAAATTTTTATAAACTAAATCAGAATGAAGATTGGAATTGCGATTGGTTTCATTTTTTAATTAAGTCTGAAGGAGACCATATAGAAAAATATAATGATTATATTTACGGAGTAATTCCAATTAACACACCCATATGTGATATAATTATTGAAAATAAAGAAATTATTAATAAAGTAGAAAGAGAATATGGTAAATAAAGTAATATTTTCTCCAACTGGAGTCAATGCAAATAATAGTTTATATAATACTCCTCCAGTAAAAGCGCTTTCAGTTTTGCCAGACTGGTATAAAGATTTAGCAGGTTATCGTCATGGATCAAGTCATAGTAAAAGTTTTTTACATCCAGTAAATGATCGAGGTCAAGATGGCTCTAATGTATCTACTAAACTTTGTAATCCATTAATGGATGCTATGACATCTGGATACATTCAAACATTGCCAGAAGATGTTGAAGTTGTATTAGATAAAGATGAAAAGCCGTCTTTATTTTGGAAAACAGAAGTTCCATTAATTGATACCAGACCTTTAGTAGATTTTGCTATTCCAAAAGAATGCCATCCAATCCACTTTGGATGGAAAATGTTTTGGTATTATGAAACCCCTCCAGGGTATTCTCTTTTAATAACTCATCCTTTTAATAGATATGACTTGCCCTTTTATAGTCCATCTGGAATAGTAGATAGCGATATTTGGGGACTGCCTGTATTCTTTTCATTTTTTCTTAAAAGAGGTTTTGAAGGAGTTATAGAAAAAGGCACACCTTTATTTCAAATGATTCCAATAAAAAGAGAAGACTGGTCTCTTGAACTAGATTATTCCGAAGAGAAGCATTGGGAAAATAAAATAAAAGAAGAAAAAAGACGCTCACATATTACAGCACATTATAAAAAATCTACCTGGCAAAGAAAAAACTATTAATAGTGTATAATAGATAGTAATCATAAAAGGAGAAAATATGCAAGGCTTTAATATTTATAATATACCAAAAACTTATAACAAACCACATAAATTTTTTGAAAAGTATTTAAATAATGATTTAAACCAAATGACAAATGATCTAATTCAGGTATATAGAGATATCCAAAATACAAATTTGCGTGGAGTATCTCCAGTGGGATCAGAAAACGATAAATTTTGGATCGAATCTGGTAGCGTTTCTACCGTTAAGTGGTCAGAGTATAATGTTTTTCAATTTTACACAGAAGAAATTTATAATGTTTATTCTGCAGTAAAAGATCTCACCCTTGAGGCTTGCGATTACTATGGGGTTAACTTTAAACAGCAAAAATATTATATTCAGGGATGGTTTAATATTAATGATCGTAAACTTGGAAAGTTAAATTGGCATGACCATGGCGGTCCTTGGGCGCCATTTTGGCATGGGTATTATTGTATTAAGGCAGAGCCTTCATCAACTTTTTATAAGTTAGAAAATAAAGATGAATTAATTATTGAAAATCATAATAAAGACAACAGGCTTATTCTTTCTGAAATGGGACACCCTCATGCGATGGGAGACTGGGATTGGGATGGACCAAGAATTACTTTGGCATATGACATTGCTCCACTTGCTTCTTTAAGGATGACTTCGGCATTGCCACAACATTGGATTCCATTGGTATAGCATGACATCTATAAAAGTTTTTGTTTATGGTTATAAAAATAAAAACTTATTAGAAAACTTACAGGATATAATAAGTAAACAAAGCAACCAAAATGGCATAACCTATTATGTTTATGATCAAAATAATGTCAATAGAGATTTTTTGTTTAATAAAGTAGATGCTGATATTGTATATAATCATATTAAATGGGATGATATGAAATCTATAACCTATTACAGAAACATGGCCTTATTACATTATAGTAATTGTAAATATTATTTAGAAATAAATCCAAATATTTCTTTAATGAATGAATGGGATATTTATTTAACTTCCAATATTGATGATAAAAAAATAATTTCTGGATTCGGGATGCCAAAATTATCTATAAATAAGCATCATGTTGTTGTAGACAGGCAATACTCTGATTCAATAAAAGAAACAAATTATGTTGATACAGATTTAATATTTTGCTCTCAAATTGATGCAATGACTTTAATTAAATTAAAAAAATTAAAAGAAATTGGACAAGATCTTTTTGCGTCTTTGCTATTTGTAAATAAAGGATATAGCATATATTCATTGCCAACTAATTTATACCATAAAGAAATACAAGAAAATTCCAATACATACAAATCATTTTCAATAAATCATGGATACAACAAAATGTTATCAATAATAAAAAAAGAAAATAATGATAAGTTTGAGTCTTTTCACGGTATATCCATTGGAGATATACTAGAAATTCCTTATCAGGTTGATGATGTTTATTATAGTGATTATAATATTAGTCTTGAAAATATGAATGCCCCAAGATTTATAGCGGGATATAATAAGGTACAAATAACCTAGTACAGTATAATAGGAGATAATTATGCATAGAATAACAGTTATAGAAAATTTTATTACACCAGATGATGCAGCATCTCTAATTCAGCAACAACTAGACCCTAGTTCAGAAAAAAATCCATACCCAAAGTATTACTCTGATAGATATGGCGGAACTTCATTACCATACAACAAAACGGTACAAGACATAATGATAAGATATGGTAAAAAATCTAATGAAATGCACAAGGCGTTAAATGGATTTGTAAATCCAATATATGTGTTTAAAGGTTTTGGATCTCACTGGGTGCCTGGATCTAAGGGCGGACTGCATCATGATGCACAAGACCCCGAATCTTTTATTGAGTTTAGTACAATTATTTATTTAAGTGATGAAAAAAGTTATGATGGTGGAATAATTTATTTCCCAAACCAAGATTTTCAGTATAAACCAAAACAATATTCTGCAGTATTTTTCCCAGGAGCGGGAACAGAATATATTCATGGAATAACTACAGTTACCCGTGGTGAAAGATTTACAGCGCTTTTTATGCATACTAGTCTGCCACAACATGCAGATCCAGATTATCATCCTAATCCAGGCTTATGGAAGGCTGGTGTATATCCTCTTGCTAGAATATGAAATTTTAGATCTTGGTTTAGTATTATATAAAAATGTAATTAAAGAACCTGGACAAATTATAGAAGACCTTAACTCTTTAGATAAAAGATACGAGAATAAAGAACATGGAACATCTTTTACTAATATAAAGCCATGGAAGCCATGGCAAAATGAAAGCGCTAAAACTATGGAAACTTTTTGTTGGCAAAAGTTTTTACCCCCACAGCATGCCATAAAGCCTAGCGACTATTATTTTAATGAGCAACTAAGTATATCCAAAAAACTATATGAATCTTTAGATTTTGCTACCAATCATTATGCAAACACACTTTATCCCTTTTGTGGAAAAAATATAAAAAATAGAGAATTCAGCATTCATTTATTAAGATACGAAGTTGGCGGATTTTTGCCTGCACATATTGATCACGGCATTAGCAGTAGGATTCTTTCCACTGTAAGTTATCTAAACGATGACTATGAGGGTGGAGAAATAGAGTTTCAAAATTCTAAAATAAAAATTAAGCCTCCTGCAGGAAGTATTATTTTTTTTCCTTCTAACTTTTTATATGTTCACGAAGTATATCCGATAACAAGCGGTTCTAGGTATTCCTTGCCTCATTGGTATCATAATATGAGAGAAATGGTCTATTCGACAGGAGAAGCATGAAAAAAATAATTAAAAAAATTAAACTTTATTTTTTAATTCGTAAAATAAAAAAGGCAGACAATAATAGAAGGTATATTTATTAAAATGATAATACTTGGAATAAATGAAACTTCTCATGACGCTTCTGTATCTTTAATTAAAGACGGAGAAATTTTATTTTCTGGACATGCAGAAAGGTACAGCAAGCAAAAAAATGACTGGTATAACAATAAAGATATTTACCTAGATCTTTTAAATTATGGGACGCCAACACATATTGCATACTATGAGCATCCTCAGTTGAAACGATCAAGAATATTTTTAAAGGGTGGGGCTGCTGATTGGAAGCCGAATATCCCAATGGATTTACCAATTAAATATTTTAATCATCATTATTCACATGCTTGCGCTGGGTACTATACAAGTAAGTTTAATGATGCGGTCATAGTTGTATTAGATGCAATCGGAGAATATAACACTTCAAGTATTTGGGTGGGTCAAGGATCAGATATAAAATCTGTTTATAAAAAAAATTATCCATTTAGTTTTGGATTATTTTATTCGGCATTTACGCAGTTAGTTGGACTAAAACCTAATGAAGAAGAATATATATTTATGGGCATGGCGGCATACGGAGATTGGTCAAAATATTTTCTTAAGGTAAATGAATATTTTCCAGACTTACAAAAACAAAAATATAACTTTCATAAAGGCATTTTTGATTGGGATATGCCCATTACAGAACAAGATAAGTTTGATATTGCAGCAGCAGTACAACGGGTATATGAAAATAGATTAGTAAACTTTATGTCGATGGCACAAAAACTTACAGGCAAGCGCAATCTTGTTTTTATGGGGGGATGTGCTTTAAATTGTGCAGCGAATACGATGCTTTGGAGAATGTTTGATGATGTATGGATTATGCCCAATCCTGGAGACGCAGGATCATCTCTTGGTGCAGCAGCAGCGTTTTATGGAAAGCATTTAAATTGGAAAAGCCCATATCTTGGTCATGATTTAGGCGGGGAGTATCCAGTAAATCAAATTATTACTAGTTTAATTAGAGATAAGGTGGCAGCAGTAGCAACAGGAAGAGCAGAATATGGTCCTAGGGCTTTAGGAAATAGATCAATTTTTGCTGATCCTAGAGACCCACTTATAAAGGATAAAGTTAATCTTATTAAAAAAAGAGAACTATTTAGACCTTTTGCTCCAGTAGTTATGGAAGAACACGCTGATAAATGGTTTGATATGAGATTTTCATCGCCATACATGCAGTATGCTGTAAAATGCTTAAGGCCAGACAAAATACCATCTGTTGTTCATAAAGACGGAACCTCAAGGGTGCAGACGGTCAATAGACAACAGCATCCAGGTCTATACGAGGTTCTGTCTAATTGGTATACTATGACTGGGGTTCCAATACTACTAAATACAAGTTTAAATATAAAAGGACAGCCTTTATTAAATGATGAAAAAGACATTACGGCATGGGAAAATACATATAACTTTACAATCTGCAGGTAAGGTGCTATAATATAAATAGTATAGGAGGAGTTATGGAATCAAAAAAGAAAAGCCTTCTAAAAACAATTAGTTGGCCATTTGTACATTTTACATTTGTTGCTGGAATTTTATTTGCAGCAAGTCATATAATTTATGGTGAGGCTGAATGGGAATATGTTGGTCTATATGCGATATCGTATATGGCACTAGAGATGACATTTTATTATCTTCACGAAAGAGTCTGGGCCAAATTTGGCAAGAAGGTGAAATAATGCGTATTAAAATTATTAAGTTCGTTGTCAAACTTCTAGGCTATGAGTGGTCTGGAGACCAACTTAACCTTCCAGTTTGGCAAGTTAAGGCTAAAAAGAAGACAAAGTAATGCCAGCGTACGAATATGATTGTATGGCCTGTGCCGTAAGATATACTAAGGTTAGGTCTATGTCTGAAAATGATCCAGGGTACTCATGTGATACTTGCAATAAACCTCTAGTTCGTGTATACTCTAATATAGGAGTCACCTTTAACGGCTCTGGTTTTTATAAAACTGATAATAGAAAGGTATAATATGTTCAGTATGCTAAAGAGCAAAGAAGAAGAAAAGGTATGGCTTCTTGATGCAACAGATCGTTGTGATCGTTGCTCTGCTCAGGCTTATGTAAAGGTAATCGGAAAGACTGGGTCTGACCTATTGTTTTGTGGACATCATTACAATAAGGCAATGGATAATGCAATTGGGTATGACAATATGATGAAGTTTGCATTAGAAATTGTTGACGAAAGAGAACGACTTATTGAGAACCGACAGGTTGGAAGCGAAAACTAATGTACGAATATAGAGTAAAAAAGATTACGAGTGTAGTAGATGGAGACACTATTGATGTGGACATTGACCTTGGGTTCAATGTATCTTTCTCCCAGCGAGTACGCCTTGCTGGTATAGATACTCCAGAATCACGTACCAAAGATAAATTTGAAAAAAGTCTCGGACTTGAAGCAAAAGAATATCTTAAAACAAAATTAAAAGACGCAGAGTTAATAGTAATTAAAACTGAAAAACCAGATTCTTCTGAGAAGTATGGCAGAATTCTTGGTTGGCTTTATGTTAATGGAGACACCGTATCTATTAATGATCATATGATTGAGGATGGATATGCTTGGGGATATCTTGGAGATACCAAGTTAAAAGATTTTGCTGTACTTGCCCAACAGCGAGAAAAGTCAAAAAATGCAAGAACCAAGTGATTTCGATAAATTGGTATTATCTGGCGTAGTAGAGCCAGCAGCGCTTGATCCAGATACTGGAGAAATGCTGTATACCTTTAACAAAGATTTAGAAAACATAAACCCTGAGTTACATAAATTGGTATTAGATAATTTTATATCCTCTGCTATGAAACTTTGGGAATTGGGATTTATCAATATGGATGTTACTTTAAACAATCCGATGGTTTCATTAACTAGTCGTGCCTTTGATGAAACAAATATTAATGAATTAGATGAAGACATGCAATTTTCTCTTAAGGAGATTAAGCGCAATCTGATTCAATAGGTAGTATAATAAGTCCATAATGAAATACATATCAGGATTTATATTGGCTTTTATTTTAATATATTTGTTTGAAAAGTTTCAGGCTAAACATAATATATTACAAGAAAGAAAAATAAAACCTATAAGGTATAGCCAAAGCCATATTCATTCTTTAATATTTCCGTTACTGCCAAAGGGCACAAAAATTAAAAAAATTAAAAAAACTCAATCTAAGATCCATGAGGCAAAAAATAACATTAAGGTAATAATTATGGACAACAGGGCCTACTGGATTAAAGATAATGCATTATATGTGGCAGATATGTCTATTGATGGAACAGTTAACAAAGAAACCACAAGAAGGGTTGACACAATGACTATGAATAGGGTACAATTAGATAAGATGATATTTATTATAGATAAATTAAGAGAAGGGACTCTAGATGATAGTGGGAGTGCAGGGTAGTAAGTCATTTGACGACTACCAGGTTTTTCTTCGTGCTATGGGGGTAGCACTCTCAAGTGCTAAAGAGGATGATCCATACTTTTATATTTATACAGCAGGACCAGCAAAAATAAATTCTATGGTAATGGAATTTGTTAATGTGTCTGAACGCAGTATGAGATCAAGGGGCAAGAAGATTAAAATGTATAAGGTGCCTCCTTCTTGGATTGAAGAAAACATACAAGACTTTAATTATTTTGCATTTTTATCAACACCAAACGATTCTGTTTCAAAATTAGTTAAGGAAGCAGAATTAAAAAATATAGAAGTTGGAATCTTTAGATACTAGGAGAAGATATGAATATCAAGTCATTAGAGCAAATGGAAAAAATAGTAAACTCAAGCAATACGTTATTTTGGGATGGATGGTCTGTTATTAATAGATATAGGTCTGAAAAGGGTAGAACCTCAAAATATGGTGCATATATTGATGGAAAATGGTATATGACTCGTAAGTTTGTACCAGGGAAAAATGGTTGGGACATACCAGAAAGTTTTATAAATGCACAAACTAAAATGGAAAGATAGCGCTGCTTGTGTTGATTACGACACAAATATATTTTTTGAAAAATATGAAGAAGAAGAGTCTTTAAGACCTGCCATAGATAAGTTATGTCAGGACTGCCCAGTAGTAAAAACTTGTTTTGCCGTAGGCATTTCTAGTAAAGAGTGGGGAGTTTGGGGTGGGATATACTTAGAGGGTGGATCAATATCAAAAGAGTTTAACAGTCACAAGGATTCTGATAATTGGTCAGAGATTTGGCAAGCACTAACAATGGAGAAAAAATGATAATTCAAATTATAGGACTTCCTGGTTCTGGAAAAACAGAACTAGCAAAAGCACTTAAAGAACGCATTAATGCAATTCATCTTAATGCAGATGAAGTCAGGGCTACGGTTAATTCTGATCTTGGATTTACCGCTGAAGATAGGATTGAACAGGCTCGTCGTATGGGAGAGATGGCAAGGTTAATTGCAAAGCAAAATGTAGCGCCAGTAATTGTAGATTTTGTATGTCCGACAGAATTAACTCGTGCAGCATTTGGTAAACCAGATATTTTGATTTATATGGAAACTATCGAAAAGGGTAGATTCGAAGACACTAATAAGATATTTGAAGTTCCTAATAATTTTGATATGGCCTTTATTAGTCACGAATGGAATCCTGACGAAAAGGCAACAGAAATTATTAAACAATTTAAATTACATGATTGGTCTGCACCAACAACATTAATGCTTGGTAGATATCAGCCATGGCATGAAGGGCATCATGCACTTTACAGAGAAGCGGGGAAGAGAACAAGCCAGGTACTAGTAGGAGTCCGTAATACCTATAACACAAGTGAGAAAGACCCATTTACCTTTGATCAGGTAAAGGGTTACATTGCTAAAGATAAGTTTATGGATAGTGCAATGGTGCTAAGATTACCAAACATTACAAACATTGTATGTGGTCGTGATGTAGGTTATAAGGTTGAGCAATTAGATTTGGGGGCAGACATTCATGCTATATCGGCTACGCAAAAACGTAAAGAAATGGGTATCTAAAGCCATAGATAAGATTGGAATTAAGAATATGGACTGGCCA
>Ga0315909_10009522_pt1 | contig 10498 bp, 10 predicted proteins | sample LakEriMetagenome_11_FD_203527 | JGI IMG/M metagenome (GOLD analysis project Ga0315909, IMG submission 203527) | Freshwater fungal communities from buoy surface, Lake Erie, Ohio, United States - Buoy 2 MA125 | ecosystem: Environmental > Aquatic > Freshwater > Lake | place: USA: Lake Erie, Ohio...
GCAGTTGTTACAAGCCGGAATCGTTGGTGCGATTATTCCCGATCTTCCGTTAGAAGAATCAGGTCCATGGTGTGCCGCTGCTGATGCTGTGGGCTTGTCAACGATCATGTTGGCCGCTCCTACTGCTCCCGATGAAAGACTTCCCCGGGTGTGTGCGCGAGCTCGCGGTTTTGTGTATTCAGTTGGACTTCTTGGAGTCACCGGTGAACGCACCGAACTTGCCGCAACCGCGAGCCAGCTTGCTGGGCGTCTCAAAAAGATCACCGATGTGCCAGTCATCATTGGAGTCGGAGTGTCGAACAGTGCTCAAGCGGTCGAAGCGTGCAAGGTTGCTGACGGAATCGTGCAAGGGGCATCAGTAGTTCGTCGCCTGATGGAAGGTGGCCCGGACGCCGTTGGTGCCTATGTGGCTGAAGTTCGTGAAGCGATTGATTCTGCGTCTGTGTGACTTCTGTCAAAAATTGGTCAAATTAGTGTTAAAAGCCAACTTCACCCAGGGATTTAGGCCATACTTATCGAACCCACTACATCAAGGAGAGTTATGCGTAAATTATTAGCCCCTCTAGCAATTGTTGGCCTGTTGGTTTCGTGTGGCGGAGATGACTCAGACGTCACTCCCTCAACCGAAGCAGCGTCAACTGAAGAGACCACCACCGAAGCACCAGCTGAAGAATCAACCGACATTGTTGCTATCGCCAGCGGTAACGAAGATTTCTCAACCCTCGTCGCTGCAGTTGCCGCGGCCGGTCTTGTTGAGACCCTTCAGGGTGAAGGCCCGTTCACAGTGTTCGCACCGACCAACGAAGCTTTCGCAGCTTTGCCAGCCGGTCTTGTTGACAAGCTTTTGTTGCCAGAGAACAAAGATCTTCTCGTGAAGATCTTGACCTACCACGTAGTTTCTGGAACGGTTTTGGCTGCTGATGTCACTGCTGGCGATGTGCCAACAGTCGAAGGTCAGAACATCACCATCACCACCGACATGGGCGTGAAGGTCAATGGAGCAACTGTCACCGCAACCGACATCATCGCGAGCAATGGCGTCATTCACGTCATCGATGCCGTGATCTTGCCGCCAGACGTGGATCCCTCAGCTCTCTGAGATTCACTGCTGTCATAATTGTTGAGCTGAAGGCGGGCCTGAGGGCCCGCCTTCAGTCATTCTCCGATGAACTCAGTGGTCATGGCAGAATTGGGCGTATGGATCAGACGAAAAGTTGTGAACTGTGTGAGGCAGCACGTTTCACCGAGTGGTACTACGAAGACGATGAATGTTGGGTGGCTGAGTGCGAAGCTTGCTGCGTCCCAATGATCGTGTGGAAGACCCACGATCCGACTCCGGATCAGGAGACAAGAGAGAGATTGCACCAGCGATTGCTGGGTGTCGCTACGTCAGTGTTCGACTACGAGCCGTACATCGATGACAACATGCGAAATATCCCCGATCACTATCACGCTCATGCGCGAGGTCGGGGATTGGGTTTTGCTCAGACTCCGCGAAGGCGTCAAGTCTGAATTGTTTGTTGTGCTGATTTCAGCAAGGACGGCGGATGGGGCGACCGGACATGATCAACCTTTCTGTCGATGGACAGAGTTCATCAAATCACGGTGAGTGAGATTTACCGATAGGTCATTTGGACTATTCACGTAAAATACCACTTATAGTGGTGAAGTGACTACAAATCGGTTTCTCGAAATCAACCTCGTCGTTGGTGGCGCCTTCTAAGGTGGCGCAATGAGTTCTTTACCCCGTCCAGCTGATGTGTTGCCCCATCGAGCTCCTTTTCTATTTGTGGACGAAATCACTGCGGTCGAGCCAGGTGTTTCAGCATCAGGTATTTGGCGACTCACCGGAGATGAATGGTTTTTCTCAGGACATTTTCCGGGTCGACCAACTTTGCCAGGGGTGTTGATGTGTGAGGCAATCGCTCAAATGGGAGCGATCGCTGTATTGGTTGGTGGAACGCACGCCGGGAAAATTCCACTTTTTGGCGGGCTTGATGGAGCCAGGTTTCGTAAACAGGTGCAGCCTGGCGACACCTTGGAGCTAGTCGTACAACTAGGAAGGATGTCGGCTCGCGCGGGCAAAGGTTCGGGCAAAGCATTACTCAACGGGGAGACGGCGTGTGAGTGCGACTTGATGTTTGTTCTGGTCGACGCCTAGGGGCGGGACAATTTCTGATTCGACTTCAGGCCGGAGCCAAAATGACCGAACCATTGTGGCCACCAAAGCCGAAGTTGTTGGAGATCGTTGGACCAGGCTTCCACTCGCGAGCCGAACCCATGACGAGATCGATAGACACGCCTTCATCAAGGTGAACCGTCCCAGCGGTTGCTGGAATCAATTTGTGTTGGAATGACAACAAAACAGAGGCCGCCTCGAGAGCACCTGCGGCACCAAGTGCGTGGCCGGTCACTCCCTTGATACTTGTGACGGGTGGACGGTTCGGGAATACCGTCGACATAGCTGCGGCTTCGGCCGCATCATTAAGCGGTGTCGACGTGCCGTGGGCATTGATATAGGCGATCGCATCGTGATTGAGACCAGCTTCATCGAGCGCAAGTCGCATGCAGTTGATCGCGCCCTTTCCACCTGGTGATGGTGCCGTGATGTGGTGGGCATCGGCATTGCTTGCTGAACCGAGAATTTCGCCCAAAATGTTCGCGCCACGAGCGACTGCATGATCCCAAGCTTCAAGAACAAAGATTCCGGCACCTTCGCCCATCACAAAGCCGTCGCGATCACGATCGAATGGTCGACTCTGTCCAGTCGACGACAGTGCTGTCATGTTGTTGAATCCAGCTAATGACGACGGGGTAGCAGCGGCCTCAGAACCGCCACTCACGATGGCATCACAACGACCCATCGCAATAAGTCGTGCTGCGTAACCCAATGCATGAGTTGAAGCTGCACAAGCGGTACAAATAGTTTCGTTTGGTCCCTGCAATCCGTACTTCATCGAGATTGCGGCGCCTGAAGCATTTGCCATCATCATCGGAACCAAGAAAGGTGAAACTCGACGTTCACCTTTTTCGAGGCGGATCTGAATCTGTTCTTCAAGAGTTCCGAGGCCGCCGATGCCAGTGCCGATGATGACTCCGAATCGCGTTGGATCAACACCAACGTCACCAGCTTGGGCCATAGCTTCGGCAGCGGCAGCAATTGCAAATTGTTCAACACGATCGGCGCGACGCGCTTCTTTGGCATTGCCGTCAAACCAGGGCAACGGGTCCCATTCAGGAATCGTTACCCATTTGCCGCTAGTGATTCCGGGGCCGAGTAGCCCCGACCAAAAACTTTCTTGACCTATGCCACACGGGGCGACCACGCCGAGACCGGTGATGGCGACTCGGCGTCCAATCATCAGGAGAGCTTTCCAACAATCAGGTTGTAAGCCTGTCCAACGGTTTTCACACCTTCAATTTCATCTTCAGGAACTTCAACATTGAACTCTTCTTCGAGGGCCATCACGAGTTCAACGAGATCAAGGCTGTCAGCGTCAAGGTCGTCGCCGAAAGAGGCTTCAAGGGTGACTTTGTCGGCGTCAACGCTTAATACATCAACTGCGCACTTACGGAAACGGGCGAAAAGTTCTTCATTCATGGTTGTTCTCCTGTGACGGCCAATAACTGGCAACGGTTCTTACTGTAAACGCTGGGACGTTCGAATTGGGGATTTTCGGGGCTTAGTGACCCATGCCCAATCCGCCATCAACTGGAATAATCGCTCCTGTGATGAACGCCGCGTCGGCTGACGCCAAAAATGCGATCGTTCCAGCAATTTCGTCGGGGCTGGCGAGGCGTCCCAACGGCACTGCAGCAGTCAGCGCTTCACGTCGATCCTCTGATAGCGCAGCCAACATGTCGGTGGCGACTGGGCCAGGGGCAACAACATTGGCGGTTATTGATCGACTACCCAGTTCACGAGCGATTGATCGGGCAAGACCAACTAGGCCCGATTTTGATGCTGAATAATTTGCCTGTCCTGCCGATCCCAATAATCCAACAACACTGCTGACGAAAATGATGCGACCTTTGCGGGCTTTCAACATTCCTTGCGCTGCACGTTTTGCAACTCGATACGCCGCAGTGAGATTTGCGTCAATGACTTCGGTGAAATCATCTTCAGACATACGAAGCAACAACATGTCTTTGGTCATTCCGGCATTTGACACGAGTATTTCGACTGTTCCGAAGTGTTGTTCGACAGCTTTAAATGCGTCATCAACATCGGCACTACTTGTGACGTCGCACTTGACAGCAAAAAATCCTTCAGGAGGAGGGCTCGAATTGTAGGTGACCGCAACACGATCACCGAGTGCAGCGAATCGTTGAGCGGTCGCTAGACCAATTCCTCGAGAACCACCAGTGATGAGAACAACTCGTCCTGTTGCTTCAGACATCATCGCCCTTCCCATTTAATGATTGCGCTCGCAGCAGTCATTCCTGCTCCGAAGCCAACGAGTAAAACCGTGTCGCCTTTTTTCAGCATCCCGGTATCGGCGGCGTGAACGAGCGCTAACGGAATCGATGCCGACGATGTATTGCCTGTGTAATGCAATACTGTTGCGGCTTTTTCAATGGGAATTTCGAGTCGATCGCAAGCAGCTTGGATAATGCGAATATTTGCTTGATGAGGAATGACAACGTCGATATCTGATGACGTTAGACCGGCCGCGGCGAGGGATTTCTGGGCGCTATCAACCATGATCCGTACAGCGCGTCGGAAAACTTCTTTGCCTTCCATCTTGATGAATCCACCAAGGTCGGCGTACAGCGCTTCTTCTGCTGATCCATCGGCGTCGATATCCCACGCCAACATTTGTCCTGGACCATCAACGGCTTCGAGAACGACTGCTCCAGATCCGTCGGCGAACAACACCGCAGTATTGCGGTCGCTCCAATCGGTGATTCGTGACAATGTGTCGGTCCCGATAACTAAAACCTTATTTGCACCCATGGCAATGAGGCCGTGGGCGATGGTCAGTGCGTAAACAAATCCGCTGCAGGCAGCATTGACGTCGAAAGCTCCGCATTTCAAACCAAGGGCGTGTTGCACCGTTGCTGAAGTGGCCGGCACGCAGCGATCGGGCGTCGTTGTTGAGAGAACCAATGCGTCAATCGCCAGTGGATCAATTCCGGCCATCTTCATAGCTGCTGACGCTGACTGAATACTGAGTTCAGCGGTAGTTCCCCCGATGTGGCGTTCGCCGATGCCACTACGTTCACGTATCCACTCATCGGAAGTGTCGAGAGTCTTACTGAGATCATGATTGGTGACGATTTTCGGTGGTAGAGCGCTAGCCCAACCGGTGATCACTGCGCCACGGATTCCGAGGGGAGAAGCGGGCACTTTAAATCGTCCTCAGCCAAGCAATGGGTTGTCGAAGGGTGACGCGTTCACCGTCGACCGCAATAAATGATTGGAGAATACCTTCGAAAACAGAGACCACCGGAGTGTCGCCGATCATTCCCAAGGTCTGGCCAATGGCTATGCGATCTCCAGGTTGAAACGATGTGAGAGGCGCAAAGACTCCCGAGGCAGGACTTACGACGAGGCGTTCAACTGCAAAGAGGTGTTCGCCTTCATGCTGCTGAAGCCCAGTTGGTGCGGCGTTATTCACCCATTCGATGAACTTGTCGAGTTCATCTGGTGTTGCGACAGAGATTGTTCGGGAACCCTCAATTGTTCGCTTCACCATTCCGGTGAGAACTCCACCAGGGCCTAGTTCGGCAAACCCAGTAACACCCAGATCGGCGAGAGTTAAGAGACACTGCTTCCATCGAACAGGACTTGATAACTGAGCCGACAACAAGCTGGCCCATTCATCTCCGTGATCGTGAGCAATCGCATCAACGTTGCTGATCACCGGAACTTCAGTGTCTCGAGGATTCGCTGAAGCGATCGCTTCACGTAAACGATCGCGAGCGGGAGTCATAAAAGGAGTGTGAAATGCACCAGAGACTGGCAGAGCCATTGCCTTCTTCGCTCCGAGTTCTTTGGCTATTGCAACCGCCTTGGCCACACCTTCGGCTGATCCAGCAATCACAATTTGGCCAGGCGCATTGAAGTTGGCCACCCAAACATCGCTGTCGGCTCGGCGGCACGCGACTTCAACGAGTTCGTCATCAAGTCCCAAGATTGCCGACATGGTTCCCGGATTGCTTTGTCCCGCTTCATGCATAGCCTCAGCGCGCTCAACAACAAGACGCACACCGTCATCGAAACCGAGGGCTCCGGTCGCAGTGAGTGCGGTGTACTCACCAAGGCTGTGGCCCGCGCAAAAACTTGGTTCGACACCGAGGCGCTCGACAGCGTCGAGAACCATCAGACTCGAGACGAATGTCGTGAGTTGTGCGTTGCGAGTATCTTTCAGCTCATCGGCATCGGCATCGAGCAGCAGGCGACCGACATCTCGACCCGAAACATCAGAAGCTTCTTCGACGAGTTCCCATGATTCGTGTTCGGTCCAAGGGCGGCCCATGCCTGGACGCTGAGATCCCTGACCAGGAAAGGTAAATGCCAGCACGTTTAGAAGTTAGACGCTGGCGACTGCCCAAACGGGCTACCACCGAGTAACGAAGAGAGGACGAGCCAGGGAAAGTGAGTCCTTTTCGGTGATCGGGGCTAACATATTTGGGTCGCCCCGGTAGCCCAACGGCAGAGGCAGCGGTCTCAAACTCCGTACGGTGTGGGTTCAAATCCCACCCGGGGCACGACATTGACGCTGATTCAGCGTCAGAACTCAGAGCGCCGATTGTTGATCAATCGGCGCTCTGTTTTTAATCTGCTCGGATTGTTCCGGTGGAAAAGCTCCATGTTCCGCTGTACACAAAAGGATCGATGTTCTGGTTAATCAGAATTGTCGCGTCTCCATGGTCAATTACTCGCAAGTGATCCACGTGGATGTGAATTGATTGTGACGACCCAGAAGTTCCCAGCACGAGATAGATCAACGTTCCGTTTGGGGCATCAGGCAAGATCCAAGTTCCGCTGACGAATTCAAAGGCTCGAAGGCTCAGATTCAGAATCGTTGGATTGGCGTCGTTGCCTGCTTGTGTTCCGACGGTCATAGCTCCGCTGGCGCTTCCAGTTGCCCCGGTCAGCCCGATTGGCCCTGTTGCTCCAACCGCACCCGTTGCTCCAGTCGCACCTGTTAAGCCGGTTGTTCCAGTTGCCCCAGTCAGCCCGATCGATCCGATTGGCCCTGTTGCTCCAACCGCACCCGTTGTCCCAACTTCGCCCGTCAAGCCGGTTGTTCCTGCGGTGCCTGCGGTGCCTGCGGAGCCTGTTAGGCCAGTGAGTCCAGTGAGTCCTGTGCTTCCGGGCGTTCCCGTTGATCCAACCGCACCTGTTAAGCCGGTTGTGCCTGCTGTGCCTGTTAGGCCAGTGAGTCCAATGAGTCCTGTGCTTCCAGTCGCACCTGTTGCCCCAACTTCGCCCGTCAAGCCGGTTGTGCCTGCGGTGCCTGCGGAGCCTGTTAGGCCAGTGAGTCCAATGAGTCCTGTGCTTCCAGTCGCACCTGTTAAGCCGGTTGTTCCTGCGGTACCGGTAGCGCCCGTTGAGCCAGTGAGTCCCGTTGAACCAGCAGGGCACGGATCGGTCGAGTTATTGACAGGTTCCACTGTGGTTGATGGAAGGTTGGGACAACTTTCAAGACCGTTGTTGGCGTTCCCTCCATCTTGGCGATGCGATGAGGAATCGCAAAAATACCAGCACATCCCGATCAATAGAAAGATTGCGACAAGTGCTGTGGCCGCTCTTTTGAGGTTTCGTCGATTGTTCATGAATCTCCTTTGGTTAAACAAGAACTGTTCATTGACAAAGGTATGAGTCATGATGAATTGCCGTAGTTGACTAAAGACCATTTAAAGCAGGCTTACGACCGCATCATTGCTTAGGCTTCAGATGTGGGCCGAAAGATGATTGAACGAAAACTTCGCGACACCGCGACGCGTCTTCGGCGTCTACGTGAAGAGTTGGCGATCGTCGATGAACAACTTGATCATTTGCGAGACGATGCGGAAGATAAGGCTTTGCGTTCGTTGGTGTCCGAAACAGCGGGCTCGGGTGCCGAGTATCGAGAGGCTCGTCTTCACGCCGAGGCCATGAAGCGTCACCGAGAAGAAGTCCAAAAGTCACTTGCCGAACTCGAAGCCAAACAAGATGAGTTACTCGACAAGATGGGTCAATCATGAGCAGTTCGTTGTCGTTGAGGCATGAGGGATCAAAAAGTGCTTGAATACATCCCATGAGTATTCGAGTGGTGATTGCTGAAGACGAGGCCATTATTCGTCTTGACCTGCGCGAAACCCTCGAAGAAGAGGGCTATGAGGTCATCGGGGAGGCGGGGCGCGGTGACGTCGCCCTGGATCTGATTCGCGAACTCAAACCCGATTTGGCAATTTTGGATGTGAAGATGCCCGGCATGGACGGTCTCGAAGTTGCTCGCATGATTGGCGACGAGAAGATCTGCGGCGTTTTGGTTCTGACGGCGTTTAGTCAACGTGAGATCATTGAACAGGCTCGTGACGCTGGGGCATTGGCGTATCTCGTCAAGCCATTTCAAAAGAGTGATCTCATTCCAGCGATTGAAGTTGCCATCGGACGTTTTCGAGAACTGCAGGATCTCAACGGCCAGATGGAAGTTCTTGGCGAGCAACTTGAGGCTCGCAAAGTGATTGATCGAGCCAAGGGTCGACTCATCGATGAGTTCGGTCTCAAGGAGCAAGAGGCGTTTTCTTTCATTCAAAGAACCGCAATGAAAGATCGTTCGCGAATGCGAGATGTTGCTGAAAAGATCTTGTCGGGAGAACTTCAGCCTTGAGTGATGCAGATAAGACATTGCTCGTTCTCGATGGGAACTCACTGACCTACCGAGCCTTCTACGGAATACCCACCGACATGGTGACTGCGAGTGGTCAAGTCACGAACGCGGTGTACGGAATGACGTCAATGTTGTTGACGTTGTTGAAGGATCACCGTCCAAATGGCATCGTGGTCGCGTTTGATCGTCCCGAACCAACATTCCGTCATATCGCTGAACCGTCGTACAAAGCTCAGCGAGAAGCGAGTCCAGACATCCTGCGCCAACAGATGGGGATTGTTAAAGAACTCCTGACCGCCATGGGCGTCACGATCTGCGAACTTTCTGGATTCGAAGCTGACGACGTCATCGCCACAATTGCCGACCAAGCCGTTGATGTCGGCTTCAAAGTGATCATCGTGACTGGAGATCGCGATAGTTATCAACTCGTCCGCGATCCTCACGTACGCGTTCTGTACAACAAACGCGGAGTTTCTGATTACGCGTTGTACGACGAAGCAGGAATCTTTGAGAGAACTGGTGTCACCCCGAAGCAGTACATCGCGTATGCCGCTTTACGTGGTGACCCAAGTGACAACTTGCCTGGTGTTCCTGGAGTCGGCGAAAAAACTGCGGCAAAACTCATTGCTACTTACGGCGGACTCGATGGGATTTTTGCTCACGCCGGTGAACAAACTCCAAAACTGAAAGCGTCACTCATAGAAAACGAGCAACTGGCTCGCAAGAACGAAGACCTCATGACTCTTCGTCATGACGCGCCGATTGAAATTGATCTCACAAATTTGGCGGTCACCCCGAATGCGCCCGAAGTTGCTCGACTTTTTGATTTCCTTGAGTTCAAGTCAATGCACAATCGATTTCGCGATGTACTGCAGTTATTGGGGCACAGCGCAGCAATCGACACTTTTGTGGCTGACACGGAAGTTGTTGAGACTCAAGTACTTCATGCTGAGGTCACTCATGCTGAATCTTCCTTGGATGTTGTCGCACTATTGAAGTCTGAACGCGTTTTCAATATTGCGGCTCAGTGGATGGGCGAGCCTGGACGGTCAGAGCTGATTGGCCTTGGAATCACGGATGTCGTTGAACAATCCACAACGATGTGGGTGCCAGTTTCGATGCTGAGCAAAACCGACGTGCAAAAGGCCTTTGAATCGGCTTCCTTTCGAGCCCATGACGCGAAGCCGATCATGCGCAGTTTGTTGCATCTGGGAATTGATCTACAGGGTTTGGTGCTCGACACGGCGATTGCTGCCTATCTCATTGATCCGGCGCAGGCGAAGTATTCCTTGGCCGATCTTGTCGTTAAATACTCAGGCGTTCGTTATCCAGATGACGACGCTGCGAGCACTGGACAGTTGGATCTCGACGCGACGGGGGTTGACGATTCCCAGCGTGCCGGTCGTGACGCCCTTGCAACCCATCATGTGAGCGAAGAACTGCTCAAGGCTCTCGATGCGCAAGGTATGCGTGCGCTGTATGACGATATGGAGAACCCACTTGTGCGAGTGCTTGCTCGCATGGAGTTTTTAGGAATCGCTGTCGACCGCGAGCAATTGAAAGCAATCGCGGCACGTCTCACTGCTGAGGCCCGCGAGTTGTCAGAACAAATCCAAACTCTCGCGGGCTACCCGTTCAATCCGAATTCGACAGCACAGTTAGGAAAGATCCTG
>Ga0315909_10009527_pt1 | contig 10495 bp, 10 predicted proteins | sample LakEriMetagenome_11_FD_203527 | JGI IMG/M metagenome (GOLD analysis project Ga0315909, IMG submission 203527) | Freshwater fungal communities from buoy surface, Lake Erie, Ohio, United States - Buoy 2 MA125 | ecosystem: Environmental > Aquatic > Freshwater > Lake | place: USA: Lake Erie, Ohio...
TTAATTACTTCTTCCTAAAAAATGAAATACAGTCAGTTACTGTTGGAAATTGGAATTCTTTTTGTGAAACAATCTCCATTCCATTTTCTTCGACAAGTTCTTTAAATCTTTCAGGTGTCATGTTTGACCTTCCTGCAATATTTTTAAATGATTCTTCTTGACCACCATATAACCAAGAGTGGTGAATAAATCCATAACCACCTGGTACTAAAACCCTATTAATTTCTTTAACATATTCCTCAATTACATTTCCATGCATGTGAACAAAAGAATCAAAAGAAAATGCCAAATCTTGTGATGAAGTACGAATATCAGATAATGATTTACCATCATTAACAAAATAAGCAAGAACATGGTTACCCAATTTTCTTCTTGTTTCATCAATACAAGTTTGGTTTAAATCAACAACAATAAGTTGTGATGCTAAAATTGACAAGTATTGTGTCATTCTACCAAAACCTGGTGCAATTTCCAATACCTTTTTACCTCTAAATTCTTTTACATAATCATATATGTAATCATTCCAAAGTTTGTCGGAACTTTCAAACGGGATTGACCATTCGTGACCATCAACATCCCACATATTTTTATCGTTCCATTGTCTTTGTTCTTCTATATTATAATATTTTTCCATTATCATTAATTGTAATTAAAAAGAAATAAACTTAAACTAATGTTTACCACTTTTTTTCGTTATAATCAAGTACCGAATAACCATCTAATTGATACGCCAGTGACTTTTTTGATGTGAATTGTGTCACTTGGTCGTGATAATTCCAAGCCATCCAAATATCAAATGAGTGCCAACCTGCAGTATTTAATTTATGTTTAATATTTTCTCTTTCAGATTTAAAAATCAAGATTATATCGCCAATCATAAAGTGTGGAACCTTAACCCAATTACCATAATCAACTGACATTGATTCCCAATCTCCACCTGATAAATAACAAGGTGCGTTTAAGTTAATTAAACCAGCGTTATGTTTAATACCTAATCTATATGCTTCCATAACTTTATCATGAAATTCATCAGGTGATAAGTCGGTAACAACATCTCCACCAATCAATACTAATAAATCAACATTCTCATCAAATTCTTCAATAATCGCATCCTTGTTTGATTTGTAACAACCATAATGACCATAAGTTAATACTGGTGGTTCATTTTTTAATTCTTTGGATGTATCAATAATTTCAGGTTCCGCACAATTTTCAAAAGGTAATTCCGTTCTGTTAACAACATTTAATCTTGGAACATATGACGTAAATTTATGTGACATACTTTCCCACAAGTCCCTTGATTTTCTTTGTTTATCAACCGTAGACTTCCAACTATCCAAAGGAATATCCTCAGGATGATTTGGGTCCAATAAAATATGAACTAACTTAATATTCAAATTATCGGGTACATCAATTTTTGGTGGGTTTAATATTGAAATTAAATTTTTACAATCAGTTTCCAAATCACCTGTTAACATTGTGAAGTTTTTATTCTCATTGTACTTTCCACAATAAACATCCAAGTTGTGCATCATAATGGGTAAATCATATTCTAATGCTTCTTTTAATGATATTGGGTTTAATTCGTAAATTGATGTAAATAAGAATAAATCACAGGCTTTTAAGAATGTTGAAACATCCGCTCTTTCACCCCAAACAACACAATTATCGGGCTTATTATCCATAATTGGTTTCCAATAATGTTCAAAGTTTCCAGCTTGATTGCCAACAAAATGAAATTTAATTTTATATTGTTCTAATAATCTACACATTTCAAAACCATATCCTTGATTCTTTCCCGGTGTAAATAATCCGACATTAACAACATGTTTCCACTCAGGGTCAAGTCCTAATTCCTGTTGGGACACCAATTGATGTTTTTCTTTTTGGTCAACAGGGTATTCAATAACCTCATATGGAATATCAAATATATTATATTTTAATGCATTAAATGCACATACAAAGATAAATTTATCAGGGAAAAACCTTTTCTCTGATGGTTGAAAACTTGAGTTATGTGTTGTTTCAAATATCTCATACGTTCTATCTTTTGAATACAATCTTTTGGTAATGTGGTCAGGCATGAAAAATTCAGGAAACTCTTCCATTGAAATAATATCAGGTTTGTGGTCCTCAATAATATTGAATAGTTCATACTCTTTATTCTGTCCCAATGAATAAAATTTATCACCCATATGGTTTATAATCTTATTTCTTTGAACCACAAATGTCCAAGCAATACATTCCCACTCAATACAAATTAAATTGTATGTTTCTTTTAACAATTCAATTTTATTTAAAACAACTTGTGGACAACCACCCGTTGATAAGTGTGGGGTTATAATTAAAATTGTCTTTTTCATATTATACTTTCCAAAAATTTAATGTTCTTAAATTACCATCACCGTGATATAACGTAAACCCTTGAAACCCTAATCTTTCCATACGTTTACCAAACTCACTTTGGAAATCATCAAACTCTTCATATGTCTTATGAAACTCACAAGACACACATCTTAATGATGATAAGTTTTCATCTGTTAGTTCGTTTAATACATCAACCTCGGCACCTTCAATATCAATCTTCATAAAATCAATCTTACCAATCATATCATTAAACAATTCATTAATGTTAATTGTATAAACCAATTCACTATGAATAACATCTCTACCGTTAATAATTGTATTTGATTTATCAGAAGTTGCACCACCAATGTGTGTATAATTGGTATGGATTTTAAATTCGGTAAATTCATTTTTATTACCCACTGCCATTTTATATACATCTGTTTTTGGTCCTTTGTTTTTAATAAGACAGTTAAAGGTAGGGGTTAATGGTTCAATAGATATTACTTTTGATGCTCCTCTAACTTCAGCTCTATGAGCAAACAAACCGATGTTTGCTCCCAAATCTAAAACAACATCACCAGGTTGAATTTGACAACCAAATCTTTCATAATCACATCCTTTTGAATCGTATAAATCCATTCCAAACATTTCATAATACATGAAATTATTTCCGTCATGTCTACCTGAGTGATAAGAATCGTGATTAAATGTTTTATGTTCTTGTTCTAAATCACGTAGAACTTCGGTTCCGTTTGGAGACAATGTCCAAAATTTTTTATATTCCATTTTATATTAATTCAGCTTCTTTTATTTTATCTAAAACCATTTTTGGTGATATTGACCTACTACAAATCCAATTTTTATTTTCAGGACAAAAATCATTTTTGAAGTATGAAAACTTATCACAATGTTGTTCACTGTTAAAACATCCGTGACACACATCTTCATTTATAATTCTAATACAATCTTTGTTAAATTCGTTTTGGGCTCTTGTAATACCTGAAATCAATACAACTTTTTTATTACAACCCCATGCTAGCCAAGCAAGACCTGATGACACGCCAATAAAAAACTCACAATGGTGTAAGTACCATGCACGGTCTTCTAATGGGAAATCACCATTTCTTTTTATGATGTTTTTTAATTCTGATTTTTCTTTTGAAATTGATACTACTTCATAACCCAACTTCTTAAGCTCTGAAACCAATGTTTTCCAACCAACTTGATTATTCCATTCCTTCAACATACCTGATGCGAATTCAGATATACAAACATATTTTTTTTCAATTGGTCTTTCAGGATTTGGATTAATAAATTGTGGTCTTATTTCCTCAAATGTATCAAAACCCAAAACATCAGATGCAGTTTCTTGAAGAGATGTCTTACCTGGATGTCGTGGAGTTTCATTTTTATTCCAAATACTTAAGTTTGGAATATATTTCATATTAGGATTTCTTCTAAACATTTCGTTTAGTTGATTCACGTTATCACCAACATAACCTGATGATATTCTATATGTGGCATAAAAAGAAGAACCTTCCATTTCAAAAGTCCCCATTTTAACAAACGTAATTTCAGGATAAGATTTATCAAATAAAAATGGATAAGGACTTTGAATTACAACAGAACATGAATGTCTTTTAGCAAATTCAACTGCATATGGAACCCAACCGATTACGTCACCGATTGGTTTGTTTCCGACTTCAATTAATACTTCTTTATCTTTTAAATTCAAATATTCTTCATGAACAATACCATAATTGTTTTTTAATATTTGAACCTTCCAATCAACAAAATATTTAATGTTTGGTCTTGTCCAATAACCTGATTTGATGATACCACGATGAATTAGTTTATTATTTTTGTTATCAAAAAATAATACTTCATATTCCTCATTTTCATCACCACCTTCAATCTCCACTTTACAACCAAGATGGAAATCAACTTTATATTTTATATCATCCATATAATTCTAAAATTCTATTATATATTTGTATTACGGTTGGTTGACATTCAAATGATGGTTTGTTTTCCAAACAACCAATCAAAGGTGCAATTCCTTGAACTGTTCCCCATTCTCTTACACCATGTTTCATATCAGATGCACAAGCCAAATTACAACCACCTGTAATATAGTTGTACTTGTATTGTTGTGAACCTTGTCTATAAGGAATTCTAAATTCAGGTTTAATGGATGAACCCAACTGAATTATTTCAGCATCTGTGGTTCCTGCCAAGTGTAATAAACCTGAGTCCATTGTTACAAATGCCAATGAATTTTGAATCAAATGATATGCTTGTGATATATCAGTTTTATTCATTAAGTTAAGACCCAACTCAATTTCAAAATTGAAGATGGGTTTATCAATGTTAAAGAAACCAACCTCAGATGAATCTTTACCAACTGAAACAACATGAATACCTTTTTCATTTAACATCTTGGTTAACAACATCCAATTTTCAGGTGACCAAGTTCTGCTTGGCCAAGTTTGAACTGGGTGAATTAAGACATACTTTTCAGGTAAGTTATCAATCGGTTTAAATTCATCAGGTTTATAGTAACATTCCATTTCATATGGACTTAACATAAACCCAAGCATAATTGCATGGAACTGTCTAATGTCTATGTTATTATGTTTTAACTCAACACCAAATTCATTCTTTTTTCCAATATTGTGAAACGAATTATGATATATAAAATTTTCTTTTATATAATCAATATTGATTGCATTTGATAAGTAATTCCTATCAACATATGGATTGTTTTTGAATATTTCGGGGTATTGAGAAATTACATTAATTTTTCTTTCATAACTCTCAAACAATTTTTTAATGGTTGGGGTGGCGCAGATTGCGTCACCCAAAGCTCTTGCATTTGTTAAATCTAAATAAACTGGTAACATCTTAATATTTGTTAATTGTATCAATAATATGATTTACTTCATCAATTGTCAAAAATGGATGAATTGGAATTGATACAATTCTATTACAAGTTTTATCCGTGTTTGCACTTGAGAAGACAATATCTTCATTATCAAAAATAGATGTTTGATGAATTGGAATTGGATAGTGAATAATTGTGGTGACACCATTATCTGACATATGTTTTTCAAATGACTTACGGTCATCAACCTCAACACAAAAGATATGATATGAATGTGTTGTACAATCTTCAGATACTTTTGGTAAAACAACTTTTGGGTTGTTAATTTCTTTATGATAACGTTCTGTAATTTTATTTTTAATTTCAGTCCACTCTTTAAGGTGTTTTAATTTTTCTGATAATACAATTGCTTGCATTGAATCCAACCTATTATTATGTCCAATTTCATCATAATGATATTTTACTTTTGAACCATAGTTTCTAATGGATTTCAATCTGCTATAGAAATCTTCGTTGTTTGTTGTGATAATTCCCGCGTCACCACAAGCACCAAGATTCTTACCAGGATATAATGAATAAACCGCCAAATCACCATATGAGCCCAAATAATTGTTTTTATATTTTGTTTCATGAGATTGTGAACAATCTTCAATAACGTGAAAATTATATTCCTTTGATAATCTCATAATGGTATCCATATCACATGCGTGACCATATAAGTGAACAGGTATTACAACAACTTTATTAAAATTACCTCTACGATTTTTTAAAAATAATTCTAAATGATTTGTATCAATCGTGAAATGTTCATCATGGTCAATAAGAGCCACAAAAGGTTCTGTAAGTGGTAAATGCTTAACCGCCAAGTAATCAGCGACAAATGTATTTGATGGTATAATAACCAAATCATTATTGGTCAAATCAAACATTTGAAGTGCCAGTTTTAAACCGTCGGTACCATTTGATACACCAACAGCATATTTTGAGTTGTAATGGTTAGCAAATTCAGATTCAAATTCTGATACTGATGGTCCATTGATGTATGAACCTTGATAACCAAGTTTATCTATTTTTTCTAAAACAACTTCTCTAATTGTTTCCCATTGTTTTCCTAAATCGTTAAATTGCATGTTCTAAGTTTTTTGTTATTTTAAGTGTTATTTCTTTGTTTGAATCAAAATTGGTATCATTGAAGAAGTGTCTCATACCAATATGAATTGGTGAAGGTGAATCTGAAAAATCCTCAACACCATTGTTGGTGATGATTACTTTTTTTACGTCATCAAATACAATAACTTCATCATCTTCAGTAATGAACAATGATACCCTGTTTTTTGTTTTATGTTGCCAAGAAGAATTAATGATTACTTGTAATCCACTCTTGTAATACCAACTGATATTGGAACCAAACTCTTCATTTGATTTAACTGAAAATTCATTCCAAGTAAAATCAAAATTTGTTCTACCAAATATATGATACAAGATTGATAAATCATGTGATGATAAATCGTGAATTGAACTTGTATCAAATCTTTTTGGACCATCATTGGTTCTGTTAAGAATAACTTGTTTAATTTTTTTCTTTGATACAATCTTTCTGATTTTGTCCACACATGGATTAAATGTGTAAACCCAGTCAACAAATAACATATTGTTATTTTGTTCCATCAAAGAATAAATTTCAGTTGCTTCTTCTAATGTGTTAACCAATGGTTTTTCACACCAAATTCTTTTATCTTTAAATTTAGATAATTTTAACAATATTTCATGGTGTGTGGTAAACGGAGTTACAACAAAATAGTGTGAATAACTATCATCCAACAGGTTAAAGTTATCCAAAACAACATCAATAATTGTGATGTCTTTATATCCTAATGATATAAGATTTTTATGGAGTATTTTACCCCAATATCCATATCCAATTAGACAAATTTTATGATTTAATTCTTGCTGGATTTCCATAAACTGTTACATTATCAGGTATGTCTTTTGTAACGACTGAACCTGCTCCGATTATTACGTTATTACCAATCTTAACTGGTAAGATTGTTGAGTTGGAACCGATTCTAACACGGTCACCAACAATTGTTTCTTTCATTTGCCAATTCTCAATTAAATCTGAATCAAATGTGTCGTTGGTAAACATAACACCATGACCGACAAAAACATTATTACCTATTTTAACTCCTGAAGGTATGAAAGAGTGCGAGCTGATGATTGAATCATTTCCAATTTCAGCATCTCGTTGAATTTCAACAAATGGACCAATTTTAACATTGTCTCCAATCTTGCAACCATAAAGGTTTGTTGGTTCAACAATGGAAACATTTTTTCCAAATATGACGTTTTTTATATTTCCCATAATTTATTATAATTTTAAATGTATTTTTTCGTTGTGAATTAGTTTTCCGTGTTCAAAAATTTTAATCTTAAATGATTTGAAATTTGGATTGTCATCATATGGTATTTCATATGGCGGAGCTATAAAATAATTGTAATTTTTAACTAAATCCATATTAACGGAATAGATGAGTTCATCGGTGTCACCATTATAGATTTCAAACTCACCAATTATATTTCTTTCAATTTTTGTAAGGTTAAATGTATTATTGTTTCTACTAAAATCAATGGTTAAATCATGACAAAACAATGACAATTCTTCGTGAAGACATGGAACCTCAACATTTCTACATTCATGAAAAGATTTACTAAATTCTAATTTATCTTCATCGTTATTCCACTCAAAAGTACATCTACAATGAACGGGTCTTTGACCATCTTCACCACAATATCTATATCTTTGGTATATGATTTTATCTTGACTTCTAACATCAGAACTTAACCAAGAATTGTGTAGAATGTGTGCAACACTTTTTGGTATTTCTAATCCTTGATTGTCTTTTAGTAAAGTTCCGTCATTGTATACAAATTGATTATCAAAATAAAATGAATTAATTCCACCATGTCTTTTATTCCAAACAATTCTTTCATGGGTATAATCCAGATGTAAATTTTTTTGAATGGTTAAGTTTTTAAAATTAACTGAATACCAATCAGCTGACGGATTTCTTTTAATATACTCCAATATGTTTATAATTTGATTTTTGGTGTAAACTTCATCACCATCTAAAATCCAAATCAAATCACAATCTCTTTTTGTTAGATATTGTAAACATAAGTTTCTACTCTCATCTTCACCTAATAAATTACTACCTTTTGTTGTTACCAAAAAATCCATATCATATTCAGATAGAATTTTTAATGTTTTATCATTTCGGTATGGTATTCCTAATAATTTATAATCTGAGAACATTCCACTGTTTGATGAGAAGATGATATCATATTTATCTTTCAATTCAAACCAGGGGTTTAGACAATCTCTTAAATAATCTTCACAGTTGTAAACTGTGAATAATACTCCAATTTTCATATTACTATAATAATAGTAAAAAATGTGATAAAGTTAAATTATACCAAGAACAAAATGTTGGGTATTTATAATAATATATGGCGAATACGGTTGCTTATAATAACGGTTCAAATCCTGTGGGTTCTATTAAAAAAGGTGTGGTGTCAATTAATATTGATAACTCGTTAATTACATCTGGTTTAACATGGAGAAATGGTATTGAAATTGTTAATCAATATATCATTTATTCTGACACATATACTCAGGGTATTGATACACAACAAAATGCAAAACCATGTGCTTGGTCTTGTACTTATAATGACACAGCATTACTTAATTTAATTAATTCATTACCACCATTAATTGGTCAACCCAAATATGAAACATTGGCAACTGCAATTGCATGGTTAGAAGGACAAAACAAATATTTTTTGGTTAATCAAAGTTATCCTGAAATTGTAACAAGTGGTTGTGTGCTAAATTTGGATGCTAGTATGACAGGTTCGTACCCAAATGTGAATACAACATTTTATGATATGAGTGGTAATTTAAAAAATGGTACTCTACAAAACGGTGTTGGATTTGCGAATTCAGGTACAAGTAGCTCAATGATTTTTGACGGAACTGATGATACAATTAGTTTAGGTAATAATCTTAATTTGGGAACAAATCCGTTTACACTTGAATATTTGGCAAAAAGTGATATAAATCTTAATCAATATGCTAAAATAATCAGTAAAGGTGCTTACTTACAAGGTGGTTGGACATCTTATTTTGGTAGGGACCCTAGTGCTGGGATATACGGTATTAGTTTACAATATGGACTGACCGGATGGTCGGGTATTACGGGTCTTAACCCTGTGGTACCTAATAAATGGTACCATGTTGTGTATACTAAAGATGAGAACAATATATTAACATCGTATGTAAATGGCATAACAGGTGAATCTAAAACAGAAACATATAATTTTGATAGTAGTGCTAATTACGTTCTTGGTGGCAACTCAGCCGGTAATGAAAAATTCAAAGGAAATATTCAATATGCTAGACAATATAACAGGGCACTATCACAATCAGAAGTTCTTCAGAATTACTATAAAGGTAAAATAGTTACAAATGGATTAGTTTTAGCGTTAGATGCTGGTAATTTAATATCATATAGTGGTAATGGTACAACATGGTTTGATATGACATCAAATGGTAATAATGGAACATTAACAAATGGACCGACTTATTCGGGTGGAACGATACCATCAATAGTTTTTGATGGGACTAATGATTATGTTAGTCTACCGACATCAGGTTTAATAAGTGGATGGTCGGCAATAACATATAACGTATGGGTAAGAGTGAACCAAATATCCACATCCTTTTTTCCTGGTTTTATATCAAGTTATACAACCTCAACTAGTTTGAACACTAGCGTTGGTCAGTGGATGAACACTCAGAAAATTTGGTATGAAGTAGATACAGTCAATGGTAATTACTTTGGAGATGGTCCTGGAACTAATAACTTTTCAATAAACACATGGTTTAATGTGTGTATGGTATATGATGGGTTAAATGTTTATGGGTATTTAAATAATATATTAGATAAACAATTTAGTGCAACTGGAAATCTTAAAAACATAACTAGTTTGAATATTGGCGGTCATGACCCGTCAACAAGTGGTGGATTTTTAAATGGTAATATTGCGATTGCACAAATATATAATAGGGCACTATCGGCATCAGAAATATCACAAAACTTTAATACTTATAGAAGGAGATACGGAATATAATGGGAATACCAATGGCATATAACACAGGTACAACAAATACCTACACAGAGAAAACTGTTAAGAGGGGAACAA
>Ga0315909_10009529_pt1 | contig 10495 bp, 5 predicted proteins | sample LakEriMetagenome_11_FD_203527 | JGI IMG/M metagenome (GOLD analysis project Ga0315909, IMG submission 203527) | Freshwater fungal communities from buoy surface, Lake Erie, Ohio, United States - Buoy 2 MA125 | ecosystem: Environmental > Aquatic > Freshwater > Lake | place: USA: Lake Erie, Ohio...
GATTCATTATCTCAACCTTTTGCAAGAAAAAGGCTTGATAGAAATAGAGGCCATCACTTTCATCAGAGGTCGTTCCATACCTAACGCATTTATCATCATTGATGAAGCCCAAAATTTGTCTATGCACGAATTAAAGACCATTGTGACACGTGTTGGAGATAACACAAAGATTGTATTGACAGGAGACGTAGAGCAGATTGACAACGTTCACGTTGACGTATATTCAAATGGTCTAACTGTTGCAGTAGAAAAGTTCAAAGATTATTCAGTGGCTGGACACGTGACATTGATTAAGGGCGAACGTTCTGAACTGGCGACACTTGCATCAAAGATTCTTTGAAATTAGGTCAATAGAATTATTTAGAAAAGGTATAATTTACAAATATGAGCGGAATTCTTGACAAAAAATCCAGAGTGCTTGACAGTATCATCACCCTGGAAGGCAGAAAGCAACTGTCTAATGGTGGAATTAACATACGCTATGTTACGTTTACTGATGGTGCAACTTTTTATAAAGCCGACATGGATAATGGTTCCGCTGATGCAACGCTAAGGCTTTATTTGGAGTCATGTCATTTACCACAGGATGAAATAACATTTCAATCAGATGATGATGGAAAACTTGTTTCATTTAAATCCTCTCTAGATAAACTCATAAAAGATGGAAAGTTATTAAACACAGACGTAATTTTACCCAGTGATTCTGAGATGCTCAGCGGATCATCTATTTTTGTTTCAACTCAAGAAAGAGGAACTTTTCTACAACAATCAGCAGAATCATTGCTCACTTCATCAATTGACAACCTGAAAAAAATGCAGATCATCGGCACAAAAGATTCTTTGTTCGATGATAATGATTTTTCTATCGGCAGCACAGATGTAGAATTTGTTATTACTGAAACCGGACCTATTCCCATTGATTTTGGCGTTATCACTGATGTACGTCAACTAGAGAACATAATTGCAGATCCTAGGTTTAGTAACTTAGTTAATTTTAAATACTTACCACCAATTAACAAGACTGATGAAATTGTTAATAAATCAAACGTAGACAACTTAAGTAAGTATTTGTTGGGAAGTTATCCTGCGTGGAATAGTATTCCCTCACGTGTTCTTTCACATCGTGAAGTGATAAATGAACACGCTTATTACGCAAGAAATGGATTCTCAAAAATTTTGAATTTTGATCCAACTTCATACTCAAATAACTTATTTTTTCAAGCGTTTGAAGTAACAAATGACACGATGTATAAGCTCGACATCATTGATTTTGGAATAAATCAATCAGTTGTAAGACAGAGCGAAGACACAAGGTTTTCACCAGGACCTATAACAAATATATTTTTTATAGGCAGATTAATAACAAAATCTGAAACAAACACTCACTCTTTTGTGCATCTTTTTACGCTAATTTTTGGATAAATTATGTATTTTTCAAGTGAAAGAAATTTAAAATTATTGAAAATAAACGATAATTTTGCATCATTACGTAAAATTAACGAAGATGGTTCATATGAATTTGAGTTTCGTTATTCAATAAGTCAAACAGAGGCCATAAAAAAGTCAACAATCAGCGTGAACATAACGGTCTATTACGATAACTCCACTGTCAATAACTCAAAAGATAAATATTTTCAAGTTAAAAATGAAAAAATTCATAATATTTTGACAGGATTTTCAAATCAAAAGCTAAACATAAAAAATCAAGATAATACCACAGTATTCTCTACAAACAGTGACATCTCTGCGTTTATAGACAATAGTTACGTATCTGAAGTTTTGAGATCGAAATCAATAAAAAAAACTCAATCAAAACTTGTTTTAAAAAATGTAGGCTTATTGAAAAAAAATAGGCAAAACATTCGTCACTTACAGCAAGTTCTCATAAAAGAAGATCAACTACAACAAAAGTCAGTACAAAAATCAAATAAAAAATTGTGTCACAGTCTTTTATTTGAGCACTGTATAGATCCATCTGAAATAAAAGAGTTATCATCTTACGTAATTGATCCATATCAGCTTTCACAAGGTGTTTTAAGTCCACGAAACAATCGTAGGCCTCAAGTGCTCACTGAGTTATATGATCAATTTGTACTCGGCGGAATATCAAAATTTGATGAATCATCTACAAGTGACTCAAGCTATGTAGTCACCCTTGACAACGTAGAGGCAGATCAACTAGAGATTCCTGTTAATGCAACTTTTAAGTTGCCAAAAAACACTTCTGTTCAAAATTCATTAAATCTATTTGTTAAGTTTGAACTAATAGATGTGAGCAACAATGTTCCCACTGAGACAATTGTAAAAGAGCTAAATGTCCTTAAATACGATATTTCTTACTGGAAACCTGATGACGCTCCTGAGGTCACAGTTGATTACATTGATAGATCTAATGCGTTGATAAACATAAAACAGATTGCAAAAAATGCAAACTTTGTTAATGTCTATAAAAAAAGCTTGTCTGACGTGCTAAACCCAGACGAGTATTCTTTTGTTCAAAGACTAAACCTGGAACAAGGCCAATCTGTCAGCCTTAACGTTTTGTCTTCAGAAAGTCCAACAATATACAGGGTCATATCTGCACACAATAACTTACTTAGCGACAAGTTCAAAAATGTTGTCATCTGTTCACAACTTACAAATGTGACAAGACAAATTTCCATAACCAGCGTTTCCACTGAAAGCGGGGTTATGCTAGAGGCAAGGAATTTACCTTTTGATGCAATTGAGTTGCAATTCTTAAAAAAGAATTTGTCTCAATTTGATTCTAAATTTGACACAATTAACGAAAAAAGATTCTTGATTAAGCAAGAAGATGATCTGATTGTTGAAAATTTGATAAACAGCGAATTAAACGAAGGAGACATTTATGAGTTCTCTGCGAGGGTGTATTTTTCAAATGGATCAAGTATTGACACAGGATCAGAAATTATCGAATATGCCAAAAATAGCTCAACAAACTACTTGAACATGTTGATTGAAAATGTCATCATAGACGGAGATGATGATGTAAAATTTAACGTAAAGTTTTCACCAACTGAAAGTGGGATTGATCAAATAAAAAATATACTCAAAAGCCAAGGTAATATTTCATTTTTTGAAAAAAACATAGCCTCTCAAAAAGATGAATTGCAAAAATTACTTGCGTACTCTGTGCAAAGAATCAACCTAACAACTGGCGATAGAGAGGATTTTGGAATAATAACGAAGGGATTTTTTTCAGACAGAGGATTAAGAAATTCTGCCGGAATAAAAAAACTAAATCCCAAGAACAATTACAGATATGTAATAACAGCTTTTGTTAGAGACACAACAACGGTTTTATCGTCATATAAAGAGAAAAAAACAGATCCATTAACAAATAAAAGTTATCTTTATCGACCTGCTAAATTTCTTCAACCTTACACGTTAAAGACGGGTACGATTATATCAGAATCAACGAATCTTTCTTACGTAAATGGTAAAAGCGTCTTTGAACAAGGTGACTCCGGAATAACATCTAAGTTAGATGTTACGTTCAACAAAAAAAAGTTTGAAGTAAAAAATGCCAGTGTATCAAGATTTGACTTATCTACCCTGCTTATAAAATGTAATTACGTTAACAACTTATCTGACGTTGATCATTTTGTAATTTCTAAAGAAATATTAGGAATAAGGTCAATCATAACTTGCATACACTCTCAATTTGAGAATGGATTAGTGTTTCACTACAAGTTATCAACTGATGATTTGGGTTATGTAAAATTTGTAATAACACCTGTGCTAAAAGATTACTCTTTGAGCAAAGAGTCCACAACAAACGAGATATTGATTGAGGCACTATGAAAGACACGTTCTTGATATCATCGCAAAGATCACAGGTTAAAACCGGTAATGTTGAAACTCAACCGTTGCCAATAATTCTTGACGATAAAAATAGATTATCAGCAGACGTTTCTTTAAATAACGTGTCTTATGTTGTAAGGCGAGATGAGACATCTCAGGTAACAAGAGGCCAGTCAATTACGTCAATCGTTAATGACATCAAGATCAACAATCCAATCCTTACTACCTTAAGGGGAGAAAACATCAATAGAGTTGATTTTGATGATGCAAACGCAGTCCAACAAGATCAACCGATCGTAAGCAACGATACCATTTCATATTCTGAATATGAATCACTGGCGGGTATGTCACAGTCTGAGCCTCAAATTATTTTGTTGACTGATTTTAAGCCAATATATTCTTTACAAAGATTAAACGAAAATGGTGTTTTTTTTGATAAGCAAAATAACATAAAAAAAGTAAAAAATCACAACATAAAGCACATAATTGATTTTAATAAAAAAATATCAGACAAGTTTGAGACGCAACTACAAAATCGTGTGATTGACTTTAATTCAAAAATAAGTCACATTGAAAATTATTTGTCGTTTATAAAACTTGTAATTCTTGAATCAGACAACACAAACGTTTTTTCAAAACAAATATTATTGTCAACAACATACGATGAATCGTACGTTCCAACAAATTACAGTGAAAACATGATTACTTCTTTGGAGGTTAAGGAGACATTAACACCGAAGCTATTTCTAAAGAACATGGGCTTTGATGAAGAAGCAGTAAGCGAAAATTTCCTTTCTACAAAAATTGGATTTCAATTTCTGACTGAGACTAAAGACGCGGTGAAATTCCACTCACCAGTACTAATAAATCTTCAAGATGAAAACAAACGCAACGACTCTTCAAAAGAGACAATAATAAATAAACCAATTAACTACTATCAATTTAGCGATAGGCTTTATTTGAAAGATAGTTCAATTCCAAGTTTAAATTTTTTTCGTAGCTATGACCCACAGGACACAGAAGCAATAAAAAATGCAACACCATCACAATGGTCAGACGGAGAAACTGTGTATGGTCAACCATTTTATGGGTTTGATGTCATAACTCCTGAGGCTCGTGAATATTTTTCAAAGCTACAAACTGAATTTGGATCATTGCAACAAAATTCATTTGAAAACTTGGAAAGTGATTTAGCTGCAAATATTTACGACATATCAAAAGAGTTTGATATGTCAAATCGATTGAATCTTAATGAAACAAAAGTTTTTTTAAAAACAAAATTTAATTACGATGTTGACCTTGAAGAGGTCAAAACTTCAATATTTGATTCTATTTTTGGGTATTCTGGTGATGACGTTGCAACTGCTGCAGCGAATACAGTGAAGACCTCTCTTGGTTCAGTGTTTTCATATCAGGAAGGAAATATACGTGTACTTCCATTTGAAAAAAAGTTGCCCGCCTCATTAGAAACAAGTTTTGTCTCAGGCTTTTCTACAAATCTAGCGCGTCAAAAAGAAAGAATTGAACAATATGCTGAAAACTTAAGGTTATTAATTGATAACTTTAGTCAAGCAATAAATAAATTAAATTTACTATCCATACGTGATTCTAATTTTAGCGTTTCACAGTTGTTTTACGGGGATTTAATTAATGATCTAGGTCTAGAATACGACAATAACACCGCTTTAAATTTGTCTAATTCCGACAAACTTATATTTTCTTTGTTTGAATGGTCTTTCAAAGATTCCTACATGTCGTTTTTACTGTTTTTGTATTGCATAATTAATGACAATAATGAAAAATTTCGTGTTGTAATTGAGGGTCAAATTACAAAATGGATAACAGAGAACGTGAGGTATAGGCTTCCTAGCGTTTCACAAGAAACTCTATCGCTCCAGGCCTTTGAGACAGTAAGTACAATTCGTTCTTTAGATTTTATTGCCGGAAGCAATAACTTGCTTGACGTCATGTATGTTACTAAATTTGATTTATCAGAGCACTTGAGAAATTCACCTTTAATCAAGTCGATCAAGTCAAGGTTGATGCTTCCGGAATTGCAACAGATTGGTCAGATTGGTGAGGCGACTTTTTACAGAAATTATCCTGCGTTGAAAGTTGCAATGTCGCTATTTCAGTCAATATTAAAAATGATTCAAACCGAAAACCCCGTCAACAAGTATTCTTTTTACGGAATGTTTTTCTCAGATGGTGTTGACACAAGTGATGGATTTTTTATTGGACGAAAACAATCTCAATACAATGGTGCCAACGTTATTCAATTAATGAAAAATGAATGTCTTTCCGTTAGAACATCAGTTTTGTGCTTGTTGAACGTGTTAAAGACTTTACACGTTAATTGTGTCAATTACAAAAATTTTTTAAACTCACTGGTTTCATCAACTCAGTATCGTGAAATCAGTCAAATTTTTTCTTCTGACGAAAAACTCATTAACTTGCTATTTGACAATCGACAGCACTTGTCATTAATAAAAAATCAATTTAATCTAATTAAAGATTCCCTAGTCAAACCTGTAACAAATATTCAAAATCAATCCTTATCATGGGAAAGTACTTCAGATCTGACAACAGCACCTGGTCAGGTGCAAACTGATTCAAGTGAAATAAAGTCAATAGATGAATCGTTGACTGGGGATCGCCTCTATGAGATTTTGCGGGCATATCTTAAAGAAGATGTTTTGTCTTCTCATGAAGCCACAAATTTGAAAATAATGACAATTGGAATTCCTCACAAACTTTTTCAAAATTTTCTTTTTGACGAAAATGCAAGAAATACCCAGAGATCAAGAAAAAATGGATTGCTAACATTTGAGGTGTACAAAGTAAATCAGCAACATCCGGACATTATTTTAAAACCACAAATGTTTACTTTTGAAATATCACGTTTTCCGGTGATGTCGGATAACTTAATTCAGCCTGTGGTTCGTGATTCTCAATCAATCTACGAGTTGATCAACCTAGTGCCAACAAGACGTTATGACGTCGAACTACCAGATAGTCAACTCGGATTTTTAAATCCCGAACAGGGTCAGCGTGCAGCCTTTGATCAAGGCTATTCATTTTTAACAGAACTACAGAAAAAAGAGATTTATAAAAATCATATTGTAAGCATGCTTCTTGAGCATTATCTAAAAATAATGACAGGAATATCAACTAATGACTCTGAATTTCAGTTCTTGTTTAAAGATAGAGGATGGATTGACTCAGATTTGATCAAACTTTTGACAGACGTTCACATTGAAAACTACGTTTCATCAAAAGACAAACATAGACCTCGTACGAGAGGAAGGTTATTTTTTGATTTTGAGAATTATGCAGGAACACTTGATCCAAATTTGTCAACTAGCGATGTCACTGCACTGTCTCATTACACCAATAATTCAACCATATCAAAAGCAATAACTGATGCAAAATCTTCACTTTTGACATTATCAAGATCTCAGATAAATCCGTTATTGCACCAATTAAGTGTAATATCAGAGTTCTCAAGAACATTTTCAAATGTTTCAAATCCTTCTAAGTTAGAAGAATACATTTTAACACCAAAGATATTCGATAGAATCTTTAATGTGATGATTGACACAAACGCATTTACGATAGACGAGCAATTAACCAGAGCAACCTATCAGGGAAATTCTGAACTTGATTCTCTTTTAAGGCAAGGGATTATAACCCAAGTTGAGAAAGATACGTCAAATCAATTTTTAAACGCAGGACAAAACATTCAAGTTCAACCGCAAAACCTTAATATAGTAGCCAATCCACTGACTGGTAATGCAGGTTCTCAAACACAAACAAAAGATTACGTTTTTGCAAAAAGAAATAGATCTGAAAACAACATCATATTTGAAAAATATTTTGTAGCTGTAAAAACTTTTTCCGAGGAAGAATTCTGATGTCGCAACAAGGTTCAACAAATCCGTCAAGAGAAGTATCTGTGGCAGATGTTCCCGAGGTTAAAAATCTAAAAGTAAATTTTGTGTACAATTATTTTGTTCCCGATGAAAAATTAAATGAAGCAAGCGGAATTCCTGATAAAGTTGTTTCAAACAGATCAATACTATTTGACCCAAATCTTGAAAAATCTTTTACGTCTAGAATCCCAAGATATGTAGACATACAGTGGAAACCTGTTTTATCTCCAGGTGAACCAATCACTCCTTTTGAAGGTAATGTTATTGCCTCAAACTTAGATAAAATAATTTCAGAAGATTCTTTTTCAAATAAAAATTTTATTGGTGTCACTTTTCAAGACGCTGACATTGATTCTAAAATATTTTCAATGTTGTCTGGAACACTTGAGCAACTCAGATTAACTGAAGAAATTGATAGCGGTTTGAATTACGAACAATCATCTTTGGCATTAAGCAACTTGCTGCCAAACATAAGCAAAGACTTTGTCACAAATGGCCTTGTACAACCAACAAGATCTCATGGTGCGCGCTATTATTCAAACAATCCACAAGATTCACTAAATGAAGATGCTTATCTGTCGACCAAGATTCACGCATCTTTAGCGAAAGACATGATCAATAGGATCATTACAGATCCTCAATCGTCATATGACGCAGACCTACACGACATATATTCACGAATATCAACAATAATTTCAAATACAAATTCCCAAAATTCAGATGTAACAATCCAGCCTATAAGACATCAAGTAATATCAAATTTAGGTGAAAATCCCAACAAGATGAAAATCGCAGGATTTGTCATAGACAAATATGAATTACTAGATAATGGAAATTATCAAAGATTGGGTTCAATCGTCATTGAGAACCCATCAATCAATTCTCTAATAGATCCATTTATTAAATATGGAAAAACATATTGTTATTCGGTCAAAACCATATCAATGCTTACAATGGTGCTAATAGACAGAGATACTACAACGTTGGGACTGGCTGATATCCTGGTTTCATCAAAACCTGTCAAAAAATACGTTACGACCACAGAGACTTTGGCGCCTCAACCTCCTACTGATATTTTATTTTTTTGGGATTATGAAACAGACAAGCTTGTGTTGAGTTGGTCGTTTCCAACCAATCCTCAAAGAGATATTAAAAAGTTTCAAGTATTTAGACGTCAGTTTTTAACTGACGCATTTGAATTGATAAAAGAATACGATTTTAACGATTCACTCGTAAAGTCAGCAAATCTAGAATCACCAGAAAAAAGACTTGTTGAAACTAAAAATTCACCGTCAACAGTTTACATAGACGATGATTTCAAAAAAGACTCTGTTTTTATCTACGCGTTATGTTCTGTTGATGCGCATGGATTTACGTCTTGTTATAGTTCGCAATACAGGACGACATTTGACATCTTTAAGAATGAGTTAACATACGCCCAGATAAGTCAAAGTGGTGCCCCAAAGCAATATCCAAACATGTATGTAAGAGGTCGTGGGTTCACTAACGTGGGATATGTAAATGGGAATTATTCCAAAAGGGCGTTTTTGTATTTCACGCCTCAATTTTATCAGTTGAAAGAAAGAGACGGCAAGATAAACGACGTTGTTTCAACTAATCAAAATGGTGGTTCATATAAGTTTCAATTTATAAATGTAGATAATCAAAAAAGCGAAATATTAAACGTCAAAATAGAAAATACGTTATGAAAATGTTTTATCAAATTAATTTAACTGATGGCAAATTTTTCGTATCTTATATACGTAAGACAAACATTACAAATAAGGTGTAAAAACACATGGGATTTCTTGATCATTCAACAAACAACATTATTCTTGATGCAGTTTTGACAGACGTTGGTAGACAGCTTCTGGCAAGAAATGACAACAGTTTTTCCATAAAAAAGTTTGCATTAGGCGACGATGAAATCAACTACTCAATTATAAAAAAGTACGGTAGAACAGTAGGAAGGGAAAAAATTGAGAAGAATACTCCAATTTTTGAGGCATTGACGAATCAAGAGCATGCGCTCAAGTATAAGTTGAATACAGTATCAAATCCCAACTTGAACAACCTCCCAAGGCTTCAATTGTCAGGTGGAAATGTTTTTGATGTAGATGCGTTAGTTAACACAATAAAATTGAGTTTTGGATCGACTGATTTTGGCGGAGCATTTGGCAACATAGGCCCAAGGCCATCAACGTCAGTGTCAGTAACCGTAGAACAGACTTCGTACACCCAATCAAATATTGAACCCGAATTAAGAGACTCTGTGTTTACGGTAGACGTACCAGACATGCTTTGTTCAATTTCTGGTAATACACCAAACATGATTGATTCTCAAAAACGTGCAACCTATACGATAAGAAGAATTGATGAGCAGAATTCATATGGTGGATCAAAGACAAGATTTACTATTGCGGCAAAAAGTTTAACAACTTCAATTTTTCAAATCTATGGTACGCCTTATGGGAATAGCACTTACATACGTTCCTACATTCGAGTAACAGGTCTCCAGTCTGGATCTGTTCTTGACATAAATCTCGATATTTATAGATAAGAAGATATTAGGATAACATCACATGGCAATTTTTAAAGACATAGCACCCTCTGACATCAAGACCGCAAGATCTTTTCTTAACCAGTTAATTGACGTCCTTCAGGAGGACATCAGCGGGTCAATCACGCGTAGAAAATATCAAGTGTTTGTAACTGGTGGAATTGGTCCTGGTGTCACA